>Ga0209075_1001294_pt1 | contig 23706 bp, 20 predicted proteins | sample Stecom2011_FD_187523 | JGI IMG/M metagenome (GOLD analysis project Ga0209075, IMG submission 187523) | Agricultural soil microbial communities from Utah to study Nitrogen management - Steer compost 2011 (SPAdes) (version 2) | ecosystem: Environmental > Terrestrial > Soil > Agricultural land...
TTGTAATTAATACTTTCCTTTAATAATTGATAATTATCATTGTATGATAAATATTCATTAGTATTAAAGAAATGTTGTCTTACATTATATAGTGCTTGGTTATATAAGTTTTTAGAATGTCTGGTTAAAAGTATTAAATATTTAGTTTCATTAGATGTTAGCTTTAGTTTTGATTTAACTGTTTTATATTGCATAGTTTCACCTCACTTTCCTATATAATAAAAAAACACCTCAATTCAATTTGAAATGATATGAGGTGTTTTTTAATAGTTTGATGTTGCGAAAATATAGAAAATAAGGCAAAATAAGAGTCGTTATTTGGAAACAATGGAAAACATTTAAGAAACGATATGAATCTCTAATAACGCTTGGAGCGAACAAAAGAAACGCTAGATATACAGCGGGTAGCAAAAAGAAATATATGTATGTCTGTTATGTAGGAACAATACAAGCGTTAATAACAAAAGATAGATTAAAACAAAGAGGCCTAACGTCAGCGTTAGACCTCTATAATAAAGTACATTTAGTTATAAATTGAACCGCCGTATACCGAACGGTACGTACGGTGGTGTGAGAGGATCGACATCTTAACGATTAGCCTCTACTCGATTAATCATTTCTTTGTCTTGCGTGTGGGAATAAGATAACGTCTCTAATATTAGGTGTATTAGTTAATAACATAATAAATCTATCGATACCAATTCCAATTCCTCCAGCAGGTGGCATACCATATTCTAATGCTTCTAAGAAGTCAATATCCATTTCAGCTGCTTCATCATTACCTAATTCTTTTTCTTTTAATTGAGCTTCAAATCGTTCTCTTTGATCAATTGGATCATTTAGTTCACTAAAAGCATTAGCATATTCAGCGCCAGCAATAAAGAGCTCAAAACGATCAGTAAATCTTTCGTCATCTTTATTCTTTTTAGCAAGTGGACTAATATCAGTTGGATGACCATAAATCATAGTTGGTTGAACGATTTTTGGTTCAACGTATTTATCAAAGAATGCCTCAATAATATGTCCAACTCTAAAGTGTTTTTTAACATCAATTTCATGCTCTTTAGCAAGTTTAGTAGCATCTTCTAGTGATAAGTCTTCAAAGAAGTTAATATCTGTTTCATTTTTAATAGCATCAACCATGTGAACTCTGTTCCATGGTTTTTTCATATTAATTTTCATATCTTTAAACTCTATATCATATGTTCCAAGGACGTTATATGTAACAGTAGATAGACTATCTTCAACTAAATCCATCATACCTTCCATATCGGAGTACGCTAAATATGCCTCAATTGTTGTAAATTCAGGATTGTGTTTATGACTAATTCCTTCGTTTCTAAAGAGTCTTCCGATTTCATAAACAGCCTCTAATCCTCCCACTAATAATTTCTTTAAAGGAAGTTCGGTTGCTATTCTCAAATAAAAGTCCATATCAAGGGCGTTATGATGAGTTACAAAAGGACGCGCAGAAGCACCACCTAAAACTGCTTGTAAGACCGGTGTTTCAACTTCAATAAATCCTTTTTGATCAAAGTATTTTTGAATTTCTCTAATTATTTTTGGTCGCATAATCGCAACCCTTCTAGCATCATCATTTACAATTAAATCAACATATCTACGTCTTCTAGCTTCTTCAACATCTTTTAGACCGTGATATTTATCAGGTAGAGGTCTTAGCGCTTTTGTTAGATGAGTAAACACTTTCGCATAAACTGTTAACTCATCAGTTTTAGTTCTAAATAAAGTTCCTTCAACTCCAACTATATCACCTAAATCAGCATGACGATAAATATCATATGCTTCTTCACCGATATCGTTTAATCTAACATAGACTTGAATTTTGCCATCTCTATCTTGTAAGTGCATGAAACCTGCTTTACCTTGGCCACGTTTTAAAACGATTCTTCCAGCAATTGTCACTTTAACATCTTTTTCTGCTAATTCTTCTTTACTATATTGTTCATAATTATTAATAATATCTATTGTATGATGAGTACGTTTAAAAGAGCTGCCAAAAGGGTCAATTCCTTTTTGTCTTAAATCGGCTGCTTTTTGTCTTCTAATTGTTTGTTGTTCGGTTAAATGTTCATCAATCATTATAAATACCTCCTATATATCTAGTTTATTATAACATATAAAAGGACAAAAGATTAATTCCTTTGTCCTAAATATTGTTCGTTTATTAGTTCATACATTAATTCATCTTTATTAGGTTTTAAAGATAACACTTTAACGGTTATTTCTTTTAAACCTAATTTTAGAATTATTACATCATTTATTTTAACTTGGTAAGATGGTTTAACTATAACATCGTTGACTAAAATTAAATTATTTGTTATTGCATCATGTGCAACTTTTCTTCTTTTAATTAGCCTTGATGTCTTTAAGAACAAATCAATTCGCATTGTTTTGTTCTTCGTCATACCAACTAAGCTTACCTGTTTCAACAATTTCATCAATATCTGCTTTATTTAATGTTTCAACTTTAATTAAGTATTCTGAAATTATATCAAGTAAATCTTTATGTTCAGTTAAAATTGATTTAGCTTCCTCTAAACAACCGTTAATAATTTTTCTAACTTCATTATCAATCTCATGAGCAACTTTATCAGAGAAGTTTTTCTCATTAAAGTAATCTCTTCCCAAGAATACATTATTACCACGGCTTTCATATTGAACCGGACCTAAATCACTCATTCCATATTCAGTAACCATTGCTCTTGCAATTTTTGTAGCCATTTCAAAGTCGTTATAAGCACCAGTAGTAACTGAATCAAATTCAATTTCTTCAGCAACTCTACCACCTAAGTAACCGGTAATAGTATGAAGTAGTTGTTTTTTAGTATGAAGGAATGATTCTTCAGCTGGCATCATTAAGTTATAACCACCAGCTTGACCACGAGGAATAATTGTTACTTTTTGAACAACATTAGCATGTTCTAATTTAATACCAATTACAGCATGACCAGCTTCGTGATATGCAACAACTCTTTTTTCATGATCACTATATTTACGACTCTTCTTAGCTGGACCCATTCTAACACGGTCCATGGCTTCATCTAAATCTTTATCTAAAATAACTGTTCTATTATATCTAGCAGCAAGTATTGCGGCTTCATTAAGTAAGTTTTCAATATCAGCACCAGAGAAACCTGGGATTCTTTGTGATAATTCTTTAAAGCTAACATCAGCATCGACCTTTTTATTTCTAGCATGAACTTTTAAGATTTCTTCACGTGCTTTCATATCAGGTAAATCGATTGTAATTTGACGGTCAAAACGACCTGGTCTAAGTAATGCTGGATCTAATACGTCGGGACGGTTAGTAGCAGCAATTATAATAACATTTTGATTAACTGAAAATCCATCCATTTCTACTAATAATTGGTTAAGTGTTTGTTCACGTTCATCGTGTCCACCACCAAGACCAGCCCCTCTTTGGCGACCAACCGCATCAATCTCATCAATGAAAACAATACTTGGTGAATTTTCTTTAGCAACTTTAAATAAATCACGAACTCGAGAAGCACCAACACCAACAAACATTTCAACAAAGTCAGAACCTGAGATTGTGAAGAAAGGTACATCAGCTTCACCGGCAACTGCTCTTGCTAGTAATGTTTTACCAGTACCAGGTGAACCAACAAGTAGAACACCTTTTGGAATTCTTGCACCCATATCGTGATACTTTTTAGGGGATTTTAAGAAATCAACTACTTCTTTTAACTCTTCCTTTTCTTCAACTGCACCAGCAACATCATCAAAGGTAACTGATTTACCTCTAGAAAGTCTAGCACGGTTTTTACCGAAATCAAAGGCGCGGTTATTTGAACCAGCCGCATTTCTAAATATAAAGATTAAAATAATAATACTTATTGCTAGTGGTAATATACTAAAGAATATTGACCAAAAGCTTACACCAGATCTTGGTGTATTTGTATAAGTAGCACCATAGTTATCTAATTCATCTTGATAATAATTAATTGTAACTGCATCTGGATCAACAATTATAATACTATATTTACGCATTCCACCGTAATTTGTATTAATGTGTTCGCCATCTTTAAAAGTACCTGTTATTTGATACCATCCAATATTATCTCCACCAACAGGTGTAACTTCCATTGATTGAATATGATTACTTTCAACAGCATCTTCTAATTCAACTCCAGTTATAGGATATACCGGATTCATTGCATTTCTTATAAAAAAGAATGCGCCGAGTACAATAACAATTGAAATAATTATTACTAAATAATCGGGTCTCCTTTTTTGAGGTTTTTGTGGTTGTTTTGTCATATATTAATACGCTCCTTATTTATCATAAAATTCTTTTTTTAATACACCTATATATGGTAAATTACGATATTTTTCTTGAAAATCAAGACCATATCCAACTACAAACTTATTAGGTATATTAAAACCAACATATTTTGGATTTAAATCATTATTAACTGTTTTATTAAGTAGGCTTACAACTTCAATTGATCTAGCACCACGTTCTTTTAACATTCTTGTAATGGTTTTAATTGTTTGACCAGTGTCAACAATATCTTCAACTATTAAAATATCACGATTAGCAATAGGTATTTCTAAATCATATTTAATATGAAGTTCGCTAGAAGTAGTACCACCATGATAAGAACTTACAATCATGTATTGCATCTCAAGTGGTAGATCAATATATTTTGCTAAGTCTGATAAGAATGGGATACATCCTTTTAAAAGACCGATTAATACTAAGTCTTTATCTTTGTAGTCATCGGTTATAGTTTGTCCTAAACGTTTGTTTGCGTTGTCAATTTCTGTTTCAGAAATTAATATTTCTTCTAAAATATTATTAATCATTTGTGTGTTCTCCTATTTCGAAGTATAATTCATTTTTATTTCCTAAAGTTTGGTTGTTGTAAATATTTTCAACCCATAATATAGTGTTATTACTATCAGTTAAAACAATTAATTCATTGCGTTTTGTAAGTGGTATTTTTAAGTCAATTAAATAGTCTTTTAACTTCTTTTTACCATAACTAAACATTAAGACATCACCGTTTATTCGCGTTCTAGCAATTAACGGTAATGATATGTTATTATAGCATATTTTATGATTGAATTTAGAGTTATGACTAAGATTGGTTAAAAATGTGATTTTTTTCATATTCGGTAAAAGATTAACTTTTTTGTCTAAAACGACTTCAAAAGGTTCTTTAAGGCTTTTATTTGTTATATAGATATAATCATAACTTTTAACAAAATGATAGTTATTACTTAAATTATAGGTTAAGTTAGGACGAACACTATCAATAAGGTTTAATAAGTTATCAAGTGTTTGTTTGTTAAAAGTTATTTGATGTTTTTCTAATAACATAACGATTGCTTCACGTTTAATTAATAAGTCTTCATTTATTAAAGTTTTAGTATTTATTTTGTTATTAGAATCAATAAATTTAGAAGTATACTTTCTAATGAAATTATATGATTCAGTTAAACTGTTTTGAAAATCTTTGAACTTATTTAAAACTTGAGGGTTTTCTTGTTTTAAAATTGGAAGAACTGTATGTCTAATTCTATTTCTAGTATAATGTAATTCAAAATTAGATGAGTCATCTAAATAGTTGATTTTTTCTTTAGTAGCATAAGCAATTATCTCTTTTTTACTATAACTTAATAACGGCCTCATAAAGATAAAATCATTAATTTTAACATACTCATGAATACCAGCATAACCATATAAGTTACTACCACGTGTAATTTTCATTAAGACAGTTTCTGCTAAGTCATCTAAATGATGGGCTGTTAAAATATAAGAAGTTTTATATTTTATAGCAATTTCTTCTAATTTTTTAATTCGGAAATTTCTGGCTTGTTCGTGAAAGTTTCCTGAAGCTTGTTCAAATTTAAAAACATGAAACCCTAAATTATAATTTTTTGCAGTTTCACGAACTAATTGTTCTTCAAGATCATTTTCTTTTCTTGTTTGATGATTGAAATGAACAACAATTGCTTTATATTTATTTGTTGCTAGAATGTTTAGTAAAACCATTGAATCAACACCACCACTGACACTAATAATTAGCGGTGTGTTTTTATCAATATTATACTGTTTTAATAAATTTAGTGCATTTTCCATTTAAAAAGCCTCCTGCTTAGTTATTATTATAACATAAATATAAATTGACAAACGATTAAAAAAGTACTACAATTTATATAATAATAGATGAAAGTTACAAATTAAAAAGGGGAATATAATTTATGATAATATTAGCGAGTGCGTCTCAAAGAAGAGTTGAGTTGTTGAAAGACGCGGGAATAGATTTTAAAGTAATTCCAAGTGATATAAAAGAAGTTTTTAATAGTGACTTATCGCCAGCAGAAAATGTTATGAATATTGCGAGATTAAAAGCTTTAGATATTTATAATAAGAATAAAGGTGATGTTATTATAGCTGCAGATACGGCTGTAGTTTATAAAAATGAAGTTTATGGAAAACCGGTAAGTAGAGAAGATGCTATTAATATGTTAACTACTTTAAGTAATAACACTCACGATGTTATAACTGGGGTCGCTATTATTGATTCTAGTAGTGAAGATGTTTTCTATTCGAAAGCATCGGTTACATTTAAAGATTTAACGGAAGAAGAAATAAACAATTATGTTGATACAAAAGAACCTTTTGGAAAAGCAGGAGCTTATGCAATTCAAGGATTAGGTAAAGAGTTGGTGGAAACTTATACCGGTGATTTTTTTACAATCGTTGGTTTACCTTTAAAAGAAGTATTAGAAAAAATAGCAATTTACAAGTAGTAAGTTGCTATTTTTTCTATTATTTTTGTTCGGATTTAATTTTTAATAAGTCTTCTTTTGAAAATAGATATTTCTTATTACAAAAATGACAAACAATTTCAATGCCATCATCAGAAATTAATTCATTCATTGTTTCGTTGTCAAGTGCAGCAAGTGATTTCGCGAATTTGTCTTTATTACATGGACAGTGATATCTTAAACTTTTTTTATCTAAAATTTTTTCGGTGTTATTACTTAAGGCACTAAGGAGGTCTTCTAAAGACTTTCCTTCATCAAACCAACGACTAACTGGTCCAATATAATTAATTGTGTTTTCTAATTTGGTAATAGTTTCATCTGATGCGCCAGGCATAACTTGAATAATAAAGCCACCGCTTGTTCTAATAGAACCATCAACATCAACTAAAACTCCTAAGGAAACAGCACTAGGTGTTTGTTCGCTTTTTACGAAGAAACTTGCGAAATCCTCAGCAATCTCACCGCTTACAAGTTCAGTTGATGATGTAAACATTTGTTTCATGTTTAAATCTTTAGTTACATGTAAAAACCCATTTCCAACAGCTGCTCCAACATCGAGTTTGCCTTCTTGTTTGGCTCTTATATAAACATTAGGATTTGTAATTTCTCCTCTAACTTCACCTTTACTGTTTGCTTCAACTAACATTGTGTTAATTGGACCATCACCTTTAATTTGCAGAGTTAATGATTCGCCATCTTTATACATTAGTCCCATCATTGCTGAGACAGTTAAAAAACGACCAAATGCAGCACTTGCAGTTGGTAGTGTTTGATGAATTGTTCTAGCTTCTTCAACTAAATTAGTTGTTTTTGATAAATACATTCTTATTTCATTATTATAAGATGTTGCTATTAATGCGTAATCTTTCATAAAATGTAATGCTCCCTTCGATTATTGCTTAGTATATTGTATCATAAAACAGGAATTTAAAAGATTTTTAGCGTAATGCATTAAAATACTTTTAAATTCAAAGTATTTATGATAATATTAAACTTGAAATTTACAATTAGTGAAGGAGTTTAGAAAAAATGGCGCAAAAAATAGGTTTACTTGTATGTGGTAACTCAGGGATAGATTATCTAGATATTAACTTCCCATTTAAAACAATGCGTTCAACATTGTTACTAGATAATAAAGAATATGAAGACTTTGTTGATATTACAGCGGAAGAGTTTTATGATGTTGTAGTAAATAATCCTAATATTGATTTATCAACATCACAAGTAGCAACTGGTAGAGTTGCTGAACTATATGAAGAATTTAAAAATGAAGGTTATACTGATGTAATTGTTGTTACAATTGCGGCTAAACTTTCTGGTACATATCAAGGAGCAGTCTTAGCAAAAGATTTAGTAGATGGTATTAATGTACATGTTGTTGATAGTAAATCAGTATCATACGGGCAAGTATTTTTAGTATTAAAAGCAATTGAAATGATTGAGGCTAATAAAGATGCTGAAGAGATTTTTAACAAGTTAAATGAATTACGTGATAAAATAAATATATATGTTCTAGTTGACACATTAAAATACTTAGTAAAAAATGGAAGACTTTCTGCTGCCAGTGGTTTTATTGGTACGCTTTTAAAAATTAAACCATTATTAAAAGTAATGGATGATGGAAGTCTACAAGCATATGAAAAAATTAGAACAACATCTAAAGCTAGAAATAGATTAATGGAAATTATTGAAGAAGAAATTAAAGGTAAAAAAGTAATGGTTTTCCTTGCTTATACTAACAATAAAGCAGAAGCAGAAGCGATCAAAGCGGATCTAATCGAAAAACAAGCAGACTTAGAAGTACTTGTAGTACCTCTAACTCCAGTTGTTGGAGCACATGCTGGTCCAGGAACATTAGGTGTTGGGTATATCGAATTATAATAATATTTGAGGTGGGTTTATGGCGAATAAAGAAAAAAATTTAATTAATGAGTTATTAGTAGAAGTTTTTAATAATATATTAACAATTGAAGAAAAAGAACTTAGAGACTTAGGGGTTGAACTTTCTATGTCTGAAGTGCATGTGTTAGAAGCTATTAGAAACGCAGAACATCCAACGATGACTAATGTTGCTAAAAAGTTAAGAGTAACAGTTGGAACTCTTACAACATCAGTAGGTACATTAGTTAAAAAAGGTTTTGTAAAAAGAAAAAAAGGAGTAGAAGACAAAAGGGTTGTTTTTCTCCATTTAACTGATGAAGCTTTAAATGTTTTAAAAATACACGATAACTTTCATGATAAAATGATTGATGCGGTTTTCGAAGATCTTAATTTAGGTGAAGATGAAGTCTTAATTAAATCGCTTCAAAACGTTAGTGAATACTTTAAAAAATATTATTAAACAAGAAAAACATCTTTTTATAAGGTGTTTTTTTTAGAGAACAGATATAAAAAAATAAATTGTAAAGAATTCATGAAAAATAGTTTAAATAATGTATAATAGTACTATATGAAGATTGAAAGGAATTAATAATAAAATGAATGAATGTGTTCAAGTTAAAAAAACTAAATTGTTTGCGTTAAGTTCTAATCCAGAATTAGCTAGTATTATATCAAAAACAGCTAATATTCCATTAAGTCCAATTGAATTAATTAGGTTTTCTGATGGTGAAATTGGATTAAATATTGTTGAAAGTGTTCGTGGTCACGATGTCTTTGTTATTCAAACAACATCCAATCCAACTAATGAACATTTAATGGAACTATTAATTTTTGCCGATGCAGTAAGAAGAGCATCAGCAAACAGTCTTACTGTCATAATGCCTTATTACGGCTATTCAAGACAAGATAGAAAAGCTAAATCACGTCAACCAATTACGGCAAAACTTGTTGCTGATTTATTACAAGTTGCTCATGTTGATAGAATTATTTGTATGGATTTACATGCTGCACAGATTCAAGGGTTCTTTAATATTCCAATTGATAATTTCCCGGCAGGTCCACTTTTAGCAAATTATTTCTTAAAACGTAAAAAATTAGACAATCTTGTTATTGTTTCACCTGATCATGGTGGAGCAACTAGAGCAAGACAATTTGCTAAAATCTTAAATGCCCCACTAGCGATTATTGATAAAAGAAGACCTGATGTTAATAAAGCTGAAGTTATGAGTATTATTGGTGATGTTAAAGGTAAAGTAGCAATTGTAGTTGATGATATAATTGATACAGCAGGAACTTTATTAGTGGGAACTGAAGCACTCTTAAAAGAAGGTGCAACCGAAGTTTATGCAGCCGCAACACACGCAATATTCTCGGGTAACGCAATCAATAACATTAAAAACTCGAAACTTAAAAAAGTTATTGTTACTGACACAATCAAACTAACTGATGAGGCTAAAAAATGTAATAAGATTGTTCAAATAAGTATTGGTAACTTAATTGGCCAATCAATTCTTCATATTATTGAAGATAAACCAATTAGTCAAATATTTGATAAAATTGAAACCTTTGAAGTTGTAAATGAATAATAAAAGAAGAAGTGATTAAATATGAAATTAATTATCGGGTTAGGTAATATTGGTGAAAAATATCACCTAACAAGACATAATGTTGGTTTTATCGTGCTTGATGAATATGCCAATAGAAATAACTTAGATTTTAAATTTGATAGTAAACTTGAAGCATTAATTGCAGAAACAAGAATAAATAATGAAAAAGTTATTTTCGCAAAACCAACAACGTATGTAAATTTATCTGGAAATGCAGTTTCTAAGATAATGAATTTTTATAAAATTGAATTAAATGATATTTTAGTTATATATGATGATATTGATTTAGATGTAGGATTTTTAAGAGTAAGAGAAAAAAATGGTCATGGTGGACATAACGGTGTTAGAGATATTATTAACCATTTAAAAACTAGAAATTTTAAAAGAATTAGAATTGGGATTGGAAAAGATGATTCAAAAGAATTAAATCATCACGTTTTAGGTAGATTTTCAAAACAAGAAACAGAAAAACTAAAACCAGCGGTTCTTGATAGCCTTGATGTAATTGATATGTTTGTCGAAGGAGTCTACTTTAAAGATATAATGACTAAATTTAATACTAAAAATATATGACTTAAAAATAGTTGGAGTAATACTCTAACTATTTTTAACTAATAAGAGATGTTTTAGTTTATAACAATACTATAAAAATAAAGGTTAGGTAAAATGAATAGTTTAATTAATAAAGTTTTAAATAGCAAAGAAAAACATTTTAAAAACTCTAATATCGTTTTTAATGTTCATTTAATTAAATCAGATTTTGAAAAGGGCGATCAAACCCTTTTTATTGTCCTACCTAATTTATATGAAGCACAAAGGTATTATGATTATTTAAATGAAATAATTGATAACGAAAAAGTTTTATTTTATCCTGTTGATCAAACCCTTACAACAATTATGGCTCTAGGTAGCCCAGAGTTTCAAAGTGAAAGACTATATACAATTAATAGACTACTTACTAATAATAAATATATTGTAGTTACAACTCTAGATGGACTTTTAATAAGACAACTAAAACCAAAAGATTATTTAAACAGTAGTTTAAAAATAGAAAAAAACAATTCATATGAAATAAATGATATTACTAACTTTTTAGTTAATAGTGGCTACTTAAATTCCTATACTGTTGATATGCCAGGGACTTTCTCAGTTAGAGGAGGAATTGTTGATATCTTTTTAAGAGATAGTTTAAATCCTTATAGACTGGATTTTTTTGATAATTATTTAGAAACTATAAAAGTTTTTGATATTGATACACAAAGATCATTTGCTGAAGTGGATGAATTAGAAATTAGTCCACTTCATGAACTGTTTTATACATCAAAAATGGCTGATAGCGCACTTGTTTTAATTGATAAGTTTTTTAAATCTAAAAACTTATCAAACGAGGAAGAAAAAAGATTAAACGTAGACTTAGAAAAAATCAAAGAAAGAAAACAACTCTCAACCTTAAATATTTATATTCCCTTTTTTAACAATGAAGAAACAACTATTCTAGATTTTACTACTAATAAAAATATATATATAATTGATGAATATAAAATGTTAATTAACGAAGAACAAAAACATGATGATTTAAAATCATACCAACAAACAATGTATGGGAAAGCATTTATTGAAATACCTTACTTTGTTAACTATTTAAAACAAATCGAAAAAGCTAATATAAACATTGATAACTTAGGCATTAAATATAGTGATGCTTATAATTTAGAAGTTTATGATCCAAACAAATATAATAATAATTTAGCGCTTCTTTATTATGATTTAATTAACAGTTATAAAAACTTTTCAATTAGTTTTATTGTTAATAATGAACAACTTAAAAAGGAGTTAATAGAAAGTCTTGATGATAAAGAATTTACTAATTATAAATTTAGTAATGATGTAGTAGGCTCAGTTGTTTTAAATAATGAAAAGTTAATATATTTAGATGAAGAAACAATTTTTAATAAAAGAACAAGTAGAAAAGCTAATTATAGAAGTGTTTTAAACCAAACAACAAAAATTAGAAACATTGACGAATTAGAAATTGGTGATTATGTCGTCCATTATGACTTTGGGATTGGTAAATACATGGGTCTTAAAACAATGGAGTTAAGTGGAACAATAAGAGATTATTTATATATCATTTATCGTGATAATGATTCATTATATGTTCCAATGGAACAAATCGATCTTGTTTTAAAATATAGTAGTCATGATGGTGTTAAGCCAACACTTTCTAAAATGGGTAGTAAACAATGGCAAAATACTAAACTCTCTGTTAAAAAGAAAATTAAAGAGTTAAGTGATCGCTTACTAAAATTATATGCAATGAGAGAAGAAGCAGTTGGCTTTTCTTTTGAAGCAGATAACGAGTTACAAAAAAGTTTTGAAAATGATTTTGAATATGAATTAACAAAAGACCAAATAACTAGTATTAAAACAGTTAAGGAATTAATGCATAAACCTAAGCCAATGGATTTATTATTAATTGGTGATGTTGGATTTGGAAAAACTGAAGTCGCTCTAAGAGCGGCTTTTAAAGCGGTTTTATCAGGAAAACAAGTTCTTTATTTAGTTCCAACAACAATACTTGCTAGACAACATTATTTAACCTTTAAAGAAAGATTTGAAAAGTATGGTGGTATTGTTAAGTTAATGAGTAGGTTTGTAAGTAGAAAAGAACAAAATGAAACGATTAAAAACTTAGAAAAAGGTTATGTTGATGTTGTAATAGGAACTCATAGACTACTTTCTGATGATATTAAATTTAAAGATTTAGGGTTGTTAGTAATTGATGAGGAACAAAGGTTTGGGGTTATTCATAAAGAGCGTATTAAAGAGATTAAGGTTAATGTTGATACACTAACCTTAAGTGCAACCCCAATCCCAAGAACTCTTCAAATGACCATGATGGGCATTAAAGATTTAACAACAATTGAAACACCACCTCTTAATAGATATCCTGTGCAAACTTATGTTATACCAAGAGGTGAGCCTTTAATAAAAGAAGCAATTAGAAGAGAACTTGCAAGAGGGGGACAAGTATTTTATTTATATAACAAGGTAGATGATATTGAACTGGTTGTTTTAAGGTTGCAAAAGTTAGTTCCTGAAGCAAAGATTACTTTTGCTCACGGACAAATGACTAAAGTAAAATTAGAAAACACAATTAAAGATTTTATTGATCATGAGTTTGATGTACTTGTCGCAACCACAATAATTGAAACGGGGATCGATATTCCTAATACTAATACTTTAATTATTCATGATGCAGATAGACTAGGGCTTTCCCAACTTTATCAAATAAGAGGAAGAGTTGGCAGAAGCGATAAAATCGCTTATGCATATTTAATGTTTGAACCTAATAAAGATCTAAATGATGAAGCTTATAAAAGGTTAAAAGCACTAGAAGAGTTTACTGAACTTGGTAGTGGTTATAAGATTGCTTTAAAAGATTTAGCAATTAGAGGTGCTGGTGATGTTTTAGGAAAAGAACAATCAGGTTTTATTGATTCAGTTGGTTATGAGATGTATATGCAACTCTTAGATGAAGTAATTCATAATAAAGAAGAATTAAAAGCAATCCCAGAAGATACTGGAGTGTTCGCTAATAGAACAATTAAAGATGATTATATAAATAAAGATAGTATTAGAATTGAAATTCATAAAAAGATTGCTAAATTAAATGAAATTAAAGATTTAGAAGATTTAAAAAATGAACTTGAAGATCGATTTGGAAAACTCGATTTTGATTTATTAATTTATATGTATGAAAAACTCTTTAAAAAACAACTTCATATAATTGGTGGACACAAAGTTAATAAATATAAAGACGGTTTTGAAATTATTATAAGTAAAGAAAAATCACAAGAAATTGATGGTGCAAAGTTATTTGATATCGCTGGAGCTTTTAAATATCCAGTTAAACTAGGATACTTAAAAGCTGAGATTACCATTAACATAAATTATAAAAAAGCTAATGAACATTGGCTCTATATAGCAACAAGATTTTTAGAGAAATGTATAAAAAATAACATAATTTAAAATTTAAACGCTTTCATTTAATTCTCTAGTGCAAAACATTTGATTTTAGTATATACTAAAGGTATAGAAGACTATTTTAATAGTAATTTTTGTATGAAAGGAAAATTAATATGAAAGCATGGGAAAATTTTAAAGGCGGAAAATGGCAAAAGGGAATTGACGTTAAAGACTTTATTGATCAAAACTATAATGAGTATTTAGGAGACTCAAGTTTTTTAGTTGGACCAACGGATGCAAGTTTAAAGTTAAATGAACATTTCTTTAATTTCTTAAAAGAAGAAAAAGAATTGGGTGGCGTAATTGATATGGACACTAAAGTGGTATCAACAATTACATCACATGGGGCTGGGTATATCGATAAAGACTTAGAAAAAATTGTGGGGCTTCAAACCGATAAACCATTTAAAAGAGCATTTCACCCATATGGTGGAATAAGAGTTGCAGAACAAGCAGCTAATGCTTATGGTTATGAAATTGATGAAGACATTAAAGAAGTATTTACAAAATACCGTAAAACACATAATCAAGGTGTTTATGATATGTATGATGATTCAATTAGAGCAGCCAGAAGATCAGGAATTGTTACAGGACTTCCTGATGGATATGGTCGCGGAAGAATTATTGGTGATTACAGAAGAGTTGCTTTATACGGAGTTAATTATTTAATCGAAGAAAAGAAAAAAGATAAAGAAACTTATGGTTTCCCAATGACTGAAGATAAAATGCGTCTTAGAGGTGAAATAGCTGAACAAATTGAATCTTTATACGAATTAATTGAATTAGGTAAAATATATGGATTTGATATTTCACGTCCAGCAGAAAACGCAAAAGAAGCAATTCAGTGGTTATATTTAGGATATTTAGCTGCAGTTAAAGAACAAAATGGTGCTGCAATGAGTTTAGGTAGAACATCAACTTTCTTAGATATTTATATTGAAAGAGATTTAAAACTGGGTTTAATTGATGAAGTGGAAGCACAAGAATTAATTGATCACTTTATTATGAAATTAAGAATGATTAGATTTGCTAGAACACCTGAATATAATGAATTATTTACAGGAGATCCAACTTGGGTAACTGAATCACTTGCCGGAATGAATAATGATGGTAGATCACTTGTTACAAAAACAAGTTTTAGATATTTACAAACATTATATAATCTTGGAACATCAGCAGAACCAAACTTAACAGTATTATGGTCTAATGATTTACCACAAGGATTTAAACAATTTTGTGCGAAAGTTTCAATTGACACGTCAAGTATTCAATATGAAAATGATGATCAAATGAGACTTGTTCATGGTGATGACTATGGTATTGCATGTTGTGTATCACCAATGGCGATTGGTAAAGAAATGCAATTCTTTGGAGCAAGAGCAAACCTTGCGAAAGCATTACTTTATGCACTTAATGGTGGTAGAGATGAAAAATCAGGTGACCAAGTATTTACTAAAAATGTGACTGATGTTTTAAAAACAGATGTTCTAGACTTTGATGAAGTTTGGAATAGATTTGATAAAACAATGGACGAACTAGCAGAAGTATATGTTAATGCCTTAAATATAATTCATTATAGCCATGATAAATATGCATATGAAAAGGTTGAAATGGCACTTCATGATAGTGAGGTTACTAGATTCTTCGCAACCGGTGTTGCAGGACTTTCTGTAGTTGCAGATTCACTTTCAGCAATTAAATATGCTAAAGTATCACCTATTTATGATGAAGAAACAGGTTTAATTAATGACTTTACGATTGAAGGAGATTTCCCTAAATACGGTAATAATATTGATGAGGTAGATGAGCTTGCTGTTAAAGTAGTTGAAGTATTTATGGATAAAATAAGAGCACAGCATACATATAGAGACTCAATTCCAACTATGAGTATTTTAACAATTACATCAAATATTGTTTATGGAAAGAAAACTGGTAATACACCAGATGGTAGAAAAGCTGGTGAAGCTTTCGCACCAGGTGCTAACCCAATGCATGGAAGAGATAATTCAGGTGCTTTAAAATCGTTATTAAGTGTTGCTAAAATTCCTTATGAATCATGTCAAGATGGTATATCAAACACATTCACTATGATTCCACAAAGCTTAGGTAAAAGTGAATTAGTAAGTGAAGATGGTTTTATTTATGAAGGCGATATTAAAGTTGAAAACTTAGTAGAAATATTAAATGGATATTTTAATAGTGGTGGATATCATTTAAACGTAAACATTTTAAACCGCGAAAAATTAGTGGAAGCATATAAAAATCCTGATTTATATCCAAATCTTACAATTAGAGTTTCTGGATACGCTGTAAACTTTTCAAATCTAACAAACGAACAAAAACTAGAAGTAATGAGTAGAACATTCCATGAGGCAAAATAATATCGGTAATGTTCATTCGATCGAAACTTTTGGAGCATTTGATGGTCCAGGAGTAAGATATATTGTGTTTTTACAAGGTTGTCCGTTTAAATGTCAATTTTGTCATAATAGAGATACATGGTCAACTAGAGAAAATACTTTAATGAGCGTTGAAGAAATTGTTGCAGACTATAAAAAATATGAAAAGTTTTACACCAAAGGTGGAATTACTGTAAGTGGTGGTGAACCACTACTTCAAACACCGTTTTTAATTGAACTCTTTAAAGCATTTAAAAAAATGGGAGTCCACACAACAATTGATACATCAGCTGCTTGTTATGATGTTAGAAGAAGTGCAGAGTTTAGGGAATTGATGAAATATACTGATTTAGTATTATTAGATATTAAACAAATAAATGATGAAAAGCATAAGATATTAGTCGGTCAATCAAATAAACGTGTTTTAGAGTTTGCGAAGTTTTTAGAAGAATTAAATGTTAAAGTTAACACAAGACACGTTTTAGTACCTGGAGTTAATAATGATCCTGAAGACTTAAAAGAATTAAGAAGATTTTTAGATAGCTTAAATAATATTGTTAAAATAGATGTCCTACCTTATCACACTAAAGGTAAAGTTAAGTGGGAACAACTAGGTTTTACATACCCACTTGATGGAGTAGAAGAGCCTACTAAAGAAGAGGTACATATTGCAGAAACTATTTTAAAAGACAATTATAATTACATGCAAGAATAATATTTATAAGAAAGCGCCAGCAAGGCGCTTTTTTAACAGGGTGATACTTTAACGATGGAAAAAGTGTTAATATGCTTTATCTTGCAATGTTTATTTAAATTGAGTAATAAAAAAGAAGTTGTGGGAAACTACAAAAGGCCTAATATGATATTTGATTACAAATTAGTCATAGGTTAACTTAGAAGAGGTATGAACGTATTTATAATACAATATAATTTCTAGTAGTTAGGATATAATTAATAATATGTTATAATAATAATGCTAAATAACAATAAAGAAGGTGCTTTATGATATTAGACGGTAAAATGGTTGCTGATTTAAGAAACGAAGAATTAAGAAGAAAAATAATTGCAGAAAATTTAAAATTAACAACTGCAATTGTTTTAGTAGGTAGCAATCCAGCTAGTTTAGTTTATGTTAAAAATAAAATTAAAGCATCTAAAAAAGTGGGAATAAATACAAAGTTATTTAATTTAGACGAAACAATTAGTGATGCTGAGTTAACAAAAGTAATTACTAATTTAAATAATGATAATGAAATAGACGGTATCTTATTACAACTCCCACTACCTAAACATTTAGATGATGATAAATTTATTAATTTAATTAATCCTTTAAAAGATATTGATGGTTTTACAACAATTAATCAAGGAAGACTCTTCCAAAAACAACCAACAATAGTATCTGCAACACCACAGGGAATTATAAATTTACTTAATCATTATAAAGTTGATGTTACAGGACTTGATGCGGTTGTTATTGGTAGAAGTCAAATTGTTGGAATGCCAATTGCTAAACTCTTAACCGACTTAAATGCAACCGTTACAGTTTGTCATACTAAAACAAAGGATTTATCAAAATATACTAAAAAAGCTGATTTAATTGTCGCGGCAGTTGGGGTTCCTAAAATGATTACTGCTAATATGGTTAAAGAAGGTGTTATAATTATTGATGTTGGAATTAATCGATTAAATGATAAACTAGTAGGGGATGTTGACTTTGATGAAGTTAGTAAGAAAGCAAAATATATAACACCGGTACCTAAAGGGGTAGGACCGATGACAATCAATGCATTATTAGAAAATATATATAAAATAAAAAGGGGTGTTTAATATATGAATATATGGCATGATATAAACAAAGAAAGAATAAAAAAAGAAAGTTTTATTGCAGTAATTGAAATTTCAAAAGGTAGTAGAAAAAAATATGAGCTTGATAAAGAAACAGGGTTAATTATTTTAGACAGAGTCTTATTCGCATCAACTCACTATCCAGCTAATTATGGTTTTATTCCAAGGACTTATGCAGGCGATAATGACCCGCTTGATGTTTTAGTTTTATGTTCTGAAGATATTGAACCTATGAGTTTAGTTGAATGTTATCCAATTGGTATTATGAAAATGATTGATCAAGATGAAGTTGATGAAAAAATTATTGCAGTTCCTTATAGTGATCCATCAATGAATGAATATAAAGATATTAATGAATTACCAAGACATTTATTAACTGAAATTGGTCATTTCTTTGAAACTTATAAAATACTTGAAGGCAAACAAACATATATTTTAGATATTGAAGGTAGAAAAGAAGCGGAAAGAATTATTGATCAATCAATTAAAAACTATGATGAAAAATTTGTAAAATAAAGAAGAAGGTGTATTAAAATGGGAAGAGCATTTGAAGTAAGAAAACATGCAATGGCTAAAACAGCTGCTGCAAAAACTAAACTTTATTCCCGCTACGGTAAAGAAATATATATGAGTGCGAAAGGAAATCCTGATCCAGAAATTAATGATGAATTAAAACGCATGATTGAAAAAGCTAAAAAAGATCAAATTCCTAATGATGTTATTAACAGAGCAATCGAAAAGGCTAAAGGTGGAAGTGGCGAAAACTATACAAGCGTTAGATATGAAGGTTTTGGCCCGGCAAACAGTTTATTTATAGTTGAATGTTTAACAGATAATGTAAATAGAACTATTAGTGAAGTAAGAAATTGTTTTACAAAGTCTAATTCAAAATTAGGAGTATCAGGTTCAGTTAGTCATATGTTTAACGAACAAGCGGTATTCGCTATTAAAGATGTTACTGAAGATGAAATATTAGAGATTGTTATTGAAAATGATATTGATGTTTTAGAAATTGAAGGAGATAGCCAAGGGGTTAGTTTGTATGGTCACGCAACTGATTACAATAAAATTAGAACGGCTTTATTAAAGGCTAACTCAGAGTTTGATTTAGTAACTGATGAAATTATGTGGTTACCGATGTTAGAAGTTGAAATAACTGAAGAAGATGATAAACAAATGTTTGAAAAATTAATGAACATGTTAGATGAAGTTGATGATGTTCAAAATGTATATCATAATGTGAAAAGTGAGTAAATACTCACTTTTTTCAATTTTTAAGCATATCATTTTACTTTTATTTGAAAAGCATGTATGAGAAAACGTTTACTTGTACTTTTATATAACTATGTTATATGATATAATTAAAATAAACAAAAGAGGTATGACAAATGGAAAAAAATAGTAGTAAAAGCATTATATTTGGCGCTTTAAAAAAGGAAGAAAACAGACAATATGAACACGTTGAGTTAATCGCATCTGAAAATTATGTATCAGAGGATGTTTTGTTAATGCAAGGTTCAATACTAACAAACAAATACGCTGAAGGATATCCTAATAAAAGATATTACGGCGGTTGTGAGTTTGTTGATGAAATTGAACAAATAGCAATTGATAACTTAAAAAAATTGTTTGGTGCTAAATATGCAAATGTTCAACCTCATTCTGGTTCACAAGCTAATATGGCAGCTTTTTTAGCATTATTAAACCCTAGTGATTTAGTTTTAGGGATGTCACTCAATGAGGGTGGACATTTAACTCATGGCTATAAACTATCTTTTTCAGGACAATTTTATAAGGCTAAATTTTATGGTGTAAATAAAGAAACTGAATTAATTGATTACGATGAAGTTAGAAAAAAAGCTTTAGAATATAAACCAAAATTAATAATTGCTGGTGCAAGTGCATACGCAAGAACAATTGATTTTAAAAAGTTTAGAGAAATTGCTGATGAAGTAGGAGCGTATCTCTTAGTTGATATGGCTCATATTGCAGGGTTAATTGCGGCTGGATTACACCCATCACCAATTCCTTATGCAGATGTTGTTACATCAACAACTCATAAGACATTAAGAGGACCGCGTGGAGGTATTATTTTAAGTAATGACAGTGAAATCGCTAAAAAGATTGACAGGGCTGTTTTTCCGGGGGTTCAAGGTGGACCTTTAATGCATGTTATTGGGGCAAAAGCGATTGCATTTGCTGAAGCATTAGAAGAAAGTTTTGTTGATTATCAAGCTCAAGTAATTAAAAATGCTAAAGCGCTAGCTAATGAATTTAAAAGTTTAGGTTATCGAATTATTAGTGGTGATACTGATAATCACCTTGTTTTAATTGATGTTAAAAACACTTTAAACATTACCGGTAAAGAAGCAGAAGATACATTAGGTTTAATTAATATTACGATTAACAAAAACACAATTCCTTTTGACACTTTAAAACCACATCATGCAAGCGGAATTAGACTGGGTACACCAGCATTAACTACAAGAGGATTAAAAGAAAAAGAAATGGTAATTATTGCAAAAATTATTGACCAAGCCTTAAGAAATTATAAGGATGAATATAAATTAAAAGAATTAAAAGAACAAATAACAAAGATGATGGTCAAATTTCCTTTGTTTAAAAAGTAAAAAGAAAAGAGGAGGATTTAAAAATGATAATGAAAACAAGATTTATTCCTGATGGTAAAGATAAATTAAAAACATTGCCAATTCATCACCATCAAGAGGCCGAATACTTGTATTATCCAATTACTAACGCAAGATGCCCTGAAGGGGAAACATGTGTTATTGATGGACAAGACGTTAAAGTTGGCGAGCTTATTGGAACAAGAAGAGCTTCATTTTTTGAGCAGCCAATTCACGCCACAGTAAGCGGCAAGATTGTTGCTCACGAAAAGAAGTATAATGAGTACGGAAAACTCGTAAACTTTGTAATTGTTAAAAATGATTTCAAATATGAAATGCATGAATCAGTTTATGAAAGATCTGATGAAGAAATTGAGAAATTAACAAAAGAAGAATTTGTCGATATCGTTAAGGAAATGGGACTTGTAGGTTTAGGGGGAAGTGCCTTTCCAACTTATATTAAATTAAATACTGATAAAGAAATTGATGTTATAGTTGCTAATGGGGTTGAATGTGAGCCACATTTAATTAGTGATTATGAAGTGATGAGAAATAACCCAGGCTGGGTTATTCAAGGCTTGATTTATACGTTGAAGACAACAAAGGCAAAACGAGGAGTTATTGCAATTAAGAAAAAATATCAAGATATTAAAGCAATATTAAATGAAGAACTTTTGAAATATGAAAATAGTAATATTGAAGTAGTAGAAGTTGGAAATCATTACCCATCTGGTTGGGAACTTGATACAGTTAAAAATGCTATAGGTGTTAATATTCCACAATTTGAATTAACAGCAAATTACGGTGTCTTAGTATTTAATGTATCAACACTGGCTTCAATATATAACGCTATTAAATTTAGAAGGCCACTTTTAGAAAGATATTTTGGTCTATCTGGTAATGGTGTAAATAATTATAACTTTAGAGCAAGAGTAGGAACTAAAATTAGTGATTTAGTAGAAATTGCTGGTGGTTATATTGATGAAGAAATTCCTAAAGTTTTAGTTTTAGGTGGACCAATGATGGGAAGTAATACTTTAAGTGATGATGTTGTTATTAACCAAACAACAACATCAATGATTGTATTTAACGATGAAGAGTATTTTGAAGAACCTTGTATTCATTGTGCGGCATGTGTTTATTCATGCCCAGTTAAAATTCAGCCAGTACAAATTATGAACGCATTAAAATCAGGAGATGTTAGTGCTCTTGAAATGTTAGAAGTAAATAAATGTATTGAATGTGGATTATGTTCATATGTTTGTCCTTCTAAGATTCACTTAACAGAATATATGCGTCAATCAAAACAATTTTTAAGAGAGAAGGGTAATTAATAAATGCAAGCAGTAGCAAAAACAAGTCCTTATATTAGGAAACCAGTCAGTACTAAAAGAATGATGGCTGACGTATTAATTGCCTTAATACCAATCTTACTTTTTGCAGTCTATCGTTATGGATTTAATTACTTATTAAAAGCGGTAGTAGCAAGTGCAATTGCAGTTGTGGCTGAAGCAGTTGCTTTTGGTTTAATGAAAGATAAAGATGAGACATATCAAGCAAGATTTAAAAACAAATATACAATTAATAATATAATTCCACCAATTGTAACAGCATTAATCTTTTTATTTACACTACCAAGCACAATTTCATATTATGTAATTGTTGTTGGAGTACTTTTTGCAATTTTAATTGTGAAAATGATTTTTGGTGGACTAGGAAGAAACATTTTCAACCCAGCGGGTGCTGCAAGAATATTTGTTGGTTTAGCACTTGCAAGTTTTATTTCATATGTCGATGTTGATGCAGTTGCAGGAGCAACCGCATTACAAGTTCCGTATTCTGAAGTATTTAGATATTATTCGATTTCAGATTTGTTTTTTGGAAATATTCCGGGTTCAGCCGGAGAAATTAGTGCTATTGCAATTTTAATTGGTGGTGGATATTTATTAATTAGAAGATCAGCTGACTATCGTGTAGTAGTATCTAGTCTATTAACATTTGCAGTTTTATTGTTTGTAGCAGGTCTTGGATTAGGTTATGGGATTGATACATTTAAATATGTTTTATTCCATTTATTATCAGGTGGATTACTGTTTGGAATCTTCTTTATGGCAACCGACCCGGTAACATCACCTTACACAGCTCCAGGTAGGGTTTTATTTGGTTTAATAATTGGTGCTTTAATTGCAATAATTCGTCTTTTTGGAGCTCTTCCAGAAGGGGTTGTATTTTCAATAGTAATCGCAAACTTCTTAGTACCATTAATTGATTATAAAAAATGGACAACAAATGTCTTTAACAAAAAACATATTATTGGCTATTCAACTGCCATATTAGTTCTTGCGTTAATTGTTTTTATTGGCGTAGGGGGTTTTTAAGATGAATGAAAAATTAAAATATACATTAACAGTTATTGTTTATTTAATTGTTACAATTGGTTTATTAGTTGGAACATTCTTCCTTTTAAAACCAATTAGAACAAATAATGTAAGTAAA
>Ga0209075_1001295_pt1 | contig 23704 bp, 17 predicted proteins | sample Stecom2011_FD_187523 | JGI IMG/M metagenome (GOLD analysis project Ga0209075, IMG submission 187523) | Agricultural soil microbial communities from Utah to study Nitrogen management - Steer compost 2011 (SPAdes) (version 2) | ecosystem: Environmental > Terrestrial > Soil > Agricultural land...
TCGGGCTACCGCGACGTGTACGGGCTGCACTCCGAGCTGGTCTCGCGCACCCTGGATTGCCTGCTCGCCGACCCCACACCGGCGCACCTGGCCGAGGCCGAGGCGATTTGCCGCCAACTCGAGAGCGAGCACCGCGCCGACCTGCGCGCCCAGCTTGCCCGCCCGACGCTCGCGATGCTTTCGCCGGCGCGCGGCGACCAACATGCGCAGGTCATTGGGTCCTTCGAGCGCCTGGCTAAAACCCTGCACGAGCGCGGCGAAACCCCCGACTGGATCCTCGCTGAACTCAGCCTTGCCGAGCACCTAAGCGCCCAGCGCCCCAAAGATGCCTGCGCCCGACTGCGCGAGATCCTGCGCGTCTCGCCGCGAAACCGCATCGCCCTGGAGAAGTTGCGCGCGCTCTACGCCCGCCTCGACGACGCGACCGGCCTGGAAGAAGTTCTCAAACGCCTCACCGGCGTTTATACCGAGCGCGAGGCGCTTAAAAATACCTATCTGGAGCTTGCGAATTTGCTGATGGCGCGCGACGCAGCGCGGCGCACGGACGACCCCGAATCGGCGGGGCCTGAGGGCGATGAGCTGCGCGAATCGCGCATCTATTTAGAGAAGGTATTGCGCCTGGACCCCACGGAACTTGGCGCGCTCAATACACTGGCCGAGAGCTATGTGCTCGACGCGCAGCCGCTGCGCGCGCTCAAGACCTTCGGGTCGGCGGCGCGCGCGGCCGAGGCCAGCGGGGATCCGCAAAGGGCGGCGCGCTTGCTTTACCGGGTGGCGCGGCTGTGGAGTGATGAGCTCAACGACCTTGAGCAGGCGCTGATGAGTTGTCGACGCGCGCTCGCTTTGTGGGATGACGACGCCGACTTGCTCGAACTCGCCGCCCAAATTTGCACCGAGCGCGCGCAACTGGCCGAGGCCACCGACTATTGGCTGCTCGCCATCCCGCTGCTCGAACAAGAAGTCGAGCGCGCCGAACATCTCGCGCCGGGCTCCTCGGAGCATATTGCAAAGGACGCCCGAACCAACCGCTCCGCCAAGGCGCGCCTGGTCGACGCTCACCGCCAGATCGCGCGACTCTACCAGGAGCGCGGGCGCGACGCCGCGGCGCAAACCCATATGCAGCGCGCCCAGGAGATCGACCCGGATGCGCATATTTTCGACCTCCCCGCCGCGCCCGAACCTGCCCCGGTTCTCTCGCTCGCCAAAAACGACGCGTTCACCGCCGCGCGCCAAAATGCGGTCACCCGCAAAATGGTCGCCCCCACACCCGAGCAAATCGCGGCCGATAAATCGAAGACGGAGATCCCGAAGGCGCCCACCGAGGTGCCAAGTCTCGATGATTTCCGCGCCCGCTACCGCGACCTTTTCCTGGCTAAAAAGGCCGAACGCGCGGCTCCAAAGCCCGATGATTTGCCTCAAAATGACCCGGCGCAAACGACCGAAGCATCCGATACCGGGGCGCTGCTGCGCGAGCAAATCGCCGAGGCGCGCGCCCTGGAGAATCCCGCCCTTTTGGCCGACGCGCTCGCCGAACTCATCGCCGCGCATTTCGACGCCGATGATGCGATCGACCTTGAACAGCCCGAGCTGATGCGCCTGAGCATGGAGCTCGGCGAGCTGTATTATTATGATCTGGAGGACGTGCAGGCGGCGCGGATTCATCTGGAGCGGGTGCGCGACGAAGATCCCGAAGGCTTAGGCTCCCAGCCAACTTTGCTCACAACTCTGGAGGCGATTTACGAGGAATCCGGCGCGCTCTCCGAGCGCATTCGCATTCTGAACGCGCGGCTCAAAAACGCCGATTCCGCCGAGATGCGCATCACCTATCGCCTTATCATTGCTCAGCTTATTTGGGATGAGACGCCCGACGACGACGCGGATGACGCGGACCTCAACGCGCGCGCAGACCAGGCGCGCCCGTGGTTACAAGAGGTGCTTAAGGCCGACCCGCAAAATGAGTCGGCGCACCGATTGCTCGGGCAAATCGCCTACCAACTCGAAGATTATGAGCGCGCGGCGCGCCATTATAAGTCGGTGCTCAAGGTCGCCGGCGGCGGGCTGGACGCCATCGAGATGGAGCGTGACCTCGGGCGTCTTCTGCTCGACAAGCTCGGCCAGGCCGACGCCGCAAAGGTGCATTTTGAAAATGTGCTCAAGGCCGCGCCGGGCGACTCCATCGCGCTCGACGGCATCAAGCAATGCCAGGCGGCGACCGAGGATTGGGCGGGCTATGTGGGAAGCCTGGGGCGCGAATTCGGTCTGCTCATCGGCCAACCCCAGGGCTTAAGTGCCCAGGATATGATCGAAATCGAGCCCGAGCAAATCCGCGCGGCGCTGCGCGTTCCGGCCAGCCAGATCGTGGCCGACGCGGCGCATATCGTCGAGCAAGACCTGGGCGATCTGCAGGGGGCATGGGGTCTGTGGGGCAAGGCGTTCGCGCTGTGGCCGGAGCATGTGGACGCGCTGGAGCGGCGCGTCGGGCTTGACCGCGCCCTCGACAAATCCGAGGCTTTGGCCCAAGATCTCGAATCCTATGCTGAATTGCTGCTCGACCCCCACGCACGCTTCGATATCTTGAATGAGGCCGCCACACTCTATGCAAATATCCTCGGGCGACCCGACCTGGCGCGCCCCGTCCTTGCCGAGGCCATTGCGCTGGTGCAGGACGAGGCGCAGCCGCCCGCGGGTCTGGACCCGGCACGCCGCGCGCTTCGCGCCTTGCAATCGGACTCAAAATCATAGAAATCAACCTATCAGCCAAATGCTGACCTGAATTTTCGCTTCGAAAAACGCTTGATCTGTCGCCACTTAGCTTATTTAATTATTTGTATTGCAATATAATATCAGGACGTCGCCATGACCAAACCCATCTTTGAATTTCTGCCTGGAATGCGGCAAACGGCCGTATTTTCGGCGATTTTTGCGGCGCTAAGCGTCGGAATTTTTGCCCCACCGGCCCAGGCTCAAGACCTTGAGCTGCCCGATATTCAGTTGCAACGATTCCGCCCTGCCCCGGGCCCGGCTGACTTCCTCAACGTCTATAGCAGCGGCATCGCGAAGCATCTGGAGTGGGACGCAAGTTTCTATCTGGACTTCGCCGACAACCCGCTGCAAATCTCGACGCGCGACGCGCGTTTTTCCGAAACGGTCGACGCCCAGACCACCCTGTCGCTGCTGGGGAGCATCGGGCTTTTCGACCGTTTTGAGGTCGGCCTGCTGATCCCGGTGACGGTCTTTCAGGCAAGCCAGGGCCTGCAGCCGATATTGCCGCAGGGCTCGGAGAACTCGACCGACCTCGATATTATGGGGCTAAACGATTGGCGTCTGTCGGCCAAATACCAGATCCTCGACCCGCGCGACGAAGTCGTGGGATTTGCGCTTGTGGGCGCGTTATACGCCCCGCTTGCGACCCGAAATACCCTGACCAGCGATGACGGGGTGGGCGGCGAGCTTATCGCCGCCGCCGATCACTTTATCTGGCGCGGCATTCGCGTCGGCGCCAACCTTGGCTACCGCTATCGCGCGATTAAAACGACGTTGCGCGACGCGGTTATCGGCGATGAATTCTTGTGGGGCGCCGCGGTGAGTGTGCCGGTCTTTATGCGTAAGCTCGACGCTATCCTGGAGTTTGACGGCGCCGTGAGCCTGGCCTCCAAGGGTCGCACACTGCGCGAAGGCGAAGTCCCGGCCGAGGTCAAGCTCGCCGGTCGCTACGCCATCACCGATAATTGGACGCTCACAGCAGGCGCGGGCTCCGGGCTGAGCGCGGGCGTGGGCTCCCCGGATCTTCGCCTCTTTATCGGCCTTGGCGGCTACTGGGTCTACGGCGGCGAATGGTCGATCGATTATAAATCACCGGCCTTTGACGGGAGCACCACGCCGTGCCCGGACGGAAGCCCAAGCGACCAGGGTTGCCCCGAACTCGATAGCGACGGCGACGGCGTGCCGGACAGCGTGGATCGCTGCCCGAATACCCCCGAGGGAACCCGCGTCATGACCGACGGCTGCCCCGAAGATGACTTCGGCGACGACGGCCCGCCGATGCTTCCGCCACCGGACCGCGACGGCGACGGCATCCCGGACAGCGAAGATGAGTGCCCCGATGTGCCGGGCGTGCCCGAGAAGAACGGTTGTCCGCTGGACACAGACGGTGACGGCATCCCGGACGCCGAGGATGATTGTCCCGAGGTCTGGGGCGTGCCCGAGAAGAATGGTTGCCCGGACGATAGCGGGCGCAAAGTCGTGGTCACCAAGGACAAGATCGTCATCATCGATAAGGTCCACTTTGAAACGGCGAAGGCCACGATTCGCCGCGATAGCTTCAGCATCCTCGATGAGGTGGCCCAGGTGCTCAAAGACCACCCGCATATCGCCAAGCTGCGCATTGAGGGGCATACCGACAGCCGCGGGCGCCTGGCCTTCAACGAGCGCCTCAGCCAGCAGCGCGCCGATAGCGTGCGCAACTACCTGATCGACAAAGGCATCGCGCCGTCGCGCCTGAGCGCGCAGGGTTATGGCCCGTCCACGCCGATCGACACCAACGAGACGGCCGAGGGTCGCGCCAATAACCGACGCGTCGAATTCACCATTCTGACCGCCGAGGAAAGCGCCCAGGAATGATGCCGACCTCCACCACCCCGCCGCCTGGCGGCGGGCGCATCCGACCGCGGACGGCGCCCGCCTCACCCGGGGCGCGCCCGTTCCTGGGGCGCGCCCGGCGCGCGCTGCTGCCCATGCTATGCCTCTGGGCAATATCTGGGGCGGGATGCGTCGAGGAGCGCAGCAGCATCGACCTGCAACGCGTGCCGATGCCCGAGGGCGGCTCGGTCTATACCGTCGCGGTCCTGGACGGGGCGACCGGACCGACGATCATTGCGCCCTCCCACGCGGGGCTATTCGTTCATCACGAAGACCGCGGCGCCTGGGAGCGAATTGAGCCGCGCTCAAGGCGCGCGCCGCTGCAAAATAGCCTGGTTTCGCCGCGCCCCGCCGAACCCTCCGATACCCTGACGCCGACGCGCCAGGCGCTTAATTTTCGACCCTCCGAATTATTCAGCGCCCACGACGGGCGCATCTGGCTGGCCCCGGGCCTGGCGCAGTCGCCCGGCCAGAAGCTATTGAGCAGCGAAGACCTTGGCCGCACCTGGACGCGCGTGGCGCTGCCCCTGATCGAAACGCCTGCTTTGGACGCCTCGGCGGACGTTGACGCTGCCTCCCTCGATGAGACGCCCGGCGATGACACGCCCGCCGAGCAAGCGCCACCCGAGGAAGATGCCCCCGCCGAGGATATAGCCGAGCCCGAAGACGCCGGCGCAGCGCGGGTCACGCCGAACCCTGCGCACCTGCGCTTTGTCAACGCCGGCAAGCTTGGTTTCTACCTGATGGGCGCCAGCAATCTGTGGAAACTCGACCTCGCCACGGACGCAATCCTGCGCGATGACGCGTCACCCGACGCGCTCTGGGTGCCCATCTCGCTGGCGGGCGCCCAGCTCGAAGATGACGCCAATCGCACCAAACTTCCGTATGTGCTGCGCCACTATCTGCCGGCGGCTCCCGAGCGCCCCTACGAAATGCTCACCATGCTGCGCGAGCGCCTGTATATCTACCGGCGCGACGCCGACGCCGAGCGCTTTAAAGAAGTCTCGGTGCTCGACGGGGCGGACTTTCAATTTGCGACCATCCCCGGCTCGAATCTCGTCCTGATCCTGACCTCCGAAGGTCTTTTCAAAAGTGAGGACGCTGGCGACACCTGGGCCCAGCTGACCTGGTATGCGTTAAGCCAGGACGACGCGCGCGGCACCTCCATGCAGATTCTCGCGCCGACCCCCGAGGCGCCGGCCACGCTGCTGGTCGCGCTGGAAACCGGGGCGCTTTATCGAAGCGAAGACCTGGGCGAAATATTCACCGAGGTTCGCCCTCCCGACCCGGACCAGCGCGGCATCACCGACTTCGGCTATAGCCAGCGGCACGACCGCGTCTGGGCGGCGACCAACGGGTCGGGCGTGCTGCGCTCGCTGGACCGCGGAAAGACCTGGCAGCCCATCAACGACGAACTTCGGGCCACCCGCGTATCCGATATCGACGCCGACAAAAGCGACGGCTTCTTGCTCGGCAGTGAGTCCGGGCTTTATCGCCTCAGCGGCCCTCCCGGAGCAGGTCAGTGGCAGATGCTCCAACCGCGCGCGACCACCGCGATATGCGTCGAGCAAGTCAGCGGCGCGATCTTGAGCGGCACCACCACCGGCGCCATCGTGCGCCTGGAAACCAACGGCAAATCCACCGTCTCCCAGGCATCCCCCGAGGAGCCGACCGGGGCCACCGCGTTTCGCGCCCCGCGCTTTCGCGGCCTCGACATGCCCGCCCGGGCCATTGTGGCCATCAAAGCCCACCCCGATGACCCCCAGGTCTACGCCTGGTCGGCCAATCGCGGTCCGCTGGCCTCGCTGGACTCCGGGGTCTCCTGGACCCCGCTTGCCCTGAACTCGGCCTTCGAAAGCGCGCTGGAAGGCTCCTATATCTCGAACTTCACCACCGAGATTGGCGAGCGCATTTACCTGGTCACCCGCGGGCTAAACGCCTCGGCGCCGACCCAGTTATGGCGCTCCTATAATAACGGTGAGACCTGGCATGCCGTCTTCAGTTTTGAGCGCGGCGAGCGCCCGAGCGACGTCTTTTTGGCCCATAACGCCCGATTGGCCCCGGAGAATATCTTTATGGCCCATCGCAATCGCTTTGCGCGCTCCCTGGACGGCGGCAACTCCTGGCGCGACCTCAAGGGCCCGTGGAGCGACGGTGAGATCCTGCTCTATGAGCTGATTGACGGCAAACACCTGCTCATCGTCGAGCGCCACCAGACCACCCATCTTGTGCAAGTCACCGACACCGAGCAGGAGCGCGCGAGCTTTCGCAGCTACCAGCTCACCTGGCCGGAGCGCAAGGGCGTCGACCGCGCTAATATCCACAATATCGCGGTGCAAAGCGGGAACTTTTTCCTGAGCACGGACCGGGGATTATTCACCGGCAAAATGCCCGATGACAACCAGCGCCTGCCCAACGGGCTGGCCGTGCTGGTCGCCCTGATCTCGGTCTCGTTGCTTACCGTCATTGGCTTTGGCGTTATGCGCCTGAGCACCTGAACTCGCCAAAAGCAAATATTGCGCGCACCAGAGATTGCCCGCAATATTTGCGCAAATTCCATCGACGAATTGCATTTCTCCGCTCAAAATATCTTGCAATCATGGCGGCCGTCGTCATTTCTTAAATCTGGCACGCTTCCTGCTCAACAGATATTTCGGAAATGCTTGCTTCCCTCTCAGCGCGTCATTCATGACAGGCTGAGTCACTTTTTACAGAAGTATTCGGAGGAAGAAATGACCCACAACAAACGCATTCTGCATCCCGTTATCAGCTTTTTGGCGGTCTTAATCATCGGCATCTTCGGCGCCGTTCAGAGCGCGTCGGCCCATTGCGACGCCATCGATGGCCCGGTGGTCACGGACGCGCGCGTCGACCTGAAAAGCGGTAAGCTCGACCGTACCCTTAAGTGGATCTACCCCGAGCAGGTCAAGGAGGTGAGCGCGGCCTTTGATCTCACAAATAAGGTCAAAAAGAAGGGGCCGGAGGCGCAAAAACTGGCGGAACTCTATTTCTTTGAGACCGTCGTTCGCCTGCACCGCGAGACCGAGAAAGCGCCCTATACCGGGCTAAAACCCGCAGGCTATAATGCCGGTCCGCTCGTTAAGGGCGTCGATAGAGCGCTTGAGACCGGGAATATCAGCGCGGTCGAAAAGATGGTCCAAAAGCAGGTCAGCGCCGGCATCGCCAAGCGCTTTGCCGACGCGAAAGCCAAAAAGGCGCATAGCAACCACAACGCCGAAGCCGGGCGTAGCTATGTCGCGGCTTATGTCGAGTTGATGCACTATATCGAGCACGTCCACGACCTGGCGGGCACCGAGTCGGTCACCGCGAGTCCGAGCGCCGACGGTGGTGCGCACCAGCACTGATCGTAGGCGTAGCATACCCATAAAAAACCACAGCGAGCGCTGTGGTTTTTTATTTTAAGAAGCTTTGGTTTGGCCCTATCTCAACTCACCGGCCAGTCTATCAACCGATTCGGCAAGCGTGGGGGCGTCTTCGGTGCGCGGCATCACACACCAGTTGAGGACATGCAGGGAAATGGGCACGATTTGATAGCCGTCGGGCTTCATAATCCGAAAAACCGGCGGCGCCGCAAATCCGGAGGAGTCCGGCGCGCAGATACCCCACTGCACGTCCAAATCATGGACGGCGCGCAGGATAACCCCGACGAAATCGCATAGGGCCTGGAAGATAGACGGGTCGATCCAGCGCAGGCATTGCGGGCTATCCTGGACGATGAATAATTCCAATTCGTGGAGGCCCTGGCGATCCGGGGTCACCGTGGCGTTGAGATATTGGCGGAAATAGGTGGCCATCAGGCGCGAAGGGCCGCCGGGGGTTTGACCCCAGAACTCGCCGGCCAACTTCTTGGTCATCAACCCCTGGATACGAAGAAGATTCTGGTCGATCACCGAGTCGACCCGCGCGATATCCAGGACATAAACCGCCGTCGGCCTCGCCGAGGAATTTAGCCCCGCAGCACGCGCCTCATCCTGCCAGGCCGCGACACGCTCGGCGTATTGGTCGGGCGCAAATCCGTCTGATGAAAACCCAATCTTTTCAATGACTTTCAGACTTTCTTCGGACATCTTCGAAAAGACGAGAAGGCGCAACTTGCTAAAATTTCGGCTCGCCGTTTTGGAGTCCGGAGACTTGCTCAACTCGGCCAGAACGGTCACCTGAATCAATTCCTTGAGCCGCTTGGAGAGCGCCCGGGCGCCCGGGTCAGACCAGGCGCCAAGCGTCCATTCCCAGGTATCCTCGAGTTTGACTTCGAGCACCCGCGGGTGCACCGGCGAGGCGGCGATGGGCTCACTTTTTTTGCGCGCCGACTTCCCAAGCCCCGGCAAAAGAGCGTCCAACGGACGCTCCTCGGACATCCGCCCCAGCCCCCCAAATCCTAAGACGTCGGGGACTGGGCCGTTTCCATTCTGATTCGAACTCATGCACGTTACTCCGCTGAAATATAGTCGACAAACCCGGGCTTCAGGTTGCTAGCAACTCCCCAGGTCTGCTTATTCCACTCCTTTCGGTGTGTTCGGAAATAACCCATCGAATCAAGCGTCCACCGACTGGCCAGCGGATGCTTCTCGGCGACATCCTTGAGCTCGAGGGGGTCGGCATTGCGATCGTATAATTCGTAGGTTCCACGCTTCAGATATAACTTCCACTGCTGCATCTGCATGGCGTAGTGGATGAGATATTGCGTCGCGATCGCCGGCTCGGGATAGCCGCCCTGGGTGTGGTGAGTCAGCGGAATAAGGCTTTTTCCCTGCAAGTCATCGGGGCGCTCGGCACCGAGCGCGTCGAGCAGCGTCGGGTAGATATCAATAATATCGACTCCGGCGGTGACGACCGTGTTTTTTGGAATCAGCGGCGGATAATAGATAATCAGCGGCACATTCACCAATTCCTGGTGCACATTATGCCCGTGGCCGACGCTGCCGTGCTCCCAGAACTCTTCGCCGTGATCGGAGGTGACGACCACCATGGTGCCCTCCCAAAGATCGGCTTCTTCGAGCTGTTCGCGCAACCAGCCAAACGCCTTGTCATTAAAGGTAATCTCGCCCTTATACAGGTTATGAACACGCTTCTTATCGCGCTGCGTGATGGCGCGACCGCCCTTGATGGCGCCGAGATCCTGGCCGGAAATATATTTTTTATAAGGGCCGCTATAGGGCTCTTTATCATATAATTCGGTGATCCCCTCATGCGCGCGGTAGGTCACGTGCGGGTCGATGGTGCCCAGGTAAAGGAAGAAGGGTTTGTCGGCGTTTTTGGTCGCCCATGTGACGCCGTGTCGGGCGATATCATTGCCGTTAATGCCCCAGCCTTCGCGAAGATTATTGACATAGTGGTTCCACCCCTGGGCGAAGCCGCCGTTTTTGGAGACATAGCCGTTGGCGACATGGATGGCGGTCTGATAGCCGAAGTCCTGAATCGCCTCGGAAAAGAGGTAGTGTCGGGGGTGCAAAATGCCCTTGCCGACCAGGCCATTCTTGATGGGATACTGGCCGGTAAAAAGCGCGGCGTGACTGGTGCGCGACTCATTGCCCTGCACATAGGCGGTGGTGAAATACGCGCCCTCTTCGGCAAGTTTGACCAGGTTGGGGGCCTGGACGTCGGTCTCAAAACCCAGGGGCAAATGATCGGCGCGCAGCGTGTCGATCATCCAGAAAATAATGCGCTCCGGGGGTTTGATGCCTTCGGGGACGACCGGGCGCGCGCCGGGAATCACCAGCGAAGCCTGGCGCACCTCGACCTTGTGCTCGGGCGCACAGGCGTCGCTGCCGCGAAGCTCAACACGCGCGATTTGCTCGGCCCATTCGGATAGGTCAATGGCCGTCTTCTGCTCGGTGCCGCGCGCTTTGACCAGGTTTCGGGTCACCGTGCTCGCCTGTTTGACGCCTGTTTTGGCATCAGGCGCCTCGATATAGAGCTCGAACTCAACCCCACACCCCTCCGGGGCATGCAGGTCCAGGGCCAGCTGGGCATTCTTGGGCAGCCAGACATACCACGCCATGCCCGTCTGGGCGTCCAGGGTAAGTGCATCCTGAGCCAGCGGTAACCCAGACAACTTCTTAAGCGCCGCCGCGGCCTGTGACACGACTTCTGCCGGCACCTCATCTTTATCGGCGAGCTCGGCATTTGTGCCCTCGCCGCGCGCGGCGCTGCCGCTACCGGCCTGCGCGGCGGAATCGGCGCCTTCATCTTTCTTGGCGCCCTCTTTGGCGTCATCTTTCGCGCCATCTTTCGCGGTATCATCGGCCGCGCTTGCTGCCGGCACATCGTCGGCGCGCGCCGGGCCGAGTTCGACCCAGGCGATCGCGCCGCCCGATAGCTGCCCGTTGATGCGCCCCATATTCGAAAAGGACAGGTCAACCTGGTTGTCCCCGCGCGCCTTCGAGTCTGCGGGCACCTCGATGGTGACCTCCTGCCAACCCTCTTTGAGTTCCGCCGCCTCAAGCGCCTGGCCGTTGATCTTCACCGATAACTTATTTTGCCAGTTCGCCGGGTTATAGACCTTCAGGCGCAACTGTTGCGCGCCCTCGGGGCGAAGGGCGGGCAGCCATACGCTGGCGTTTCGCGCCTTGATCGCCGCGCCGATATGGCCCTCAAGCTTCGAGCCGAGCATCCAATCCTTGGTATGATTGCCGTGGATATAGCGCACAAAATCGGGCGTCGTCGCGTCGGCGACCAGTGTCGGGGCGCTGTCGGCGAACGCGACGCGATGAGCCAGCGGACGGTTGACCAGCAGGTCGTAGACCGAGAAATGCGCGCCCTCAAGCTGCGCCAGGGGCGGCGCAATCTTGGGTTTTTCGGGCTCTGCTTCGCCCGGCGAGGTTGCGCCCTGCGCCGAAGCCGCACTCGATGCCAGCTCCTGGGACTCCGACTTCTGGCGGGTATCGGTGGAACGCGCGCTGCACCCGGCGGTCAGGAGCATCGCGCAGGCCGCCGCGCTCAAGAGTCCCAATCGGAGTGGCTGATGTGTGAGAGTGGCCGAATTGGCGCAGAGGCTAGATACCAAGACGCCCGCCAGCGAGGTGCTGGCGGGACCGGAAAGACGATTGCTTTTCACAAATTGACTCAGTTTAATTTCGTTCGATTGAACCGTGTGGAGACCAGGCCGGCCTGGTGAAGCCCAATGCCTGTAGCGCTTACTAACTCGTTCATCGTAATTTCTGCAGAGATTGCGTCAATAAAAACCTCGCCACTTTGCAAAAGATCTTCGCGCCCGTTGCTGGGCTCGGGGATTGAAACTTCGTGGACAAACTGGCCCTGGGTGCCCGCAGCTCCGACCGACCACACATCCCAGGAGCGCTCCGTGCCAACGATGCGAACCCGGTAAAGCGGGCCGGCGGTGGCCTGCACACTCAGTGTGCGCGTGCTCGGGTCGAGCGTGATGTCCGAGGCATCCGGAAAGGCGCCCAATGCTATATTACCCGGCAACGTTTGCCCATTCCAAAGCGAGACCGAGAACTCGTCGGGCAGCTCGATGCCGTCCTCAAAGCCGACTTCGCCCGGCTCAAAGGCGATGGCGATGATCGCGTTTCGCCCGCCGGTAAGCGAGCCGTAGGGCGGCGCCATGGTGAGGCGGCGGTTATCCGGGCGGCCATCTTCGTCTTCGTCTGCGGTCGCGCTGATGCCAAGCGGCACAAATCCGGGGCCGTCAAGCAAGGTGCCGCCGACCAGCACGGCGACCGACGCCTGGGAATTGGTCATCTGCGGGAAATTCGAAATATTGATCTCACTGGCGAGCACCTGGCGCACGGCGGGGGTCAGCGAGACTTCGGGGAATGCGTCATAATCGGGGATCATTTCGGTGGTATTACCGTTGCCGTTGATATCATTGACATCGACCACCCGCGGCGAAGCGCTCAGGTTCAGCGGACGGTTGGTATGGTCGAAGCGGCTGAATAACGGCAGCAGTGTGGTCAGCATTTCGGCAGCACCGCCGCCGCCTTGCACCAGGCCAAATAGCTCCATCGCCGGCACCTTGCCCGCCATGCCCCAGCCCAGACTCGCCCCGCCCGGGGCGGTCGCGTAGTAATTCTGTTTAATATTCAGGTTAAACCCGAAGACCGACCCATAAGCCACCAGCCCGCCGGGCAACGGCAGCTCACTGCCGCCCATTCCGGGAATCGAAACCTCCGCCATAAAGGGCTCGCCAAGCAGGCTCTGCAGGTTCAAGTTCAGCAGCCCGCCGACGATGCTCGCCCCGGCCAGCCCCAGCGTCACGTCGCCGCTGGAGTTGATGCGACTCAGGTCAAATTGGCCGGTAAAGCCTGCCACCGGGCCGCTTCCGGCGCGCTTGGACAGCGGGATGCGCACGTCGGCCACGTCCAGGCCGTGAATGGTGATATAATTATAATCCCCGGCAAAGACCGACAGCGTATAGGCGCCTTCCGGAGCGTCGAGCGCGGCGACGCCACTTGCATCGGTGCTCACGCCAGGCTGGCCGTCAATCACGACCTCGGCGCCCTGAATCGGCGCACCGGTCGCCTCGTCCACCACCCGAACCCGCAGGTCGCCCACCACCACCGCGCTCTCGCCGGTCAATACAACCTCGCCGTCGCAGGCAATGCCCGAGGCGGTCGTCGCAGTCAGCGTCGTGGTGCCGGTGCCGCCGGCGCCCAGGGCGCTGAGGTTATCCGGGGCGATCGTGGCGACCGTGGGGTCGCTCGATGTCCACACGAAGGTGGCGGCAAGGCCCTGGCCGTCGGCGTCCAGCGCGAAGGCCTGCAGGCCGATGCGCTGGCCCTGCGAAACGCTACGGGTTTGCGCGGCCACAAAGCAGGTCGTCACCTCCGGCGGCAGCACGCACTCGCCGCCGTCGCAAAACTCGCCCTCGGCGCAATCGTTGGCGCCGCGGCAAATTTCCTCAAAGCACTGCCCGCCCACACACTCGAAGCCGTCCAGGCACGCGTTACCCTCGTCGCACTCCGGCGAGTAGGTGCAGCTGCCGCCCAGGCAGAGTTCATCGTCGGCACAATCGTTATCGATCAGGCATTCGGGGCGGTCCACGCAGACTTCTTCCACGCAGCTCTGCGAGGCCGGGCAATCCCGGTCTCCCTCACACGCCACCTCAATGATATCGGGTTGGTCGACGCTATCGGGCCCGCCGGCATCAAATTCGATCACATCAGCAATCGCATCCTCATCGTCGACGTCGGTGACACCGACATCTTCCTGGATATCGGAGTCATCAAAACACGCCCCTTCCACACAAACTTGCTCCCCCGGGCACGGGTCCGTTTCGCTGCAAACGGCATCGGCCGCGTCGCGACCACACCCCAGCGAGGTGAGCAAAATCAGTGAAAATAGCCAGGCTGTTATCGTGGTAGAGGAGCGCATTATTTTATCCAAAGACGGAAGTTAAAAGAGGATGCAAAAATTCAGTCATTTTACGAAGTCAGCTGATTCGGAGACCGGATTAATGGTGACGAAAACCGACCTGTGATTCAATCTCATTGCTTCTATTTATTCGAACGGCGCAATTTATTCAATTGAGCCCTCAGGATTCAAATGATCCGTCGTCGCGAAAAACCGGCACCTGCTGGCTGCGGGCGAGTTGGCGCTCGCGGCGCATTGCGTAGCGCAGAATCGCTTTTTTATGCAGATCCGAAATCGCCCGAAACTTCACCGCCGCCGACTCGCCTTCGGCGCTCTCGTCGAGGCGCACCACCTCGCCCAGGGCAAGCACGTCGGGGTTGTGGATACTGGGAATGCGCAGGCGAAATTCGACGAAATCGCCCGGCGAAAGCGGCGGGTCGCCGTCGATGCGTCCATAATTAAAACCGCGGTCGTTGACGGTGACCCAGCGCGATTGCAGCGCGCCCTCCCCGCTTCGCTCCACGATTCGATGAATTTCGGTCAACTGTTGGCGCAGCGCGCGCACCTCATTGAGCAGGAAGACGACCTCGCGCGGCAGCTCCTCGCTGCGCTCGCTCCAGTCGATGGTATTTTGCAAGGCGCCGTCGGACTCCACGACCGCCATATCCAGGATGCGCGCCTCGACGGCGTCGATCTGATCCGGCTCGATGACCCGCACCGAGCATGGCAATAAACTGCGCACCCGCACCGAGTTTCGGCGCTCACTGGGGAGGTTGGTGCTGGGATCCTTTTGTTCGCTCGACATGGTATATTCCTGCGCAAGGGACGATTGACGATGCACTATACATTGTGTTGCCAAAAGTCTAAACGAGGATCAATCGCGGGGCACAAATGCCGCGCGGCTCGTTATTTCTCGCAATTTTTTCTCCTTATTGCTGCGTGCAGGCTTCTATTATGCTTCACCTCGCCACTCCAACGGACCCCGGATGGTTCGACCGCGTCGAAGCGGATCTCGCGCTGGTCCTGGTCGACCATACCCATCTGGAAAAACGCGCGGCCTCGACCGCGCTGAGCCTGATCTTTCGCTATACCGGGCGCGAAGATCTGCCGATGACCCTGAGCCCCATCGTGCGCGAAGAGATGCGCCACTTCGAGCAGATGCTGGGAATCTTGGCCGAGCGCGGCATCGAATTGATCAAGCTCAAGGCCGCCGATTATGCCACCAATCTGGTCGCCCAGGTGCGCAAACAGGAGCCGGCCTGCCTGCTGGATAAGTTATTGGTCGCCGCCTTGATCGAGGCGCGCAGCGCGGAGCGCTTCCAGATCCTCGCCCAGCGCATCCAGGACGCACCGCTGGCGGCGTATTACGGGCAGCTCTTTGAATCCGAGGCGCGCCATTATACGGTTTATACCGATCTGGCGCGGCGATATTTTGGCCATGATATGGTCAAGGCGCGCCTGCAAGAGTTGGCGCTCGCCGAGGTTGAGGCGCTGCGAAGCAGCACCCAGGCGCGCCTGCATAGCTGGTGATATTTATCGATAAAATTAATAAAAAAATCGGCGGCCCATTGGGGCCGCCGATTCTATTTCAGGCGCGACGCAATTGCGTGCATTCACTTCACCTCAAACGCCTGGCCATTTCGATACGCTTTTAAGACCTGATCCTTGCTCACTCGAAACGTCACGTTGGCAAAGGACGCCTTGAGCTCAAAGAGCGCGGGCTTCTCGCTGTCGTTGATGATGCTTCCCGACAGGACATGCCCGTTATTCAGAAGAATCTGCTCGAAGCCGTTAAGCCCCGCGGGTTTCGACCCGTCAGCCCAGGCGATGCTCGCCACCGAAGACTTCGGAATCGCGCGGACCTCACCGAAGCGCAGGAAAACATAAAAGTCGACATTCTCAGCGACCACGGTTCCACGAAGCGCCTGGCCATCGTTGAGCTTCAACTCGTCGGCTTTGGGCTGCGGGCATTCCGGGCAGACATTTTTTACCGGCATAAAGGGCTTGAAATCGGCGGCAAACGCGCTCGTCGAAACCCCCAGAAGCGTCGCGGCGCAGGCCAGCGATAGAAATAATTTTTTGAGCGACATTCTCAACTCCCTTAAAAAACCAACCATTTATCATGTGAAAACTTAATTTGCGCTCCCCAATAAAACACTTAGCGCACCAAAAGTCCACGCATCGCGCGCCGGTGAATCGCTATTTCGCCCGCTCGACCTGTGCGTCGAGACGACCCGGGCGCTCGTCCATTGTGTTTTGAAGGTTACTTTTTAGTTCGGAGAGATTTTTATTCACCTCACCGACCCCACCTTTCATAATATTGGGGATCTCGTCGGGATTGCCGAGCGCGCCGGCATCTGCGTCGCCGGCTGTGCGCGAAAGCGTTGTTTCCGTTCGTGTGGTCGAGATATTCGTGAGCGTTTCACTTCCCCATATCAGCGCAAATAGCGCCAAGGCAGCGCCCACGGCGAGGACGATTAATTTCACACGCATCGCAGCTCCAGAGGTCGAAACCCAAAAATAAATGGACCCAGGTGAGTATAGAAGATCCCGCCGAGAATGAAACCACGCGCGCGAAGCATCTGACGTCCCACCGCTGGCAGGTCAAAGGGAAGACGGTGAAAAAATTCAGGCAGCAAATTCATTACCTGCTTCTCGACGATGATGCGGACTCACGGGGCGCTCAAATCGTCGAATATTGCCTGGCCGGTCTGATCACCATCAATATCATTCTGGTGATCTTAAGCACGATGCCCGAATTATCGCTCTATCACCGGCTCTTTGTGACGGTGGAGCGCATCTCGGTTGCGCTGTTTACGGTCGAGTATATCTTGCGCATCTGGGCGATTGGCGAAGAGATTGAGCGCCCGGTCTGGGGGCGAATCAAGTACGCGTTTCGACCGCTGATGCTCATCGACCTGATTGCGCTCGCCCCGGGCTATTTTGCAGGCGCACTCGACCTTCGCTTTGCCCGAAGCCTGCGGCTGATACGAATCCTCAAACTCACCCGCCACGCCCAGGCATTCAGACTGATTGGGGAGGTATTGCACCGCAAGCGCCTCGAGCTTTTCTCGACCGCGCTGATCTCGGGGCTGCTGCTGATCATGGCCTCGGGCATGGTCTATTTTGCCGAGCATACCGCGCAGCCCGATGTATTCTCGAGCATTCCCGAGGCGATGTGGTGGGCGGCGATGACGATGACGACGGTCGGCTACGGCGACGTCACCCCGATCACCGCGACGGGAAAAATTATTGGCGCCTTGGTCGCGCTGATGGGTGTCGGCTTTTTTGCAATGCCCGCCGGTATCCTGGCTTCCGGGTTTAGCCAGGTGATCGAGGAACGAAAGGAACGGGACTCATGAGCGCGCAAAAAAACCTTCTTGAAGATTCCAAGAAGGCTCTTGAGAGAAGCCAATTTTTGAGAATACCGGAGGTGGGACTCGAACCCACACATTCTTCCGAACATCGGATTTTGAATCCGACGCGTCTACCATTCCGCCACTCCGGCCGAGCGCCACCGAGGGTTAAAAACTTCTAAACCGCCCAACGGAGTTGCGTTATTAATTGAGAAATAGGAGTTGGTCAAGAGTGATTGAAGCAAATAAGCGGGGGGTGTACGAGGTAGGTTGCTTTCAAGACGTGCTCTTAGCTTAAGGGATTCGAGAAAATTAAACAACGTCCGAAGCTAAAAGCGGCCACAATTCACTGAAAAGCCTAAATTCCACATAAAAATCAGAGAGTTACGCCCCAAAAATCAGGTCAATATTGCGCACTCACCAATTCCAGGCACCGTCGAGCATACCGGATTCGGGATCAGGCCGCGCGGTGTCCAGCTCGTAGACAAAGGTTCGCTGGGCACCTTCGATGAGCGCCCCGGTAAGTTCCATCGCCGGCGAAAACTCGACCTCATCGCCGATTTCGGATTCGGTATAGCGCGGCACTGCGGGATGGAGCACCTGAAAGGCTTGCTCATAGAACTCATAGAGCTGCCAGATCAGCGCGGCTTGCTGGGGATTGGCGAGTTGTGAGGCGATGCCGAGCGCGTTGAGTTGGGCGGCGTCGAGGGCGAGGTGCGGACCAAGCATCGTCGTGCTGAGTTCGAGCTCGGCGCTGCCCTGAATCGGCGCGTCAGGCGACGATTGGGCGCCGGTTTTGCCCAGAAGTCGGCCAAGAAGTTGGCGAGTATGATGCGCCTGGCGGGGCGGCTTGCCGCGCGCACCGCCGAGTGCGGGCAAATCATAGGCACCCAGCGCCGCGTAGGGATGCATCAGGCGCTTATCCATCCCAAGCGCCGCCAGTGTGAAGGTGGCGTTTATCTGCGCGGGAATCAGCGCCGTAGCGCGTATTTTTCGCCCGCGCAGCGCCCGGCATATGCCCTGGGCGAATTCGGGAAATCCACCGCGCCCGACCAAAAAGATGGCGACCTCATCGGTCTTTGCCGCGCCCTGGTGCGCGAGTTCGGCGTCAAAGACATGCAAAAAAGCGCGCAGCGCGTCTTCGCCAAAATCCACCCGTCGCTCGCCGGCCCACCCGGCGACGACCGCGATGACAGGCATGCCAAGCGCGCTCGACAGCGCGTCGAGGGCCCCCGCTCGGTCGATTATTTTCGGTGGTGCGTCCAAATCACATGTCTCCCATGCGCGTCTTTTCCGTCGCCTTTATGGTCATTATTGCGGCACAAATTCAACACGTCGATTCTTCGAAAAATCGGCGCTCGTCGACCCAAAGGCGGCGGGCATTTCTTCGCCATAGGACAGAGTGGAGAGGCGATCTTCGGACACGCCCAGTTGCTTCAAATAGCTCTTCACCTGGCGCGCGCGGCTCTCGCCGAGGGCGAGGTTATATTCCGGGGTGCCGCGCTCATCGGTATGGCCTTCCAGGGTGACTCGGCGATCCTTATTTTGATTGAGCCACCGCAGGTTCTCGGCCAGCACCGCGCGCGCGCTATCGCTGAGCCCGGCGCTATCATACTCGAAATAGACGGTCCCGAGGGTATATTGTTCTCCGGCGTCCGGGTCGACCCCGTCGGTCTCATCCTGGTTGGCGTCTTTCTCGGGATTGGCGGCCTGGCGCGCCAATTCGGCGCGCCGCTGGCAATCGTCCCAGTTGAGCTCGCCCTCCTGCTTGGCCTCGATGGCGATCTTTTCGGCCGCCTTCGCCTTGCGTCTGGCCTCGTCATACTTCTCTTCTTCGACCAACTTCTCGGCCTCCTCGAGCAGACGCTGTGCGGCGAGGAATTTTTCGCTGGCGCAATCCTTGACGCCGCGGGCATCCAGAATCGCTTTCTGAGCGGCCGACATCTCCTCGGTCGGCGCGCTCGCGCAGCCACTTGCCAAAAGAAGCGCCAGAGCGGTGAGCAGGATTGCGATGATTTTAGAATAGCTCATATTTATTCACTCAATTTTGGATTTAAAAAATCAAACGCGCGTCATCAAATCGCCTGCAAAATCTCATTCCCAGCTCGGCGATTGATAGCCCGAGCCTTCCGTGATCGGGTTCTGGACCTCGCCGTCGGCGGTCATCATCCAGACGCGCTTCCCCTTGCCGCCGCGGTCGCTGACAAAGACCAGGTAGCGCCCATCCGGGCTAAATTTGGGGTCGGAGTTATTGCCCTGGTCCTGAGTGAGCCGCTCGATGGTGCCCTCAAGATTGACCGTGAAAATATCGTAGGCGCCGCGCTCGTCGCGCGCCGAAAAGGCGATGACATTGCCCGCAGGCGACCAGGTGGGTTGGGTATTATAGCTTCCCTGGTAGGTCAGGCGGCGCTGGGCGCTGCCATCGGCGTTCATCACGTAGATCTGCGGGCCGCCCGAGCGCCCGGAGGTGAACGCGATTTGAGAGCAATCCGGGCTCCATGTGGGGCTGGTATCGATCCCCCAGTGGTCGGTGAGGCGGGTTTGAATCTCGCCACTCTGAGGGTCGATAAGATAGATATCGCTATTGCTGCCGTCTTTGGAAAGCGTCAGCGCAAGCTTCCCCTTGCAATAGGCGGCGCCTGTATTCTGGCCGCGAACCGAGGAGAGTTTGCGTGATTTTCCGCCCTCATGGACCCAGAGGTCGGGGTTTCCGGCCTGATAGCTGGTATAATAGACCACGCCGCCGGGCCCAAAGGACGGCAGCATATTGATGGAGTTATTCTTGGTGATCTGGGCGACGCCGTCTTCGCCCAGGCGCGTGGTATAGATCTGTTTGCTGCGGTTTTGCTGGCGCACAAAGGCGATGCGCGAGCCGAAGATGCCGGCTTTGCCGGTATAATATTTGAGCACCTCATTGGCGAAGGCGTGGACCTGTTTAATATAATCGTCCTTGGAGAATGAGCCGCCCTTCCAGTCCAGGCGCGCGGGTTTTCCCTCCTCCACCAGATACAGGCGCAGGTCGAGCACGACCTGGTCGCCATTGGTGCGCACCGAGGACTTGATCAACCCCTGCGCGCCCACATTAAACCAGTTGCTAAACGCAATCTCCGAGGCGCCCATCCCTTCCTGGGAGGTGTCAAAGAAGAAGTTACCTTCGTCGAGCACCTTAAAAAAGCCGGCCAACTTCATATCGCGCGCGAGGGTCTCGTGCACCGTTTTGGCGACCGCGCCAGTATCGCCGCCGGGCTCCAGGGCTTTGGGAATCGCCAGCGGAATCAGCTTGCGTTTGACCCCGACGGTCACGTCGATATCAATGCCTCGATTATCGGCGGGTGCCTGCTCGGTCTGCGCCGCGTTGGGGTCAGCGGGCGGGCTCTCCTGGGCCAAAGCGGCCGGGCTCCACAACAGCGCGCTCATCAGGCAAATGGCGAGGATGCTTCTGAAAAATGTCTGCATATCTATTTCCTGTGGCGGCGTGCGACGCACGGCCGGGTTCGATTCAAAAATTATATTTTTATTTATTTGCCGGTGACGGCTTTCCAATTGCGAAGGTTAAGCCCTTCGCGCAGCACCAGCTCGCGCACTTCGGTGGCATCTGGAATCGGAAGCTTTCGCCCGCCACTGACCTCAAAGCGGCTCATCAGCCGCTCGATGCTGGCGTCGAACTGGGCATTATCGCTCTTTGCGGTGAAGCGAAACGATACGATATGCCCGCTCTCCGACAGGCGCACATACACAGCAACCTTGCCGGCCAGAGCGTTTATTTCGTCGGGGCTCAGGGTGCTGGGGACGCGCCAGTATTTGGCGAGCGTGTCCAGCAGCTGCGCCTGGTAGGTATTCATCATATTGGCCATCGCGGCGTCGGATACGGTGCCGGCGGCCACGCCGTCGGGGCTGCCCTCCGGCACCTCCTCATTGGAGGGGCGATGCGGGTTATTAAGGTCCTGGAGGTCATCGAGAAGTTTGTTTCGGCGCGACTCCTCCTTTTGGGGAGGTTTGACCTCGGGTTTATCTTCGGGCGTCTTTTGCGGGGGCGGCTCCTCGGCGGGCTTCGCCAGATTGACGACGTCTTCTTGAACCTCGGGCAGCGCGGGATTGGCGATGCGCGGAAGTTGATTGGGCGGCTTCTCTTCGCCCAGCGCGAGCAATTGAACGTCTTGAAACTCCATCATGACCGGGGCATCAACGTGGTCACTTTCGCTCGAATAGGCCCCGTAGATCACCGCGCCCACCAGGGTGGCGTGCAGCAAAAAGGTCGTCAAAAAACCGATAACCTGCATCTTGAGCTCGGAGCGATTCCCCCTGTTTATGGGCCGGCTATAGTCGTTCACGCGCTTGGCTCACTCCTCGGATTTAGAGTCATCAAGATACTCCGGATTGGTGACCATGCCCAATTTATGAATACCTGCCTTTTTGATGCGCGCCATGGTCCCGACCACAAAACCGTAGGGGATCTCGGTGTCGGCGAGCAGGTAGATTTCGCCCTCTTCCTGCAGCTTTTCGTTGCTCCCAAGCTTGAGCTCAATCTCCTCAAAACAGGGTTCAAAGCGCGCCTTATCGCCCTCGATATGCGCCGAGCAATCAACGATGAGCGTCTCGCCGATATGCACCTTGAGGTCGCGCGAGATCTCCAGAATCATCTTGTCGGTATCCTCCGGATTGATCTGATTGGGGTTATCACGGGTCACCGGCAGATCGAGGTCCACCTTGCGCTTGGTTTCATCGACTTTATCGATCATCGGGGCGGTCACCATAAAGATGATCAGCAGCACCAACATCACGTCGACCATCGGGGTCACGTTGATCTCGGCGAGCATGCCGCCCGGTCCACGATTGCCACTCATTGCCATAACTTATCGCTCCTGCACACGGTTCTTGCTCAAAATAGAAAACGGCTTCAATCGAAGAAGTGGCGTTTTACGATATTGAGAAAGTCGCTGGAGAAATTCTCCATCTCGGCGCCCAAAACACGAATGCGGTTGACGAAGATATTATAGAAGACGACCGACGGGATTGCGGCAAAGAGCCCGGCGGCGGTGACGATCAGCGCCTCGGCGATGGGCCCGGCGACCACGTCCAGCCCGGCGGCGCCGGCGCTGTCGATATTCACAAACGCCGCCATGATGCCCCAGACCGTGCCGAAGAGCCCGATAAAGGGTGCGGTGGAGCCGACGGTCGCCAGAAACGGCACCATCGCCTCAAGCTGGGTCATCTCGGTCGAGGTCGCCCGGCGCAGCGAGCGGTCGACGTTCTCGATGCCGCTGAGCTGCACGCGCATCGAGTCGTTGGGGTTTGCGGAACCATCGCTTTGGTCGCGTTTTTTAAGCTTCGACAGCTCAATATAGCCCGCCTTAAAGACCTGGCTGACGGGTGCCTTGGGGAATTGTTCGGCGGATTGGAAGATATTATCCAGGCGCTTGGATTCCCAGAAGACCTCGAGAAATTTCAGCGATTCTTTATGAACCCGGCGCAGATAAAACCATTTATAGCCGATGATATACCAGGACATCAGGCTGAGCAGCGCCAGCAAAACCAGCACCGCGATCACCACATAGCTGTTGGTATCCATCAGGATATCCAAGATGCCCTTGGGGGCGGTCACATCGGCCTGCGCGGTGACAAGTTGAACCCATATCGCGTCCCACATGCGTGCCATCCTCTTTGGTCGTTTCGAAGATAAGATCGTTGGTCAAAATACATATCGCCTTTTCGGACCCGAAATACACCGGTCGTTGAGGCGGTCGCATGGTTCTATCAAATCTCGCGCCCCGCGCGAAGCGGCAACGCGAAATGTTATGTCGATGGGTTCTTGACGCTTCGTGTGATCGCGCAATGAGGTTTGGGGAAGATTGTAGTTGACGCGGTTGGCGGGCGCTTCGCGGGACGACGCTTCGGCTTCGCCTACGCTCATTGACAACGACAACCCTCGATCTTCGACGCCTTTATTGAGCGAAGCGTCGTGGGGCGTAGCGTAGCGAAGCCACACCTCTGTAGCCGGGGGTGAGTCCTCGAAAAAACAGGAGCCTTTGGAAAGCACTGAATCCTCGAAACCCCCAAAACCTCCGACTTGCTAAGAGCCCCCGGAGGCGTCGCGAACCACCCCAAAAACCCGAAACCCCGAACCACGAACCACCCAAAACCACCGCCCCGGGTTATTATAACCTCGCCTCTTATCTGGCCTTCATAAACGCCTATACTCACCGACGGGCAAGCTCGCCGGCAACTTTCCGAAAGACCGCGTCGCACCGGCCACGCTCTTCGCGCCATCGCTGCTCCTCACTATCACCGGCCCCGAGGTGCGGCATCCACTGCAGACGCCCGTTGGCATCCCGATATACCGGCAGGGGCAGCGCCCGAAGCGGCTCCGAATAGAATTC
>Ga0209075_1001296_pt1 | contig 23695 bp, 17 predicted proteins | sample Stecom2011_FD_187523 | JGI IMG/M metagenome (GOLD analysis project Ga0209075, IMG submission 187523) | Agricultural soil microbial communities from Utah to study Nitrogen management - Steer compost 2011 (SPAdes) (version 2) | ecosystem: Environmental > Terrestrial > Soil > Agricultural land...
TCCAGGATCTACAGACTGCTTATTTTGCCATCAGTAAAAAAGACCTAAAAAAATACGAATCACAAACAGGAGATACCGAAGGTTTGGTAAATTATGCCCTATCTTTGGATGGAATTAAACTTGCCGCACTATTTACAGAAAGAAAAGACGGAGTAAAGATATCTTTTCGTACTGCCGAAGATGTAGCGATCAATAAATTCGCCGCACAATACTTTGAAGGAGGAGGACACAAGAACGCATCAGGCGGAAAATCGACCTTGACCTTGGCGGAGACCACAGAAAAGTTTGAAAAACTCGTAAAAGAAAACAAACAATTACTATTCAATCAATTGGAATTAATCAATGAAAAAAGTTAATAGCTTAGTTTTATCTGCCGGCCTGCTAGTAGCATCGGTCAGCATGGTAGCCTGTCAGAAAAGAACCGAAACTACTTCAGACGGCATAGAATATACTTACATTAAAGAAGGAAAAGAAAAACCAAATGATGGGGAATTTGTGGTTTATCACTTCACTGCAAAGACAGGAAGCGATTCTACCTTTATTTCCAGCTACGATCACCCGACTCCTGCTTATCTGCAGTATGCGGACTCAGTGGGAGAAATTTCTGGTATAGACGAGATTTTTCTTAATCTAAAAAAGGGGGACAGTATCGTAATAAATTCTACTGCTGAGAAGATTTTTGGCCCCAATCTCCCTCCTTTCTTGACAAGTGAAGAAAATGTAAATATTAACATTGGCGTGGTTGATGTTTTAGAAGAGCAGGTATTCCAAGATTACTTTAACGATTTGGCAAATGCCAGTCAAAAGGAACAAACCGACAAGGACATTAAACTCCTTGAAGACTATATTTCAGAAAATAATTTGAATGCTACCAAGACGGAATCAGGTCTCTTCTACGTCATAGAAGAAGAGGGCGATGGTCCTGAGGTTGAGCAAGGCAATACGGTGGCTGTGAACTACACTGGTTATGTGTTGGACGGAACCGTCTTTGACACCAGTATTGAGGAAGTTGCCAGAGAGAACAATACCTTTATGGAAGGCCGTCCTTATGAACCTATCGAGTTTCAAGTAGGCGCAGGAAGGGTGATCCCAGGATGGGATGAAGGTCTTCAGTATTTGAAAAAGGGATCCAAAGCAAAGTTATTGATTCCTTCTACTTTGGCCTATGGAGATAGACAGGCCAGTGAAGTGATCAAGGCAAACTCTGTCCTTGTTTTCGATGTAGAGGTTACAGACGTTAAAAAATAAAATGAAAAACAATCCGTTGTTTTTAATGACAGCAGTCCTCTTCTTAGGGCTGCTGTCTTCCTGTATTTCAGAGGATGAATCCGTAGAAGCCATCCATCAGGAGGATTTAAAGAAAATCCAAGCTTATATTGACAATGCCAGTATCCAGGCTTCCAAGCAGACAGAGGTGGGGAATACAGGCATTTTATTGTTATTTACAAAGGAAAACCCAACAGGTGCAGTACCCGAAGTTGGCGATACGTTAAAGGTCAATTATACCGGGTATTTTCTAAATGAACAAGTATTTGATACCTCAGTGGAGCAGATCGCCAGAGATAACAATCTCTATAGTCCATCCAGGGACTATGTTCCTTTCCCCGTTCTATTTGGTTACACGGGAATAGTAATCGATGGTTGGCAATATGCTTTGGCGCAGATGAAAGAGGGCGAGAAGACCACCGTCTTAATTCCATCGACATTTGCTTATGGAAGATATGGACAGGGGAACATTGGTCCCAATACCGTTTTGGCTTTCGACCTGGAGCTGGTGGAGGTGATCGAATCAGCCCAAGAAAATGATTAATCTAAGAACTAACAACATGATCAGATACGCATCAGGAATTCTAGTGTTATTAACCATCCTATTCAGTTCTTGTGACTCAGGACTAAATTTTGGTGGACCTGTATATGACCGAGCTGGTAATCTAGCAATCGATAGTGTCAAGATAGCCGAATACCTGAGGACTGCCGAATATGATAGCCTTTATCGTATCCATGATCCCAGCGGCGTAGTGATCATTGTTTTAGAAGAGGGAGAACAATCCCGCCCCGCACCTGGGAGCACGGTGCACACCAACTATACCGGAAGTCTGTTGGACGGAACCGTGTTTGATACAAGCATAGAGGCTGTGGCGAAAGAGCATGATATTTATGATGAAAACAGAGAGTATAGGATATCCTCTTTCCCCTTAATCCCGGGCAACCAAGGTGGCCCTATTGAAGGGTTTAGACAGGGATTTTTGCGGATGAGAAGCGGCTCAAAGGGCGTTATTATTATACCGTCGCCATGGGGTTATCAGGATCAGGAAAGCGAGCGGATTCCGGCCAATTCGGTGTTGATCTTTGAGGTTGATTTTCTCGGCTTTGACTAGTTTTTGAGGAAGCAATTGGGCCGATAAATAAGCGAGGAATCCATCAAAATCATTTGCCCAGACGTATGTGGTCCAAATTTCCCTCCCGCTTCATTTTTTCTCTCAAGCTATACTTTTATCTTGAAGGTTAGTAAACTTGTTGACATTGGCGCTAGATTTTGGACATACCGGTTACAATCATTTGGCTAAGGATCTCAGGGAATTTTCCAATGTTTCGCCTAAGCTTATGCTAAAGGAGTATGCACTTAGGCCAGAAACAAGCTTTAAGATATGATCAATGGTTGCGATTAAAACTTTGGTTCTCCCATCCTGTTATATTTATCCACCCACTCCCGGGGTAGCTCACTTTCCATTACCACAAGGATCACATCCTTGTTTTTTCCCGAAGAAGGTTTAAATCTGACGGTTCGTTGATTTCCATATTGCCCAGCTTCGCGGATGTCTCCGTCCACCGGATCGAACCAGTACGCATCCACTCTATTGACGTCCAAGGCATCCAGCCTTAACCGGAAAGACCTCCCATAGGGAGAATAAACCAAGATCATGTTTTTCTGGTCGGAGACCATTGCCAGGGTCTTGGTGAATCTGGCGAAAAAGATAGGTGCGAGAACCTCTTGGTTGGGGTATAGGCGTTGCCAGGGAAGAGATTCAAATAATTTTTTCATCAAGCCCATCTGCCTGCTTCCCGGCATATGAATGGCTTCCGTCCAAGGAAGATGGGCGCCAAATAAGGGTTTTTTGCCGGGATCATACATCTGCCACACCTCATTGCAGCCATAAGTATGGCCGGCTGCCCCGGCGAACATGTTCCAATAGGCTGATTTTCGTACATCTGCCGCGTCAAGCCTTTTCAGGTTCCATTTGTTCAAGAGATTGGGGATATTCTCATAGCCCGGTTCTCCATCGATTACTGGCCTGCGGGGAAGGGCATTCAGGGCCCTTTGGGTAAACTTATATTCCTTGAACCCGCTTTGGTGACGGGTTTGGAACATGTCTATATCCAGCCAATCTTCCTGTCCGACCCAATCGCTTGCGATATTGCCGCCGTTGGGGTGATACGTCATCAGGTGGCCGGAATCCTCCTCTTTGATGCCTTGGGCCATTGACCGAATGATTGCAAAATGCTCATCGCTGCTGGGGGTACGGTCTCCTCCCATTACCCAGACGATGTTAGAATATATAGCGTAGCGTTTGCCCAGATATTCCCCATATTTTCTGGCATTTTCCGAGTTAAAGATCTCAGGACCTTGGCCCCAGGCCCTATTGAACTTGTCCCCCCAAGTCGGCAACAGTGCTATATAAATTCCCAGCTTCCCTGCCAACTGGATGATCTCATCCACAAGCTGAAAATACTCCCCATTGGGCTGGGTCGGATCATGGTCAATCAGCGGCTTGTGGCCGTAAGCATTGGGTGTATCCAATCCATCGAGTTCCGCCAGAAGTACAGTTTGAATCACGTTAAAGCCTTTCGCCTTGCGGTCCTCGAGATAGAGCAGCACTTCTTCCTTGTTTAACCGATGCACCATTTCCCAAGCCGTATCCCCTAGCCAAAAAAATGGCTGGTTATCTTCGGTGACCAGATATCTTTGGTCTTGGCTGATTTTTAACCGGGGTAAGGGGATGCTGTGTTTCATAGAGATATTGATATGGCTCACAAGGTACAAAGTACAAAGGCTCGTGGCAACGGATATGGAATAAATGGGAGGAGGATGGTGGGCTCGCTAAACTAGTAGTCAATGGAATAACTATTGGCTTCCCGCAGATTTCACCAATCTTCGCTAATTTATCTTCGTTTACAAGCGTCATCTGCGTGAGATATCAGAATCTACGTGCATGCTTAGCACTAGTGTGCGCTATATATCATAAGGTTCATCTTTAGGCACCGAATAAATAATAACCGTTCTTTATATATTTAATTTCATTCCTGTAAATTATCATCTAAAAACCTTGGCAATCCATATCTTTGGAAAATGATTGGCTATCGAAAAAATAGAACTTCTTCTGTTGGCTAAAGGCAATCCCCGTAAATCTTATTATCGCTGACTAATGTCAACACAAGTAATCTTCCTATGAAAAATTGGTTATACCGTTTTCAATCTTCCGCTAAAACAATGTTCTTCTTGCTCGGCCTGTCTATTTTCGCCATAGATGGTCACGGCCAATCCTCTCCGATTGGAGCGGTGCAGGGTACGGTGTTGGATGCTTCCTCTTCCTCCCCTATTGGCTTCGCAACGGTGGGCATATACGACAGCGTCGAAAAAAAGCTAGTCGATGGGAATATCACGGACAATGAAGGGAAGTTTGAAATCGCGCTTCCTTATGGGCATTACTATGCAATCGTAGAATTTATGGGCTATGAGGCCTATCAGGTTCCTGCCTTTGAAATCAGCAGAGAGAACAGGGAACATGATTTGGGAAATATCAAAATCACCTCCTCGACAGCCGATCTCGACGAGGTGATAGTCCAAGGGGAAAGGACCAAGATGGAACTGTCGCTGGACAAGCGGGTTTTCAATATCGGGCAAGACCTCGCCAACGCCGGCGGAACTGCGACGGATATTCTGATGAACCTTCCGTCGGTGACCGTGGATCCGGAGGGCAATGTGAGACTCAGAGGAAGTGAAAACGTACGTATACTGATTGACGGCAAACCTTCGGGCCTCGTGAGTTTTAAAGGCAGCAGCGGCTTGCAGCAACTATCGGCAAGCATGATCGAAACAGTAGAAGTAATCACTAATCCCTCGGCCCGGTATGAAGCGGAAGGAATGGCCGGGGTGATCAATATCGTGCTTAAGAAAGACAACAGCCAAGGATTTAATGCAGCATTTGAGGTCATAACAGGTACACCCACAAATTTGGGCTTGGCTGCAAACCTTAACTATCGCCACAATAGGATCAACTGGTTTATCAACTATGGTGTTGCGCATCGGAGGCTTCCTTTCAATAGTACGCTGTACCAGGAAGTAAATCAAGAGGATGGCGCCATGGCAATACTTAGACAGAAGAACGATGGTGTAGTGGAAAGCCTAAACAACAATGTGCGCGCAGGTTTGGATTATTACTTCAATGAAAAGAGCATCTTGACAGGATCGTATATGTTGCGGAGAAGTGATGCACATAGGGTCTTGGATATCCAGTACAACGATTTTCTCAATACAGAAAACAACATGTTGGGCTACACCAAGCGGAGACAGGTGGAGGATGAGAAGGAGCCCAATGCGGAAGCCAATCTAACGTATAAGAGAAGCTTTGAACGTAAAGGACAGGAATTTACCGCAGCTATCACCTATTTGGATTACTGGGAGAATTCTGATCAGCGTTATACGCAGTTTTCTTATACTCCTGAAGGAAATGAACTACCAAATCAAGCAGTGGTACAGACTTCGGTAAATGATGAGTTTGAACGACAATGGCTTTTCCAAATGGATTATACCAAGCCAATTGGCAGTGAGGGAAATTTTGAAGCTGGGCTGCGAAGTAGCTTCCGCAATATGGAAAACGATTTCAACGTCAGCGAGCAGACGGAATCAGGCGATTTTGAAGCCCTTCCCGGTATGGATGATATCTTCCTCTATCAGGAAAATATTCACGCTATCTATGGGATTGTTGGGAACAAAACCAATAAGTTCTCCTATCAGGGAGGATTGAGGGCGGAGTTGACCGACGTGCAGACGACCTTGGTGAGAGCGAATGAGACCAATCCCAGAGATTATCTTAATTTCTTCCCAAGTGCCCACTTGACCTATTCCATCAATCCGGACAATTCTTTTCAATTGAGCTATAGTAGAAGAGTAAGGAGACCGTTCTACAATGACTTGAGCCCATTTGTTACCTTCTCGGATTCTCGGAATTTTTTCAGTGGTAATCCGGACTTGGAGCCGGAGTTTACCAATTCCTACGAGATGGGGCATATCAAATACTTTGATCAGGGCTCCATTTTCTCCAGCATTTATTATCGGAGCACAACGGATAAGATCGATAGGATCAGGACGGTGGATGAAGATGGTAATTCCAGGACCATCACCCAAAATCTGCTTTCTGAAAAATCCATGGGTGTGGAGTTCACCGGAGACTATACGCCCACCGACTGGTGGAAAATGGATTTGAACGTCAACTTGTTCCACGCCAACATTGATGGCAGCAATATTCTGGACACCTACAAAGTCAAAACCTTCAGCTGGTTTGCCCGATACAGCTCAAGGTTCAGTTTTACCAATGGCTTTGAGGTACAATTGAGAGGAAATTATGAAGCGCGTCAAAAGACCGCCCAAGGGGTCAGAAAGTCCCTTGCCTACGCGGATATCTCTGCCAGTAAGGACGTGATGAAAGGGCGGGGAACGCTGATCTTGAACGTGATGGATGTGTTTAACTCCCGTCGAAACAGATATATCAGTGAGGGTCCCGGGTTTTATACCGTCGGCGATGGGCAGCAGCGGATAAGGCAGATCAACCTAACGCTTAATTACCGGATCAAGCAATCCAAGCAGGCTAAGCCATCGGAAATTCTGGGAGAATAGTGGAGTCAATAACAAAAAAAGACCCTATCGATCTACTGTCGATAGGGTCTTTTTGCACGTCGTTGCGACAACACCGTCGTTGTCGGTATTTGACTTTTAATCCTTTGTGCTTTTAGGGGCAATCACATGGTCGGTCTCTAGCAACTCGATGTAATCACTGAAATACTTTTTAAAAACAACAACCATATGGTTTAAATCTTCCGTGGCCATTTCCTCAAGAATCTCGGCCGTATCGTATCCCAAACCACTGCTTAAGATAGATGCATATTCTTTAAGATCCTGAATTGAACTCACTGGGTCATTCTGATCCAGTTGAATTTGCATGATCGCTTTATTCGTTTCCAGTTGCTTGGAATTAATTTTTGAGGTTTCCATTTTACAGCCATTTGTTGGCTTTTAACGCAGTCGGTCTACACTTTGTCTTTAGCCACTGTTTTATAATTACACCGCTGTTAGCATCCAGAATTCTGTTGTTCATTGATTAGATTATGCATTTTGGTATTTAAACTAATATTTTATGTATTTTAGATACACCAAAATGTTGGATGTAGATATCAACAGTTGTTTATAATAAATGTATAAAAATCATAATAAACAAAATTATATTAAAAATGGCCGATGAATATTTATACGGAAAAATAGACTGGTTCAATCATTAATTATCGCTTGTCATTGTAAAATCGCGAAAAATAGTACTTTTCCGATAAAATTATGTTATTTTTCAGGCAGGATTAGCCTGCAAAATAAATTTATGATATTTAAAAACAGCCCCTTTGTTCTGCGCTGTCTTATCTCCTTTAAAATTTAAAGTGCCAGGCCTCTTTAGGCTTGGCACTTTTTTGATCTATATTTCGATATCTATTTGATGCCGAAGAATATCCTCAAAGGTTTCTCTTTCCCGAATCAATTGCACTTTGCCGCCAAGGACGAGAACCTCAGCGGGCTTCAACCTTGAATTATAATTAGACGCCATGCTAAAGCCATATGCCCCTGCATTTTTTATGGCAACCACATCATCAACGTTGACCTCTTTTAACTTCCTGTCGGCCGCAATGGTATCGGTCTCACAAATGTAACCTACCATGGTATATACGTTTTCAGGCCCGGTCAAATTCGATATATTGACCACTTCATGGTAAGCGTCATACATCATGGGCCGTATCAGGTGGTTGAGGCCCGAATCCACTCCAACAAAAGTTGAAGCAGGGGTGGACTTGATGACATTCGTCCGCACCAACAAATAGCCACATTCACTCACTAGAAACTTTCCGGGCTCAAACCAAATCTCCAGTTCCCTTCCATATTCTTTACAGAAATTCTTAAAAGCTGCGGAAACCTTTTCGCCCACATCCATAATATCAGTGGTAATATCCCCGGTTTTATAAGCCACCTTGAACCCTCCGCCAAAGTCCATAAACTGTAGATCTGAAAATTCTCTTGCAGCATCAAAGAGAATTTCGGCGCCTTTTAAAAATACCCCCGCATCCAAAATATCGGAGCCAGTATGGACATGAAGACCAATGACCCGAAGATTATACGTTGCTACAATCTCCAACACCTTCTTCAATTGTAATATGGATATTCCAAATTTACTGTCGATGTGGCCTACGGAAATTTTTGCGTTTCCACCTGCCATTATGTGGGGATTCAACCGGATGCAAAGAGGAACAGCGTTTCCATAGTGAATGCCGAATTGCTCCAGCATAGGGAGGTTGTCAATATTCACCATTACTCCCAAATCCACTGCTTCCTGGATCTCTTGAAAAGAAACGCAGTTTGGCGTGTACATGATTTCTGCAGGAGCATACCCTACATGTAGGCACAACTGGACTTCCTCAATGGACACTGCATCAACACCCGTCCCCGCTTTTTTCATCAGCTTTAAAATATTGATGTTTGACAGCGCCTTGGTAGCATACTTGATTTTCATGTTTACGCCATCAAACGCTTTATTCAATAGCGCTATCTGGTCCAGAATTTTCTGGCCATCATAAACATATACAGGCGTACCATAAGTATCGGCGATCTCCAAGAGAGATACTCCTTGGATTTGGTATTGATTGTCCCTAATTTCCATAGATTTTTAAGAAAGGCCAAAGATAGGAAATGGCTTTATAACAAAAAAGGAAGGTATAACCTTCCTTTTTTTTGCCTAGTGCGCTAAAAGCCAATTATTGATTCTAGGATTGAAATCCTCTAAATTCTCCCAATGAAAGGCGTGCCCGCTATCTTGGTACAAGAATAACTCTGCTCCTGGAATAGCAGATGCTATCTCGTGACTCATCCATATGGGGGTAAAAGCATCGTTTTCCCCACCTATTACAAGTGTTGGAACGGTAATCCGCTCCAGTTGATCCAGCGTATTATGAGCAATACAGGCAGCGGCCTGCCCTTCTAAGCCCACAAGTGGTTGGGGTGCGGGATCATTTGATGCATTTTTTCTCTCTTCGGCCAGTGCCGCAGAAAATTCAACATCATCCCATGATTTTTTGGAGTAAATCAGCATCTGGATATACAGGCTGAACTCTTCCGGTCTCAATCTGGATTTACACGTCACCATGTGTTGAAAAATAGCTTTAGCCATATTGTCACATCGGGCCCAAGGGCACATCAAGACCAGCGAACGTACTTTATCGGGATGCCTCAGTGCCAATTGCTGGGCAATAATACTGCCCATGGAGCATCCTACGACGCCTACATTAATCAATCCTAAATGTTCCAATAAACCGGCACAATCATCTGCCATTTGAGCGGAGGAATATGGACCCGCCGGTTTTGAAGATTGTCCTACACCGCGGTTGTCCACCAAGATGCATCGAAAGCTTTTCTCCCACTCAGCCACGTGTTTTTCCCAAGCGGCACCGGGTGCCGTTATCCCCATAATCAACAAGAGAGGATCCCCCGACCCTCTTTCTTCATAAAAAAGATCTATTCCGTTGCTCTTAATAGCTGGCATTTTCTGCTTATTTTAGTTTCGGCAATAATTCTTCGAAAATCCACCGACCATCATGTAGTGTAACGAAGTCGGGGTCTTCAAGTGCTTCTTTTCCTTCATCCTCACAGATGATCCAGCCCTTGTAATCCGTATCTTTAAGCCATTGGGTAATTCCGACAAGGTCAACTTTGCCTTTTCCCATGAGCGCAAATTCCGGCGCTCCATCCCAATCTTTATAATGTACATGATTGATCAAGGAAGCATACTCTTTCATTTTTGCTAAAGGGTCCATCCCGCCGTTAATTATGTGCCCTACATCCGGACACCATCCCGTCGCTGCGCTGTCTAAGGATTCCAATATTATGCGATAATCTTCTTCTGTCCGGGTAATGGAGGTGTGGGGGGAATTGGGGTGAAAGCTACAGATCACGCCCCGCTCAGCGGCTCTTCGGGAAACTTCATTGACCCTATTGATCAAATTAACCCGCCTGCTTTCTATCTCATGCCTACCGGTGGGATATTGAACAGTACAGAGTACCGCACCTGGAAATCTCTCCAACAGGCTGATGGCCCTGTCTGCTTCTTCTCGTTCCTCCGGAGTTTCTTCTGTTCCGTTCCATTCCAAGGCCAACGCTACCGCCGCGAGTTCAATGTCTTGCTCTCTTAGTTTATCCGCAAGAAGCTCCGGGTCGCTCAGCTCCCCCATCCACGAAAAAATGGGTTGGATACCCGCAAATCCTCCTTTGGAGATAACTTCAATCATATGGCCCAGCTGGCCTTTGTAGGTCTCCCCATTATTGTTCATGTACCAGGTATATACCTCGGCTCCAAATCGAAAAGGTAAATTCATTTTATAGCTAGAGTTGATGTTTGATACACATTTCTTTGATCAGCTTAAAGCCGTTTTCTGCCATATCCCAAGGCTCCGAGAATTCCCTCCAGACCCCAATAGAGTTGGCAAAATCAGGGTCATTGCGGGTGAAGCCTTCGATCGTCAGCCATCCGTTATAGTTAACTGCCGCCAGCTCGGCAAACACTTCATCAAAATTGACATGTCCACTACCCGGTGTGCCCCTATCATTTTCACTGATATGCACGTGGCCCAAAACGGAGGCTATGGAATGGATGGCACGTTTTAGAGACTTCTCCTCAATATTGGCATGGTGGGTGTCAAACATGGCTTGTACGTTGGGATGATCGGCTTTTTTGACCAAGTAGGCAAGTTGTTCCATGGTATTGGCTAGATAGCACTCAAACCTGTTGACGGCTTCCGGAGTGAGGATAATGCCAGCTTGGGCTGCATATTCCCCGCCCTGGTGGAGAATCTCAGCGCTTCTTTGATATTCTGCCTCTTCAGGTGCTCTTTGCGCAAAAACCGTGAATGCCGAATGAAATGGGCCACAGATCACCTGGGATCTCAGCTCATGGGAGCGGTCTATTCCCCATTTCAGTTTATCCAAACCTTTGGCCCTCACGGATGCGGATGGATCAATGGGATTTTCATCTGCTCCCATTAACAAAACTGAGGTCACTTCTAAACCTATGTTTGCAGCATAATCTCCTATTTTCTTATAAATCTGCTTGTCTGGACTGCCCACGAAAAATTCTACCCCATCATATCCGATTTCCTTCAGCCGATCCAGTATTGGAAAAATTTCCTCTGACATTCCTGCTGACCAAGCCAGCACATTAAATCCAATTTTACTCATTTATATTATTTTTTACTAGTTTTTATATGATGTTAAAGGGAGGTAAAACCATTGGTTAGCTTATTCGAGTGGTGTAGGTGCTGTATGGCGCGATCGACGCTGCCTTGATCCATCAATAAGGTTTTAGCTTCGTCATAGTCATGCAATCCACCCATTTCCATTAGGATATGTACTGCCCTGTCAATGATTTTTTTGTTGATTAGTTTGACATGAACCATCTTATTGTCTTTTACCCGTCCGAGCTGGATCATCGTGACTGTACTGATCATATCGAATACCATTTTCTGTGCACTGCCACATTTCAACCGGGTACTGCCGGTGATAAATTCTGGTCCGGTGATAATTTCTACGGGAATGTCCGCCTGCTGGGCAATGAGAGATGAGGGATTACTGACAATGCATCCCGTCATGATGTGATTCTCCCGACACTTTTTCAGTGTTGCCAATACAAAGGGAGTAGTACCACTGGCGGAAATGCCCACTACGATATCGTTTTCTGAAATATTCTTGGACTGAAGGGCCATCCAGCCTTCGAGCTCATCATCTTCCTTGTCCTCTAGGGCAAGTATCAGGTTTTCTATCCCTCCCGCCAATACCGCATTGACCCTACCTTCTTCGATACCAAAGGTAGTCGGCAATTCAATTACGTCCAAAACAGATAACCGTCCTCCGCTTCCTGCGCCGACATAAAACATCCTGCCTTCTCCCTTTAATTTTTCTACGATGGCCTTGATGAGTTTCTGGACGCTGGGAAGGGCTTTTTCAATAGCGGTAGGAACAATCTTGTCCTCCTCATTGATAAGCCTAGTAAGTTCTTCTATGGATTTGTTTTCTAGATGGGTGTATTGGGGGGGCTGTTCCGTAATTCTTGTCATGAGGAAACAAATAAAGATGGTTAGGCGAGGTCTTAAATTTTAGCCACCTCTGAAGCATATTTTTGAATTTTTAAAATACCCTCCGCAATCTGTTCCATATCGATGTTGTTACCCAATAACATCGATTGGGTAAGCCACACTCCCTGCTCATTTGCTAAAATATCATTTTGAGGGCAATGACTGCGTTCCAACCAATCTTCCATCCCTTTTTTACCATAAATTTTAAGATAATGGCGGTTGTCGGCAAGATCAGTTACATATTTGTCCTTGTTCATGGCACCATAACCGGAGGAGCAGGGGATTCCCTCTGCACCCAAAGCTTCTATGAATTTGGTCCGGTCCAACTTCGCAAAATAGTTCTTGTCGTAACGGAACATATAAAGATGATAGGCACTGTTTGTAGTACCGTCATAAAGCTTGGCAGGATATATTCCCGGAATTTCTTTTAACAAGGTAGTCAGGTAAGTCGCATTTTGGCTTCTTCTCTCGCTTTGCGCCTGTAGCCGGGTCATCTGCGCCAATAAAAGACTTCCTTGAAACTCCGTCAGCCTCATATTAGCGGCCCGTGTCCCGGAGCCGGACAGGTAAGAGGTGGTTCTCCCCCCCTGTCCCTGATTGTGAAATCGGTAACAGGTTTGGGCAAAATCTTCATCGTTAGTAATAATGGCTCCACCTTCTCCGCAGTTTAGATTTTTAGAAGATTGGAAGCTGAAAGCTCCCGCCAAGCCATAATTGCCCACCGGTCTACCTCGCCACGATGCGAGATGTGCCTGGCAGGCATCTTCTATAACAGGAATAGCTGCTTTATCGGCTACTTGCATTACGGTATCCATATCAGCCGGAGATCCCCCGATATGTACGGGCATGATGACCTTTGTTTGGTCACTGATGGCAGACGCAATTTTATGAGTATCCATCTGGAAACTCTCCAAATCGGTATCCACAAAGACTGGAAGCGCATAATTTAACACCACGGCATTATAGGTGGCCACAAAAGTGTATACGGGTATGATTACCTCATCCCCGGGACCAATCTCTAAAGCTCCCAAAGTAGTGGATAATGCACTCGTCCCGCTAGACACACCCAGACAATATTTGGCGCCCATAATCTGGGCGTACTCCGTTTCGAAGTCCCCAACTACATTACCATCGAGACGGCCCCATGCCTTGCTATGTAAAACTTCCGATACCTTGTTTTCCTCAGTATGATCGTATACAGGCCAATTGGGAAACTCCGAGCCATGGGCCTTAGGACCCCCCAAAACTGCGGGCTTGTCGTCTTGACCGATAGCCATTGAAAAGGTCGGTAAGCCTGTAGCCAATGCTGCCCCCGTAACCGAGATTACGTTGAGAAATTTTCTGCGATTAAAATCTACATCCATGATATATGATTTAGGGAAAATTCAACAATGGCAAAACAGGCACTTCCTATTTGTAGTCAGAAGGTTTCAGCCCTTTTTCAAAATTGTCAAAGCCAAACATGGTAGGATTATATTCCCCTACATAGTCCACATTTAAGGCATCGGTTATGGCAGACTCCAACCCGATGCCCCAGAAGCTGGCATTGATGATCAACCTTCTCAAGTCCGCACTTTCCAAGTCGGTTGAGGCACCCAGGGTGGTGGCAAATACTTTCGTGGTATTTCCTTCTTCTCCCTTATAGTTCAATGTCCAGGCAAGAGGCATTACAGATTTTTCCCACATGAGTTCTGCGTCCGCAGTCATTCCCTTGGTTGATTGTCCATACAAGAGCACATTGGCTTCTTTGGGAAGGTTCTTTACGGTATACACATCTGAAGGACCCCAGATGTCCTTCACCCCCCGCAAAATGGGATGGTCATTCTCTTGCTCAAGTCCATCGATTAATGCACGGGTTCCCTCAAAGGCATGATGCCCGTGGTGGGCGACCCAAGTTTCACCCAATACCTGTTGTCCGAATCCAGATTCCCAACCTTTTTCATTGCTTTGCCAGCTATACTTTGCATATGGACTCTTGGAATCTTTAGCATAGTTGAAAGCATGGGTGGAGGTTCTCAATCCTATTATAGGTTTTCCAGATTTAAGATACGCATCAAAATATTTCATCTGCTCGTCAGGCAATTCTCGAAATCGCAACAGCATGATCATTAAATCTGCCGTTTCGAGATGTTCCATTCCTGGAATATTGTTGTGGTAATTGGGGGTAATGGTATTGGTGGCGGGATCGATAGCGAACAATACCGTGGTCTTAAAACCATAGCGCTCAGAAAGAATCCGTGCCAACATTGGCATGCCTTGCTCCGAACGGTATTCATCATCCCCACTGATCAATACGACATGTTTGCCCTTTCCAGGGCCTTCTTTCCCTTCGTATTGAATCCATTGGTCGGTACTTTGGGCTTTACAGGACAAGGAGAAGATGAACAGCGAAAAACACAGCACCAGCAGTTTTTGGGACAACTTTTTGTTCACGATCAACTTACTGTTAAAATAATTGGTCATTTAAATTTTATTTCGAGGTTAAGAAAGCATTGCCCAGACTTATTTATACGATAGCCTGAGCAATGGATCCTCAATATATAAAACCTGCTCTAGTTATGGGAATTAAAGATCAGAAATATTTTGGATGGTATCTTTGCCGTTTCAACCTATTAGTATCCATCATTTTGGATCAAATTGCTGTTGTTTCTTATCTCTGCGGTCGGAATAGGGAATAGCAGCTCCCGTTCTTTAAGCACTGGTCCATAGGAGAACTTGTGACCTACAAATTCATCAAATTGTCTGGTGGCTACATTAAAGGCTTTTCTCAGTCTTGCCATATCATACCAGGTTTTGTTTTCAAAACTCAATTCAAACCATCGCTCTCTCCAAACCGCCTCCCTTAGCTGATCCTTGCTTAATCCCGACAATTCAGGTAATTCTGCCCTTCTCCTGATTTTATTCACAGCCTCATAAGCTTCCGATGTAGGTCCGTCGACTTCATTGGCTGCCTCAGCATAGATCAGTAGCACCTCCGCATAGCGCATCAGAGGCCAATTAAGATCACTGCTGGTGGTATTAAGATGCGCCTCGTTATCAAAATGTTTATAGATATAATACCCGCCCAAGTCCACCGTCGTATTTCGGTCGGCGCTAAGGGTATATGAACTATAATAGAATTCCTTTTCTTCTGCCCTCTTGTCGCCGGTTTCGTAGGATTCCACAAATTCTTTGTTGGCAAAGATGGCACCCGTTTCATCCGAGTAGGCGGAAATGCCTTGATTGTAGGGGATAATGGAAGTTTGCCAGTTGGAAGGCTGGATAAACTCCGCAAACTGTACCATAAAGATATTTTCCTCCACGTTTTTTTTCGCTGGATCGTGTAGGTGGTCATAAGACGTAAACAGCGAATACTGGTTGGAAGTTATCACCTCATTGGCTTTGTCGGCTGCCTTTTGATAGTACTCTTGACCTTTTTGTAGCGGATATCCGGCCATGGTCAAGTAAACACTTGACAGTAGGGATTTGATGGCCCCTAAAGTCGCTCTTCCCGAAGCGTCAGTATAAGGGAGACCGGACGATTCGGCGGTGACCAAGTCTTCCACAATCAAACTGTAAATGGCCTCTTCTGTAGCGGGCTCCGGATAGAGTTCTGGTGAATTTAAGCTCACGGGCTCCGTTATAAGTGGGACTTTACCGAATATCCTAACCAAATCGTAGTAGTACAGCGCTCTTAAATACCGGGCCTCCCCGATAAACTTCGCTTTAGCGGCTTCCTCCATGTTAATACCTGGAATTTTGGCAATGGCTAAATTTGCATTGGCAATCCCCCTGTACCACCTCGTCCAATAGGACTGGCCGTAGCCATTGTCCGAATTGTTCACCAAGTTTCTAACAAAGATGCTGTTTTGGGCTTGTCCAAGTTCTGTGTTGGCCAAACCGGTGGCAAACTCCAACATCATCCAGGGCCCTCCGTTAAATCCTCCAGTGGGGATTTCCCTCAGTTCTTGGTAAATAGAATTCACCACACTCTCGGCATGCTCAGGCTTGGTGAAGTAATTTTCCATGGTAAAATTGGACTTGTCGGGTTCTTCCAGAAAGTTCGAACATCCCGTACCGAAAAGCAGCAGCGCACTCCAGGATAGGAAATGACTGGCAATTTTTGATATATTTTTCATAAAGATATTTTTTACAGTTTAAATATTAGAAGCCCACATTGATGCCGAGCATAAACACCTGAGGCTTGGGGTAGGCATACAGATCCACCCCCTGATCAAACGGGGAGCCTGAGGTGGAGACTTCCGGATCGTAACCTTCATATTCCGTGGATAGGAAGAAGTTCTGTGCCGATGCAAAAACCCTCAGCCTATTCAGATGCAGTTTGTCCAAAACCCCCGGATTGAAGTTATAGGCCAGCAGCAGGTTCCTTCCCCTGATAAAGGAGCCGTCCTGAACCCTGTCCGTATCATTATTGGTATTGTATCCCGCAGACACAGGGCGCACCTCTGCGATATTGGTATTTTGATTCTGTGGAGTCCAAGCATTCAAGACCGTCTTGAAACTATTGGCGATTCCTTGACGATCTTCTGCCGAGTGCTTGCTCCGGAACAACACATCATTGCCGTACATAAACTGTAGATCCAATGTCAAAGAAAAGTTTTTGTAGGTAAAAGTGTTGAGCAAGGTTCCAAAGCCTTTAGGAATTCCATTTCCGATGATCACGCGGTCGTTGTCATTAATCACCCCGTTTTCATCAACATCCTGATATTTGATATCCCCTGGTTTTTTCAGGTATTTTGTTGCCTCATCTTCCTCATCCGTTCCCCAAGTACCTTGATGTACAAAGCCAAAGAAAGCACCTACAGGCTGACCTTCACGTATAATGGAGGATCCAGAAAAGATGTCGGCACCGCCCGTCAATGCGATTACTTTGTTTTTGTTAAGGGAAATATTGAAATCCGTGGTCCAGGTAAAGTTATTGTTGGTGATGTTGACACTGTTGATGGCGAATTCCAGACCTTTGTTCTCCATACTGCCGATGTTCGAAGTAACGGTAGAGTAACCGCTACTGGAAGGGACCGGCGCACTGAGCAACATGTCAGTGGTCAGTTTGCGGTAGATATCTGCTTCAAAATTCAACCTGCCATCCAAAAGGCCAAGTTCAAGCCCTACATCCACCTGCTGGGTTTTTTCCCACTGTAGGTCTGGATTGGCCAGACGGTTTACCCCTATTCCTATCGCACGGCTGCCGTTAAAGATGACCGAATAATTACCCAATCCTGCCAAAGACTGATAGGCGGTGATTTCAGAGTTTCCAGTAACCCCATAACTGGTACGGAGCTTCAGGTTATAGATGGCAGGATTGTCTTTAAGAAAATCTTCCTCGGAGATTCTCCAGGCCACAGCGGCAGAAGGAAATACAGCATAGCGGTTCGCTTCCCCGAACTTGGAAGAACCATCAATACGCCCCGTGAAAGTTACCAGGTACTTCTCCATCAAGTTGTAATTGATCCTGCCAAAGTAGGAGTTCAACCCATAAGCACTGGTTCCAGAGCTGGCTGCCACTGGGTTTGCCCCTGCGCCCAAATTATTATATTGAAAGTAGTCATCCTGAAATCGCTGCGCCCTTGCAGTAGCTCCAAAATAGTCCACATGTTGCCAGGAGATCCCCAACAAGGCATTAATAGAGTGGATGTCGGCAAACTCCTTGTTATAGGTGAGGTAGTTTTCGAACTGCCAAGAGTTATGTCTGCTGTTTTCCACTGAAGCATCACCGCCTTGGTTTCTTGAAATATAGTTTAGCGTACGGCCGCCATAATAGTCGACACGTTGGTTGATGATATTAGCTCCCAAAGTGGTTCTTAGCTCCAAACCTTCCATGAGCCGGATGTTAGAATAAACATTCCCTAACATGGTCTGTGTCTTAACATGGAAAAGTCGTTCTTCGACAATATTCAAGGGGTTTCCGCCTCCTTCCATGCCGGGATAGTCTTCGTTTCCACCCCATCTTCCGTCAGGGTATTTTACCGGAATGATCGGAAGGGCTTCTAATACCTGCCTCATGGCGATAATACCTCCACCTCCGAGGGGGTCGACTTGGCTTTCATTCTGGTCGTTGTAGCTTAAGCTCCCTCCGACTTTTAGCCAATCTTTGATCTGGCTGTCAAAAACAAACCGGGCTGCATATCTTTTTAACCAGGATTCTTTCACGAGGCCTTCTTCATTTCTATAGCCTAAAAACACGCCGTAGCTGTCTTTGGCGTTGCCGCCAGTGAAAGCCAGTTGATGGTTTTGCGTAATCGCCTGTTGGAAGGATTCATCTTGCCAGTCGGTATCATATAAAGGCTTTCCGTTGGCATCAAATAGATCAGGATTGTTTCTTTTGGTGCTTGGATCCGTGTACTTGCCTCCGGCCCAGCCCACGGGATCATACTTTTGGGCATTTTGGTAGGCAATATCTTCCACCATCAAGAACTCCTCAGAATTCAATAGTGGAATTTTTCTAGGTAGCGTCCCTACGCTGATATCCGCATCATAGGTGACGGTTCCGCCGGATTGGTTTCCCCGCTTTGTGCTCACCAAGATGACGCCATTGGCTCCTCGGGCACCATAAATGGCGGTCGAGGAAGCATCTTTCAATACTTCAATAGAGGCGATGTCGTTAGGGTTGATATAATCGATGGGCGTACTGCCGTTGGTTAGGCCAGTTGCGTTGAGGATAACCCCATCAATTACATAAAGTGGGTTGTTGGAGACGCTGACCGAGGTGTTACCCCTGATCCTGATATTGGCCCTTCCTCCCGGACGCCCTGAATTTACAGATACATTTACCCCAGTAAGACGACCGGCCAAAGCTTGGTTTAGGGAGGCTGCGGGTCTTTCTTGGAGCACATCTCCTTTCACCGTGGCAACCGCACCGGTCAAATCTGACTTTCTCTGTGTTCCATAGCCAACTACAACAACTTCATTCAAGTCACTTAGCGAGGGGCTCAGCTCAACTTCAATTTGGTTAGCTCCCTGAACAGTAACTTCTTTGCTGTCATACCCCACGAAACTGAATACCAATACTTCACCGGTGGAAGCTTGGATAGTAAACAGTCCGTCTAAATCAGTTACTGTTCCTCTTTGAGTGCCCTTGATTAGGACGGATACTCCCGGAATGGATTCTTGATTGTCTTCGGATTTCACCACGCCTTTAACAGCGGATTGCTGGGCAAAAGCCGGAAGCGCTAATAGAAAACCAAAGGCAAAGAGCCAAAGCAAGCCATTAGTCATAAAAGGGTAATATTTTTCTTTCATCATTTTGGATTATTTTAAATAGAAACTGATCCTCTTGGTGAGGAGATTGGAATATCTTCCTAAATAATCACAAAATAAAAAGCAGAGCATCCTGCTCTATCCTGCTTTAGTTGAAATATTATTGTTAAGTCTGGTAAAAAGTAAAGTTAAAGCCTTATACCTAGCCAGATCATCAATAGATCATTCCAGCAAGATAGGGAAATCAAAAATCATACTTTGGAAAGGAGGTCTTCCTAACGCACAGAGATGGAGAAGGGGGAGAAGGGAAAATAATGTTTGACAAGAAACCTTATCGGGCATCTATGGCATTTTGGTTACTGTTTATTGTCGGTTCAAGGTGTATCTATCCCCGGCAGCGTTCGTCATAATAAGTATCTTATTGTTCAGAGCAAATTGCCATTCGCCACTCAATATCAAAGTCCAGTCAAATTCCGCTGTCCAAAAGCAGGTATTAACAAAAATGATTTTGTTTCCTGAGACGGTGTAGGTACCACGGCAAATGGCGGGGAATTTAGGATGTTCACCTTGACCTTGGTACGTACCATTATCAAGTGTCAATTCTACGTCAGCCACCTCACCATCTCGCTCAAAAATCCCTATATAGGTTCCGTTTAGGGCTTGGGGGTTCTCGTCATCCTGATTGCAGCCAAGCATGACAACTAAAAGAACAAGGAAAATCAGGTTGTTTGTCTTCATACTACTTATACGGAGCCGTTTTCGGAATTGCTACATCGTCAAGGTTTTTAAAAGCGATTTATTTTATGCCATAACTGGGCTTTCTATCCTGTGTTTGAAGTAGACGCGGCTACATGCCTCACCTTTCCATCACCACCCCATCAAATTCCCCTAGCCGCTCCAGCTCAAAGCTGATATATCCGTCCTTATAGCTGAAATCCACCTCCTCTTCTGTCACCATGCTCCAAACTCTACTGGGGGAAAAATCCGCCTGTATGCGGAACTGGGTAGCGTACACCGGCAGAGGGTTAAAATAAGTGTTTCCGCTAAAGCCGGTAAGGTTGACCAGATGGAGGATAAGGCCGTCGTTTTCTTTCTTGCCGAAATTCTCCGGCGTATTAAGGGCAAATTTTTGCAAGATGACTTCCACCCTTTCATGCGTATCGGTCTGGATCAGCTGATCGGCTTCTGGAAAGATATGGTCAATGAGATCCAGCAGGATATTTTTATGTTGCTCGTAACCGTGGAGGTAATAGAGCTTGCCTAGATTCACCGGGAGAAGTGCAGCCTTGCTGTTGGCATGTTGCTTAATGCCGGCTGCGTAATGTCCTGTAGGTTCGTGTCCGCCGATGATCTCAGGCGGGCCGGGAATGCCGGGTGTATAAATGGGCAGGTGGGTTTCGTCCGCACCGCTAAATTCATACAGTCCCAGGTTAAACTTCCAAAACAGCAGTTCCTGTTGTTTCAATCTCTCGAAAAGTTTTTTATTCTCTACCTGGAGATAAAAACCAGCCCCATTATGGTCCTTCTCTTTAATTTTTGCTCCAAAAAGCTGCTCTAAAGCTTCGGGATGCTCCGACAGGGATCGGTTGGTGGCGATCAGGTGAGTACCTTTTTCGGTGATCCTTTGCAAGGCTTCCAATGATTCCTCGTCAAGATGGGTAATTTCCGGAAGAATGATCAGTCGGTAATTGCCCAAAGTGGCTTCTAAATTGCCTATTTGGCTGTTCTCGATGATGTCGTATTGAATATGGGCTTCCTTCAGCATCAGCTGGATGCCACGATATTCCTGACCGGATTCGCCCGAAGGCCAAGAACCGGGTGCAATGACCGCTACTTGCGCGGGAGATTTGTAGTTGCCAAAGTAGGGCTCATATTTCTTGTGGTGGGCGTAGACTTTTTGGAATACCTCAAAATTACGTTCATCCTCATAGCCTCTAAAATCCCCCATCATGCTCATATCCAAGCCGGATCCGTTGGCGATGTTTTCGTAAAGACGGATGGTCACTTCCTCCGGTTCTACGGCATTGTAGCGGGACTGGAAGGAAATCTGCTGAATACTTGCATTGCTGACGATATGGTCAGGATAAGAATGCCGGGTATTGCTGACGTTGTCCGAGGCGTTGTAGGGCCAATAAGGAAGCGTATTGGTCTGCGATTCGTGCCGGATGATATCCACATGGTTTTCGGAATAGGTGCAGATAGCGATCTGTTCGTTTTTAGACTTCGCCAATTCGTTAAGCCTCCTAATCAGATCATCCGCTGTGAATTTTTTAAACTCTTCGTATTTTCTGAAAACAGGATCACTTCGGTCCTCTTTCAACGGCAGGGTCATGCCTCCACTGAATTCTGCAAAGCGTTTTTGGTCGTAGGGATTTTGGTCTATGCCATAATATTTGCCGATATAAGGATTGCTGGTCTGGTAGCCCGGCATATTGATAAATATCCCGTCTATCGGATACAGGTCGATCACCTCTTCGACGATGTTGAAGAGTTGTTCCTGTTCATAAGGTGCGTTGATAGAAACAGTGTAAAGCTCCTCGTTGGTAATATGCTCTCCCTCAGGGGAAATATAAAACCAGTCAGGATGTTTTTCAAAAATACTCTTGTGCGCCCTGCTAAAGTCAAACCTGACAATTACCCGGATGCCGTTTTCATGGCATCTGGCAATCACGTCTCCCAGCATATTTTCCTTCATGTAGGGGTTGGTATAATGGTATTCCAGTGCGGTAGGATAAAAAGCCATAATGCCCCCCACATTGATGATCAAGGTGTTTGCGGAAAAGTGTATCAGGTCGGCCACCAAGGAGTCCGGATCGAGGGTGGCAGCTTCGTAGGCAGGCAGGTTGGTTTGTATGACCCGGAGATTATTGGCCTTCCACCAGGGGATGCTGTCCGGCCAAGCGGTTTGGGCTGTTGAGCTTTGGAGGAATGTTATTAGTATAAGGAAAAACAGGGAGATCTTGGCTGTAAAAGATTTCACGAAGCAGTTTATTTTGGGATTAAGGAAATAAAGGCTTCAAGATAGGAAAATTCCTGAGATGCACTTATAATTTTGGTTATAAACCGTAAAGAACCTCAGCCGAAGGGACTCCGTTAACGAGAAAAAAAAATGTTCTCGCAAAAGGACACAAAGTTAGATGGCAAAGGTCGCCAAGCTTCTGTTTTGAGGTTGCTGTTCCGGTTTTGCTTCGTATTCCCTCCAAGAAGCTGGCGTAAAAGAGACGTTTAGTTGCTGACTTGCTGCCGGCATAGTACCCACACCGGTTAATCGTGCCTTTCCTTAGGCTACCGTGCCAGCCACTCCAGAAAATCACTCAGTTTTTCCCTGCTCACCGTGATATGATGTTCAAACGGGATCTTTAGCCTTATTGAAAACTTACGGGAGAGGTGATGCGAGGCATCGTTTACGGCAGCCCGGTTGACCAGAAACTGCCGATTGGCACGAAAAAAGCCCTCCCCGCATATCTGTTCAATCTGGTCGAGTGTCTTGTTCAAAAAATAGCTCTTTCCATCAAAATTCATCAAGTAGGTGGCTTGGTTACGGATATAGAATACTGCTATATCGTCAAGCTTAATGGGTATAATTTTCTCTTTATGGTTAACCAATATGCTGGAGGATTTGACAGGCTTCATCTCGCTCAGCAAGCGTTGAATTTCCCCGATGGCTGTACCGGTATTCTCGGCAAACACCTTGGAAAGTCCCTTATATTTGTCGAGGGCGGCACTTATCGCTTCGGTTGTAAAAGGCTTTAGCACATAATCAATCCCATTGAGCCGAAAAGCCTGCAGCGCATATTCATCGTAGGCAGTGCAGAACACGATCGGCGTCTTGGTCTCCACCGCACTGAAAATATCAAAACTCAGCCCGTCGCCCAATTGGATATCACTGAAGATCAGATCCGGATTAGGGTTTCGACGGAAGTACTCGATTCCCTGCTTCACCGAATAAAGCGTAGCCACGATCTGGAAGGAAGGAGCTATTTCTAGGATCACATCTTCTAGATCCTTTGCGGTCAACTTTTCATCTTCAATAATGACGATTTTCATAACTACATGATCTTGAGTG
>Ga0209075_1001297_pt1 | contig 23671 bp, 27 predicted proteins | sample Stecom2011_FD_187523 | JGI IMG/M metagenome (GOLD analysis project Ga0209075, IMG submission 187523) | Agricultural soil microbial communities from Utah to study Nitrogen management - Steer compost 2011 (SPAdes) (version 2) | ecosystem: Environmental > Terrestrial > Soil > Agricultural land...
ATTGAGAATATACATTGTTGAGAATTATATAACTCCAACGGAGTTTTGAACTCCGTTGGAGTCGTAAGAATTAAAAATTAGCTTTTCTCTTTTCTAAAAAAGCTGTTGTTCCTTCTTTGAAATCTTTGGTAGCAAAACACTCTCCGAAAAGTCTGATTTCGGTTTCGAAACCGTTTACTCCGTCAATATAATTTGCGTTGATAGCCTCGATAGCTTTTCCGATAGCTACAGGAGAGTTCTTCATGATTTTAGCTGCAATGTTTTTTGCCAAATCTAAAAGTTCTGCTTGTGTAGTTACGTGATTTATGAGTCCGTAATTTAGGGCAGTTTGAGCATCAATCATAGAGGCCGTCATCACAAGCTCCATGGCTCTTCCTTTCCCAATAAGTTGTGCCAGACGCTGTGTACCTCCATAACCCGGAATTACACCAAGAGAAGTTTCGGGTAGGCCCATTTTAGCATTATCGCTAGCAATTCTGAAGTGAGAAGCCATTGCTAGTTCTAGACCTCCTCCTAAAGCGAAACCATTTACGGCAGCAATAACCGGAGTTTTTAGGTTTTGAACGAAATCAAAAAGCAACTCCTGCCCTTTTCTGGCCAATTCTGCTCCTTGGTCTGCAGAAAAATGAGCAAATTCCGAAATATCGGCTCCTGCCACAAAAGCTTTTTCTCCAGTTCCGGTTACGATAATCACACGGACGTCAGTTGCTTCATCGGCATTTTTAAAAGCTTCATGCAATTCTTGAATGGTTTCTTTGTTGAGTGCATTAAGCTTATCCGGACGATTGATGGTGATAAGCTCAATTTTGTTTTCTCTTTGAGTTAAAATGTTTTTATACATAGCTTAGATTATTTTATTCATACACCGGAAAACTCACATAAAACGTTGTGCCTTTTCCGATTTCGGTTTCAAAACGAATGGTTCCTTTATAACTTTCTACGATATTTTTGATAATTCCGAGTCCCAGCCCCATACCGCTGGTTTTGGTGGTAAATTTAGGTTCAAAAATACGACTTTTATCTTCAATAGAAATTCCTGTTCCGTTATCTTTTACAGCAATAACAATTTCATTTCCTTGTTTTTCGATATGTACTTCGACCTTAGGTTCCGGATGTTCATCCGGAATAGCCTGAATGGCATTTTTCACCAAATTCGTAATTACCCGGATGAGCTGAGCTCTATCCATCACTGTGATAATCTCCTTTTCTCGGCTGTGGAATTCGATAAAATTCTCATTAAAGATTTCTAAAGCTAGTCCTACGACTTCCACCACATTCAAGGTTTCATTTTGCTGAGCTGGCATAGAAGCAAAGTTCGAAAAAGCAGAAGCCACCGAGCTCATCGTGTCGATTTGTTGAATGAGTGTGTGAATAAAATCATCCAGTTTTTGCTTGACATTTGGGTCTTCGGGGTTGAATTTTCTTTGAAAGCTCTGAGCCGTGAGTCGCATCGGAGTAAGCGGATTTTTAATTTCGTGAGCTACTTGTTTAGCCATTTCTCTCCAAGCTTCTTCTCTTTGATTTTGGGCTAGTTGCGAAACACTCTCTTCAAGTTTATCCACCATTTCGTTATAGGCATTAATCACCAAATTAATCTCTCGACTGGCTTTTTTTACTTTGATTTTTTCGTTTTTCTTATTCAGGTTTGTCTGAATGATTTTCTTCGAGATTTCTTGTAGCGTTTTCGTAATATAACTCGAAAGGAAATAAGCCATAATGATTGCCACCACCAGCATCAATGCATATACTTGCATCAGACGAATCAAGAAAGTTTGAAGCTCTTTTTCATAAAAACCATCATCTTCGATATGAGGCAAACAAACTATCCCTAAAGGTTTAAACTTTAAATCTTTGATGTAAGAATACGACGAACGATATTTTTTATCATCAATAGTTTTTACTTCTATATAGCGTTTGTCGGGTGAAGACTGAATGGTTTTTAAGATAAAATCATCCACAGGAGGTATAGGGTCATCAATCGAGAATTGCCCTTTGGAAGATCGAAGCGGATTTCCGTTGAGGTCATAAATCACAATTTCGAGGTTGTGAATGTTCGACAACTCATAAATTCGGTCTTTGAAAATAGCTGTTAGATTTTCGGTCGTAAGCGGATAGGTTGTTGTTTTGAGTACGTAATTGATATGCTCCTGAATCGCATTTTCTTGCTTTTCGAGACGTTCTTCGTGGTATTCTTTAGCTTGGTTCCGAAACTGATAAACCGTTAGCACCACAATCAAAACCGACGCCACTAGCGTGAGCAGAATCATCGAAACGAAGATTCGCATACGAAGTGATAAACGTTTTATTTTGAAAGGGTTACTCATTAGTTTTCAGTTCTATTTTTAGTCGCAGTTCTCGTAACTGAAAACTGATTACTTCTTCTCTCGGATTCTTTTATAAAATTTAATTCCTATCATCAAAAGTATTGCCAAAGCGAACAACCCTATTACTCCGAAAATCCAATTAAAAGAGTTTTTGAGGATAACCAAAAATATAACTGAGAAAAGGATTAGCGTAGCTATCTCGTTCCACATTCTGAAAAACTGAGAAGAGTTTTTGGTGATATTTTTCTGAAGTTGCATAATAATTTGGTGGCATTTTAGGTGATATAACCAAAGCATTATCACAAAAAACAACTTGATATGCATCCAACCCATTTGTAATAAAGCCGGATTGAGAATCAATAACCAAATAGCAAAAAGTGTGGCTAAAATAGCAGATGGCCAAGTGATAATATTCCACAAACGGAGCTCCATTAATTGGTATTGCTTAATAAGAATGCTTTGATCGGGTTCGGGTTTGTCTTTAGCTTCTGTGTGATACACAAATAGTCTTACGATATAAAACAAACCTGCAAACCAAGTAATTACAAAAATGAGATGTAAAGCCTTAATGTAATTGTAATATTCTATCATAAACCGCTCGAATTAATAGGTAAAAGTAAGAAAAAACCCGATGACTTAATCATAATTATTCGTCAATCTTCGGGAGTATTCTTGAGTTGAAGATACTTTTCGGCTAATTTGATAAGTTGTAACTCGAGTTGTTTTCGAGACAATTTAGGTTGAAGATAGTACGTTGCAAAATACTTAAATTCTTCTACGTTCTCTGGTTGTATTTTCAATGTTTCCGTAAAAAATTCTTCTTGGAAAGCATTAGAGATAGCTGCTACTTCTTTGTCTTCTTTCTCTATTGAAACCAGCTTTTTGAGCATTTTTTTTCGACCGGAAATGGCATTTATCAAAGCTCCTAAATGTTGTTCTGTTTTAGCTGTATAAAGTCTTCGTTGTGCAACGGTATATCGCTTCTGTCCTTTGGGAACAATTCCTAAATCTTCGGGATTGAAGTTGTACCTTACAATTTCCACCACATCGAGCATCTCGGCTTTCACTTCCATAGGGATAATATTTTCTTTGTCGAAATCAGTTTTTTCTACTAAGTGTCTTACTTTCCATAAATGTACGGCAGTAAAAATCAGCAAATCGTCTTCTTCGGCTTTAATACGAAATCGACCTAGACTATCGGTTTGAGTTTGAGTTTCTTTGGTGAGGTTTACCACTAAAATTCCTTTCAAATCGTCTGTATGAGCCACTACTTTTCCTCTGAAAATCATTTCTTGAGAAAAGCATATACATGGGAGTAATAGGAAGAAAAGTAATTTATTTTTCACCTTCTTTGGTTTTAAGGTAAGCATCATATACTTTAGGCACTTCAAGATAAATCCGAGCTTCATTTTTAGACTTCAGAATCTCTGAAAATTCAGAATCGTCTATTAAAAAGAATTTAAAATCTTCAATATATTCTCTGTCTAAACCTAAGGTTTCTGTATAAAAAACATCATCAAAGTAATTATCTAAGCTTTTTTTGAGTTCTTCTTTTTGAGCTAGTTCTAATTCTTTTTTAAGTTGTTTTCGTTTACCGTTAAAAAGATTTCCTACTGCTTCTAGATTGAATACGAGGCCTTGGTCAAAACTCAATATTTTTCCGCCTGTTTGGAAACGTCTTTCTGCCACCGATAATTCTTGTTGTGGCACCCCACTAAGGTTGATTTGTTGTGAAGAAATTTCGACTTCTTCGAGTTCTACATTTTCTGTGACAAGTTTTATAATTGGTGGATTATCAAAATGATCTTCTCTGACAAACAACACTCTTTTTTTGACAGCAATTGACGAAAAAACCAAAGCGTCACCTACTTCTGCCTCTATACTAAAACCTCCGGAATCATCGGTTTGAGTTTTTATTTCTTGAGAAATATTTTCAACAGCAATTCCGTAGAGGGAGCCCAATTGTGCCTCTACTGTTCCTTTCAAAATCTTTTGCTGAGCATATCCCGAAAGACAAACAAACAAGAAAAGGAGAGTAATTTTTTTCATCAGAGAACCATTATTTATGTAAAAATATCACTTTTATAAACCCAGAACAATTAAACCTGTGTTAATATTCAAACATTTGTAATAAAAAAGCCTTTCAGATTTAGAATCTAAAAGGCTTTTTCAATAAACTTTATAAATCTTATTTTACGATGGTTTGTTTTCTGTCCGGACCTACTGAGATGATTTTGATTGGAACTTCCAGTTCGCTTTCGATAAAGGCCACATAGTCTTTTAGTTCTTGTGGAAGTTCATCATAAGTTGTCATTTTCGTCAAATCTGTATTCCACCCTTTTTTCTCTATATAGACAGGTTCTACATTTTCTGGCTCAATGTTATAAGGCAAATGATTGATGATTTCTCCTTTATACTTATAAGCTGTACAAACTTTAATAGTTTCAAAACCAGAAAGTACATCACCTTTCATCATATAAAGTTCAGTCACTCCGTTTACTTGAACGGCATATTTCAAAGCCACCAAATCAAGCCATCCGCAACGTCTTGCACGACCTGTTACAGACCCAAATTCGTTTCCTACTCTAGCCATAGTCTCTCCTACTTCATCAAAAAGTTCAGTTGGGAACGGGCCACTACCTACACGAGTTGTGTAGGCTTTAAAAATTCCGAAAACTTGTTTTACGCGATTCGGAGCAATTCCCAATCCTGTACAAGCACCTGCTGCTGTTGTGTTTGACGAAGTTACAAAAGGATAAGTTCCGAAGTCCACATCTAGAAGCGAACCTTGAGCTCCTTCGCACAAGATCGATTTTCCTTCTTTGATAGCGTTGTTCAAATACTCCTCGCTATCGATAAACTTCAGTTTTTTAAGTTCTTCTATAGAAGCAAAGAATTCTTCTTCGAGCTCTTTTAAGTCATATTGCAAATCCACATCATAAAAAGCAATCATAGCTTCGTGTTTGTCAGCTAGAGCTCTGTATCTTTCTTTGAAATCATCAAGTTCTAAATCTCCTACTCTGATTCCATTTCTACCGGTCTTGTCCATATATGTAGGGCCAATTCCTTTTAAAGTAGAACCAATTTTAGCCTTCCCTTTTGAAGCTTCAGAAGCTGCATCGAGCAATCTGTGTGTCGGTAAAATAAGGTGTGCTTTTCTCGAGATAAAAAGACGAGAATGCAGGTTGATATCTTTGAATTTCTCTAACCCTTCAATTTCTTTTACGAAAACTACAGGGTCTATAACCACTCCGTTTCCGATAATATTGATAGAGTTTTTATGGAAAATTCCTGACGGAATGGTTCTAAGAACGTGTTTAATTCCATCAAACTCAAGGGTATGTCCTGCATTTGGGCCTCCTTGAAAACGGGCAATAATGTCATATTTTGAGGTGAGAACGTCAACGATTTTTCCTTTTCCTTCATCGCCCCATTGTAATCCGAGTAGTAAATCTACGGTCATTGTGTTGTGTAAATTAGCTTGTTGTTATTTAGTAGTTTCTTCTTTTTTTGTTCCGTAAAAGTAAAGTGAATGGCTGTGAACATCGACTCCGAAAATATCTTCAATCGTTTTTTTAATCGTTTGAATTCTCGGGTCACAAAATTCGATTACTTCTCCCGTATTGGTAATGATAATGTGATCGTGTTGTTTGTCGAAGTACGATTTTTCGTAATGAGCTTGGTTTTGCCCGAATTGGTGTTTTCTAACCAAACCGCATTCCAAAAGTAATTCAATGGTGTTATACAGCGTAGCTCGGCTCACACGATAGTTTTTGTTTTTCATTTTAATGTAAAGTGACTCTACATCAAAATGATCTTTACTTTCGTAGATTTCCTGCAAAATAGCATAGCGCTCAGGAGTTTTTCTATGCCCTTTATTCTCCAGATACTTAGTAAAAACGTCTTTTACTATCTGTTGTTTATTCTGGTTGTCTGTTACGTTTGGTTCCATTTTGCAAAGATACTTTATTTGTTTGAAGTTGCAATCTCTTTTTTTCAAGAAACTGACGCACAATCTTTTAGGATTTAGTTATAAGGAGTAAGCAAATAAACCCATCCTGTTCGATTAGTTCCGTCTGCAAAACTCACTACATAATAATAGGTTGCTGTTGGCAGCATTTTACCATTTACACTTGATTGTCCATTCCATTCTTTTTTATAATTATCTGATTCATAAACCATTCTTCCGTAACGGTTAAAAATTTTCAGATTTCTTACGTCGAAATTCGATAAATCGAAATAATCATTTTGTCCATTACCATCTGCCGAAACTCCTTTTTGGATTTCGCAATAAGTACTTTCGATATCGATTTCTGCAAAAGATTCGCATCCTAACTCATTTGTAACAATTACTTGATACAAACCTAAAGAACCATCTGTAATATCTATCAAACTTTCATCAGACCAAAATCCATTAGGCCCCATCCACACAAAAGTAGCGTTCGGAAAATCGTCAATATTCACAACATTTACAATATAACGGTCTCCGACGCATCCTCCACTTAGTTGAACCGGAATAATGTCTGTGTTCTCGATAATTTCGATAGATTGCGAAGTCGAACATCCGTTCCAAATCACATCCACGGAATAAATTCCTTGTTCAAAAACTTCGATTTCGTGAGTATTCAGATTATCAATTTCTGAATTGTTGAAATACCATACGAAATCTACTTCGGAACTGTTGAAATTTCCTTGTACAGAAAGAATCGAACTTTGGTTGGCACAAATAATAGTATTACCGATAATAGTAAACTCTGGCAAAGGCTTTATTTGAAGTAGCACTTCTGATGATTCAGAAATACAATCTCCAAGTTGAGCCGTAACCGTATAAGTTCCATTATCTTGAAGAGAGGTTTCTTCAAGGTTAACGGTATTTCCGGTGAGGGTAGTTCCATCAGGGGCTATCCAGACATACGTATATTGTGCATTGGGATTCTCAAGAACAATTTCTACGGCTTCGCCCTGACAAACAGGATTCAAAGATGCAATTACTGGAGCTTGAGGAGTTTCTTCCAATGAAAGAGTGATGATAGATTCCGCTGTTCCGACACAATCCACCGTAACGGAATATTTAAAAAGATATGTTCCTAAAGCTAAGTTTTCGGTAGAAAGTATATTCCCGTTTAGCATACCGGTTGCCGAGACATCTTCCCAAGTTCCGAAATCATCTACCAAACTCGAAAAAAGCGACAACAAATCTATCTCTTCACCTGTATGACAAAAAGCAACTGAAACATCTTCTCCTGCATTTGGTTCCGGGAGATTGAACTCTAATTCAAACTCCATTACCTGATTCATACATGAGCTGGCATTATTGGCTGTGATATTCAAATAATAAGTCCCTGTATGAATTTCTGAATCAAATTCAGTAAAAATAAGTTGGTTTGTTGTGCTCAGGATTTGGTTTTCGTCTCCTTCTTTATACCATTCATAACTTAAAAACGAATAATTCAGTACCGACAACATAGCGGGTTGACCATTACATAAATCCGTAGCAACAATTTCTATCGAAGGGACATCATACACATCATAGATTCCGTTAACGATATTCCCACAGGCATCTACCACTCTAAAATTATAAACGGCAGGTTCAAGATTAGAGAACGTGTTGTTGGTTCCGTTATTTATGACAAATGGTTGGCCATTTTTAGTAGTTATACTGTATTGTAAAGGTGCTATTCCGGAAGCATTTACTACGACTTCGTTATCGTCCGGACAAGGAAAAATTTCGATATCAACAATCTTCGGGCCTGCATTAATATAAAACTCATGAATGACTTCGTTGCACAAGACAACACCTCCTGCGTTTCCGTATATAGGATATTGTTTTACGATACGGAAATTGCCGTTATAAGGAATGTTAAAGGTTGTTCCGAAGTTTTGCACATAATAGACTCCTCCTGAAGGACTTAGCCATTCTCCTGTAGTTTCGTTATACTGTTCCAGATAATAATTAATCGAAGGAAGTCCTGTGCTATTATTGGCTTGGTGCTCCATATAAAGTTCAAACGAGCCACAATTCTCAGTAACTTCAAGTTCGTTTAATGTAATTTCATAACCAATGACCGTTACCGGTACAGTATGCTCTCCGCAGGCATCATTAATAACAAACGTGTAATCTCCGGGTACTAGAGTATTCATACTCACATACCAAGTATTAAAAATGGCTACTCCATGAATGTTAGCCGATATATCTAATGGTAGGTTTTCTGGGAAATCTAAAGGAGCCTGAGTAATAAAAGCTGATATTGGTTGATTTCCGCTTGTAGAAGTAAGTCTTACGGAACCATATCCGGAGCATCCGGGGGCATTAGCCACCTGAAAAATTCCCTGATACGGATAAGGGTTAATGGTTGTTTCGACTGTATAAGAGTTCCCACATTCATCTGTAATGTCAAAAGTATAGTCTCCTATGGGTATATCTTCGATTTCTAGAGTGTTGCCCGAAACACCACCCACGTTATACGGAAGAGCATTTGGATAGCCAGTTGGAGCCTCTGTAATAGTTATTGTGGCAAGTTCATTATTATGACTTATGACAATCTCTCCCAATCCGGAACAATCTCCATAAGCCACACCATTAAAATCCGGGTCGTTATCTTCTACTTCTACTTCAAAAGAAGCTGTCTGTATTCTGCCACAAGCATCCGTTACCGTAAAAGAATAATCTCCTTCGATAAGTGGATTTGTATCTGACCCAAAAATCACTTCTCCGTCTACATACGGTCCCGGATATTGTGCATTATACAATGCCGGGTCAAACCCTGCAGGAAAAGAAGTAAAATTCAGAGTATAAGGAGGCACGAAATTACTAACCGAAACTTTTAGAGAAAACACACAATTTTCTAAAATAGCAAGTCCTTGTGTTGACATTGCAGAATTCACAGAATTGTTAGGGAACGTATAAACATTTCCACAATAGTCTGTCACTTGAAGGTCATAAAAATATTGTTGGTCGATATAAAAAGGGATTTGATGACCAAAAGACGCCGAATTTGCCACTCCGTTTACAATTACAGGGACCGAACCATCAGGTGGATAAACTATATATTGCACTTGCATAGGATAGCTCAAAGGCGCAGGAAGCAACTGTACATTAGTAGTGGTAGTATCTGATGCACACGATACGATGGAGGTATCTGCAGTTGCTCCTCCGAGTGTTAATTCAGAAAGAGGGGTGTAAAGAATCGTATGAGACTGTACTACAGCCTCTCCGCAATCGTTGTATACTCTAATCTGATAAGTTCCTGCCGTAAGATTTTCAAATACATTAGATGATTGAGGAGGAAAAGTAGTAGGTCCTGAAATAATCTCAAAAGACACCGCATTTCCTGAAGTCACATTTACGGTAATGACTCCATCATTAGGACATACAATCAAACTATTAGCTACATAAGTAAGCGGAACGATAAGATTATCAATTGTTACTTGCGTTTGTTGAGTACCTGTACTTCCTCCTAACGACTGTGTGGCAACAATCAAATAATCTCCGGCTACCAAACCCGTTAAAGTATTGGTCGTAATAGTAGCGACAGGATTAACAGTATCCGGGAGAAGGTAAATTGTATAATCTATATTCGCTCCGGGGGTTGTATCAGTGACCGTAAAAGAGAGCATTCCGTTGCCATAACAGGTTTGGGGTGTGACATCTACTTGAAGAGAAAAACTATCAAGCTGGGCAAAAGTCCAAAAAGAACTTAAAAAAAAAAGGGTCGAGAGTAAATTTTTTATCATAATATCAACTTAAAACATTCTCAAAAATACATAAAAAAAACTAAATTTGACATCTGAAACTCTAACAGGATGAATTTTTTAAAACTAATCAGTTTGCGTAATCTAATCTGGATTGCCTTAGCTCAGCTTATTTTCCATTTTGGTCTTTTAAAACAACAAGGATTATCTTTAGCGCTACAAGACTGGCAATTTTTCCTATTGCTATTGGCTTGTGTGTGCATTGCAGGAGGAGGTTTTCTTATATACGCCATAATGGATAAAAACACATCTCCCACGTACCGTTCCGGAGAAAATGGCCTTATAAAATCGAGTTTTGAGGCCAAGGCTTATAATCTATACGCTACACTAAACATTATTGGTGTGGGAATTGGCTTTTACCTTTCTAACTTTATAGGAAAAGCCAGTTTTGCAGGCATGTTTATAATAGTAGCAGCAACACTTTATTTATATGCTTCTTCACTGAAAAAAAATCTCTTGGTCGGGGATATCATTATTGCAATTCTCCTAGCTCTCAGTATCCTGATTGTAGGGATCTATGACTTATTACCCATCATAACACCTGAAAATCAACCTTTTCTAAAAGTATTATTCGAGATTTTTATTGATTATGCTTCGTTTGTATTCCTTATAAGTTTTATTAGAGAGTTACTTTCTGACTTTACTACAATAGAGAACGATTTAGATAGAGGAAGTAAAACCCTGCCGATTATTATTGGCCGAAAAAACACCAAAATTGTAATTTCTGTACTTATTGCATTGTTGGTGATTTTTACAGCTCGATATAGTTATACCTATATGTTTGCCAATGATTTATACATTGCTTCTTTTTATATTATGGCTTTGATTTTAGCTCCACTTATTTATAGCTTGATACGTTTGTGGAGTGTTTCTGAAATCAAAGAATACAATCAGCTCAACCTTATTTTGAAAGCAGTGATGATTTTTGGAGTATTATCTTTGCTCGTAGTGGAGTTTACTAAATAAATCACCTGATGAATCCAAGCCAATATAAACTGATTTTAGCTTCAGGATCGCCTAGGAGACAGCAATTCTTCAAAGAGTTAGGATTAAAGTTCGAAATTCGCTTAAAAGAAATTGAAGAAACTTATCCGAAGCATCTGAAAGCTCAAGAAATAACTGATTATTTAGCAGAACACAAAGCGAATGCTTTTGAGCTGGCCGAAGATGAAATCCTCGTAACTAGCGACACTATCGTTTGGCTTGAAGACAAAGCATTAGGCAAACCTTTGAACTATGAAGAGGCTTTTGTAACTTTGAAGGAACTTTCAGGAAAAACCCATCAAGTTATTACTTCGGTATGCTTAAAATCAAACTCGAAAACGAAAGTTTTTCATGAGATTACATTAGTAACTTTTGTGGAACTTTCGGATGAGATGATTCGATTTTATTTAGATAACTATAAGCCGTTTGACAAAGCAGGAGCTTACGGAATTCAAGAATGGATTGGCCTTGTGGGAATAGAAAAAATTGAAGGTTCATACACCAACGTGGTGGGACTTCCGACGCAAAAATTTTATAAAGAATTACTATGTTTTTAAATATTACCTTTTTTGAAACTCACAGCAAACAACTCATTGCCACACTAATTACAGTGCTGGTTTACTTTGTTTTGAGAGCCTTTCTAAGCTCTTTGGTGAAAAAATTCGGAAGAAAATCAGAGCTTACTGATGCCAGAACCAACTTGGTATGGAAGTATATCAACATGCTTCTTTCTTCTTTAGCCATTGTATCGTTGATTACGATTTGGGGAGTAAAAGGCGATGATATCTTTCTGGTAATTTCTTCTGTGCTTACGATTATCGGAGTTGCTTTTTTTGCTCAATGGTCTATTTTGAGCAACGTAACTGCGGGAATCATTTTGTTTTTCTCTTTTCCGTTTAAAATTGGAGACCGAATTCGAATCTTAGATAAAGACTTTCCTATAGAAGCTGACATTGAAGACATCAAATCTTTCTATACTTTGCTTAAAACCAGCCATGGCGAAGAAATCTCTTATCCGAACAACTTATTACTTCAAAAAGGAATCGTAATTATTCCGAAAGGAGAAAGAGAAGAAAATGAATTTACCGATTAGATAATTCCTTATTTTTGTTCTATAACGCTAAAAAACAAGTTATATGAACAACCTTGTCCGCCTCCCGTTTTATGCTAAATTGGCTTCGGTTTTACTGTCGCTTACCCTTATTTTACTACTGCTATATGTTGGGAAAGGCGTACTTGTTCCGGTATTGATAGCCCTTTTATTTGCTATATTGGTTCGCCCAATTAATATGTTTTTTAGGAGAAAGCTACGCTTTCCTTCTATACTGGCCTCCTTAATTACGGTAACATTTTTTGTAATAATAGTATTAGGCATACTCACTTTTATTTCATGGCAAGTGAATAGTTTTTCGAAAGACTGGGCAACTATCGAAAGAAACATTTCGATTCATTTCTCGAATATTCAAGGTTTTTTACGGGAAACATTTAACGTAACAGAAACTGAACAAATCGAGTATCTCAATCAAACCGCTGCCGAATCTAAATCAAAGCTTACGAGTATGGCCACTAACTTTTTGTTATCCTTTTCGGATACCATTTTTAATATGGCTATGATTCCGATTTATATGTTTTTGTTTTTGCTGTATCAGAATCACTTAATTACATTTTTGTCTCGACTAATAGGTGAAGGCGATCAAGACCGATTAAAAACCATTTTATATCAAATCAAAACAGCCGTTCAGAGTTACTTGTTTGGGGTTTGCATTCAAGTTGCTACGATTGCTGCTTTAACTACCATTGGTCTGACCATAGTAGGCGTTCCGTATGCTTTACTCCTCGGTGTTATCACAGGGATATTAGGGCTCATCCCTTACTTAGGCAACATTCTAGCTTGTTTGATTACCATTTTTGCCACCCTCACAGGTTCTCCGGATTTGAATCTTATTTTGGGAGTAATTATTGTAACGGTAATTGTTCAGCTTATCGATAATAATATATTAGTGCCAATGGTGGTGAGTTCGAAAGTAGAAATCAATGCTATTGCTTCTATTATCGGGATTTTTATTGGCGGTATGCTGGCCGGTATTGCAGGAATGTTTTTGGCCATCCCTCTTTTAGCCATATTAAAAGTAATCTTCGACAATGTACCATCCCTTCAGCCTTGGGGTTACCTGATAGGCGATGATTTACCTAAAATTCCGCAGTGGTATAAAAAAGTGCCTTATTTGGCAAACATGAAAGGCATACCAAAAGCCACTTCTGAGATTCCAACTTTTACGGCAACCACAACTCAAGTAGAGGAAACAGAAAAAACTGAATCAGACCAAGACTTAGAAGAACCAGAAGATGGAAAAACTTCATGAAAAATACCTTGTACTTTTGAAATGTAGATTATTTTATATCTTCGTCAGGAAGATAAAAGCAGATAACGCTGGTAGGGAATTCTTTATTTGTAGATTTTAAAGTCCTGCCAAAGTGCGAATATGAAGCGAGAAAATAATTTGCAGAAAATTATTTTTTAACCCGCAAATCTGCTGTATCTAAAAAACATAAACAAACAGATTTGCACAAAACTATTTAAAAATGAAAACGTACAAAGTAATTTTTACGGTATTTGTAGCAATGATTTTGGGAGCATTTTTGTAGTAACAGGTTGTTCTAATGAGGAAATAAATCAATCTGAACGAACGTTAAATCATTTTGAACGAATATCGCTAAACAAGGAGAAATTAAATCATTTAGATGAAAGAGGGAAAATAATGTATGATATTATTATATCTATGAAAACAGGAGAAAATTATTCTGAGATTCAAAGATTAATAGAATTATTGGAAAACGATTTTGCAGCACCAAGTTATAACATTGAATTTACAGAGTCAGAAATTAATCTTTATGGAGAGATTTTGAATAATTTTTCTACTGAAAACTTTAATAGTTTCATAGAACTTAATAATAATTTAAGATTACAAATTAATGATATAACTAACAATTCTAAAAGAGAAATATTTTTAAATGATTTATCAAGTTACGAGTGGATTAAAGTTGCCATCGAAGAAACTATTGAAAATGATCAATTTCTTATTTTAGATGATTTAATCTATCAAACAATGGGCAACCCTGTACCGGGCCCTAGAGAATCATCGGGTAATTATATAGATAGATGTATGAAGAATTATATAAATGAAAATTTTACGTGGGCTAATTTAGTTAAGAGAGTTCAAACTGTATTAGAAGGACCGGTGGGATTACTATGGGCTTTTGCATCTTGTGAATACACATATTATTTTGATAATCCACACAATTAATGAGAAAAAAACCTATTACATATCTAATTTTAGGATGGACAATTTTAATTTTATCTAATATATTTACAGATAATATTAATAATATTCTAAAATACACCCTATTCACGATTGGATTTCTATCAATAATATATGCTTTTATTGTTTATTATAAAAAATAAATTTTGGGATTAAGTATTATTATGGTATTTAATATTTTTTATATTTTGTTTTTTCTTTGATGTTGATTGTTTATGTAATAAATATCTCTATTCTCGATATTAAAGAAAAAAGGTAATTATAGAAGTTTAAAGGCAATGTGGTCAAAAATAGCACTTTTTTCATTGAAAATTTGGTTGTAAATTGTGCTTGTTAATCTGAAGAGGAATTTGTCTCTGCTGAGGAGCAACCAACTAGCAATACGATTAACTCTTATACGAAGAATGGGACGACCTTAAAAGTCGTCCTTTTTTTAATTAATACATTCTTTGGTAAGATTTATGGCTAAAAAAACCTACCTAGCGCTTTGATTCTTAAAATATAAATACCATTTAATAAAGTTCTTTTTTGCTGTAAATCTTAATCCTCGATGTAGAGTTAGTTTTTCTTTGAGATGTGTAAAATAACTCTCTAACCTGTTTGTGGTCATAATACAAAATCACACACAATCCATTACTGAAATAAGTGGCATCAATCAAAAGATGGACTCTTGTTTTACTCTTTATACGGATAATAGGTGCAGAACTCAAGTAAGTGTTAAAAAGTCGTTGCAAACTGCTTTGACTCATTTTACTGTCTCTAATAAGTGTTTTATAAACTTGCCTTTCCATTATCCATTTCTCAAACCAGATAAATTGATTATTGAGCTTTGTCTTCGGATTTTTAAAAGAAAAATAAACTCCACAATCTTGACATTGATAACGTTGTTTTCCGTTTTGTGTTCCTTTTCGATGTGTATTCAAAGAACCACAAGTCAAGCATTTTTTTTGCCTTTTTTCATACCACAAAAAAAGAGCATTGAAACCACTTTCAATACTCTTGCTCTTTAGCCCTTTAATAATAAGACTTTCAGACATTTTTAGGTGCTATTTTTGACCACATTGTCAAAATTCAAAACTTTTATTAGGGTAATGTGGTCGAAAATAACACTTTTTTGACCACATTATTGCCTTGGTTTAAGTTATTTTGTTTCTACTCCGTATTTTATTCCGACTTTTGAAAACAGGTTTTTGAGTAAAATTAGTTTATCATTACAATCTTCTCCTAAATTCATTTTACTGTTACTTGTTCTATATTTATCACATTCAAAACAAATTTCTATAAATTCAAAAAGTTCATTATTCTCATCAAAAAACAAAATAGCATTTCTCGGGACATACATACAAGTGTTTCCAAAAAAAACAATAGGTTCTTTTTTGTATCCGTAATTGAATATCAAATCCGTTAATTCATTCTTTTGAGTTTCATCTAAATTTATACTTTCATCAAAATCTTTCGGATTGTAATCTTGAAAAGTCTTCTTTCAAAATATCGAAATATTTTTCCATCACAACTCCAACATATATTGATATATCATCATCAAACTCTTCTTTTTCAACAACCCCAATTTGTTCTTCTTCGGTCAGCTTTTTATAATCATTTTTAAAAGAAACAGCAGCAATTCTTGAAGTTTTGTTGTATGGATAATTTTTATTTCGTTCTTCTACAGATAACTTTTTTACTTTTTTACAAGACATATTTTTATGGTTATAAGTAGTACAGAAAGTTAAAAAAACTCCTAAAAATACAATACAAAATAAAAATCTTAAACTCATATTTATTTGATTAAAAAGTAAATGTACAAAAAAACCTCAAAAAAACTTTTGAGGTTTTGTATTCAGATTGCTTCCGTTCCTCTCAATGACGAACAAATTACAAGTGAATCACTTCTCCGTAAGCATCAGCCACAGCTTCCATAACCGCTTCACTCATAGTTGGGTGAGGGTGAACAGCTTTTAGGATTTCGTGTCCTGTGGTTTCTAATTTACGAGCTACAACAGCTTCTGCAATCATATCCGTAACTCCTGCTCCAATCATATGACAACCTAACCATTCTCCGTATTTTGCATCGAAAATTACTTTTACGAATCCGTCTGGTGTTCCGGCTGCTTTTGCTTTTCCTGAAGCAGAAAATGGGAATTTTCCTACTTTAATTTCATATCCGGCTTCTTTAGCTTTTTTCTCAGTAAGCCCGACTGAAGCAATTTCAGGAGTTGCATACGTACATCCAGGAATGTTTCCATAATCTAGCGGTTCTACATGCAATCCTGCAATTTTCTCAACACATATAATTCCTTCTGCCGAAGCTACGTGCGCTAGTGCTTGACCAGGAACTACATCTCCGATAGCATAATATCCGGCTACGTTTGTTTGATAGAAATCGTTCACCAAGATTTTATCTTTGTCGGTTTTGATTCCTACTTCTTCTAGTCCGATATTTTCGATATTAGATTTGATTCCAACCGCAGAAAGTACAATATCCGCTTCTAGGATTTCTTCTCCTTTAGCCGTTTTAACCGTTGCTTTTACTCCGTTTCCTGAAGTATCAACTTTCTCAACCGAAGCATTGGTCATGATTTTGATTCCTGCTTTTTTAAGCGAACGCTCAAATTGTTTTGAGATATCTTCGTCTTCAACCGGAACAATATTTGGCATAAACTCCACGATTGTTACATCGGTACCCATAGAGTTATAGAAGTGAGCAAACTCAACTCCGATAGCTCCAGAACCTACCACAATCATCTTTTTAGGTTGTTCAGCAAGTGTCATCGCTTGGCGGTAACCAATCACTTTTTTACCATCTTGAGGCAGGTTTGGCAATTCTCTCGAACGAGCTCCTGTAGCGATGATGATGTGATCTGCTGAATATTCGGTAACTTTTCCGTCTTTGTCTTTTACTTCGACTTTTTTACCGGGTTTTATTTTACCGAAGCCTTCAATAACGTCAATTTTATTTTTTTTCATCAAGAACTGTACACCTTTGCTCATTCCATCGGCAACATCTCTTGAACGTTTGATAACAGCTGCGAAATCTTTATCAACATCATTCACTTTTAGTCCGTAATCTGAAGCATGTTTTAGATAGTCAAATACCTGAGCTGATTTTAGCAATGCTTTTGTCGGGATACATCCCCAGTTAAGGCAAATTCCCCCAAGATTTTCTTTTTCAACAATGGCAACTTTGAATCCAAGTTGTGACGCTCTGATTCCGGTTACGTATCCTCCGGGACCACTTCCTAAGATGATAATATCGTATTTCATTGGTTTAGTTAACAATTTGAAGAGTCAGACACAAGAACCGACTCAGTTAGTATTTAGATTTATAGTTTGTTCATGTTATTAGCCAAAGTCTCGATAAACTTACTGATTGGCCCTTTAATCATCATTGCCATCATTGGGTTAAAACTTCCTTCGAATGACAATTTTACGGTAGCACTAGTATCAGACATTTCGTTGATGTCTGCAGTAAGTGTAAAAGGTAATTTATCTGAAGCTGCCCCTAAAACCACTTTGTTCGGAGCGACTTTGTCTTTCATTCTTAATTTAATTTCAGGCATTCCTTTTAATCCGAAGATAAAGGAGTCGTCGCCTGTCACTTCAAATTTAGCTGTGTTTTCAGGCATCAGCTTTTCGAAGTTCTTTACATCAGTCAAAGCATTAAACAAATCTTGAGCTGATTTCTGCACGGTTACTGTAGGGCTTTCTAAATTCATATAATTTTATTTGAAAATGTGCCAATTCGAGAATACTGTTTTCAAATTAGCTATTACACACTCCACTCTGATGGATTCTCTCTCCATTGAGCCAAGATTTCTTGCTCTTTTTCTGAGATATAATTTTTGGCAACAGCCAAATTTAATAAATTTTCGTAATTGCTTAATGTATAGAGCTCTACCTTTTGGTGTTCGAAATTGGTTTGAGCTACTTCGAATCCATAGCTAAAAATAGCTACCATACCTTTTACGATGGCTCCGTGTGCACGAAGTGCTTCCACAGCTTGTAAGCTACTTTTTCCTGTCGAAATCAAATCTTCGACCACTACTACACTTTGTCCTTTATCCAAAAATCCTTCGACTTGGTTTTGTCTTCCGTGTTTTTTGGGTTCAGGGCGAACATATACGAACGGCAAACCTAATTTTTCGGCGACCAAAACGCCAATTCCGATAGCTCCTGTGGCTACACCGGCAATTACGTCTGGCTTTCCGAACTGGTTTTCGATGTGTTTAGCAAATTCGTCTCTGATGTAATTTCTGATAGACGGAAAAGATAAACTAATGCGATTATCGCAGTAAATAGGAGACTTCCAACCCGAAGCCCACAAAAAAGGTGTTTGCGGATTTAATTTTATTGCTTTAATTTGCAATAACAATTCGGCTGTTTTTTCGGCTGTTTCTTTACTAAAAATCATAGGTACAAATGTATAAAGTTTTTGTGAACAACAGACCGTTGTTTTTGACAAATAAAATAGAAAAAGAAACTGACTTCCAGCTTTTTCTTCTAAACACTTCTGATATTGAGCAACTTGTAACAAAAGTATTCGAAAACAAAATTCACAAAGCTTTTTTGTATCACCCCGACGAAAAAGAAATTTTATCTACTCTAAAGAGTAAGATAGCCGTAGAAAAAGCTGCTGGAGGATTAGTTTACAACAAAAAAGGTGAAATTCTCTTCATTTACCGAAACGGGAAATGGGATCTACCCAAAGGCGGTATAGAGAAAAATGAAGGTAAAAAAGAAGCTGCAATCAGAGAAGTTGAAGAAGAAACCGGAATCAAAAAGCTGTGCATACTTGAAAAACTTGATAAAACCTACCATATCTTTAAACGCAACGGAAAATACAAACTTAAAATAACTCATTGGTATAAGATGGAAACTTCTTCGGACGAAGTTTTAGTACCGCAACTCGAAGAAGGTATCGAAAAAGCCATTTGGGCAAAACCAAGTGACGTGCCAACTTTACTTGAAAATTCCTATGAAAATATCAAACTGCTTTTTGAGTAATCCTTTTTACTTTTTTCGGAACTTCTGTTCCCATTGCCAAGCAGACAGCAAAGCTTCTTCTAAAGAATACCGAGCTTTCCAGCCCAAAACGATATTGGCTTTGGTAGTGTCCGCATAGGCTTCTGCCACATCTCCTGCTCGTCTTTGTACAATCTTATAAGGAAGTTTTTGATCGGTTACTCTCTCAAAAGCTTGAATCACTTCTAGGACCGAAGTCCCTTTACCGGTTCCGACATTGAAAGTCTCCATTTTTTCGGAATTTTCTTTATTTATCAATCGTTGTAAAGCTTTCACGTGTGCTTATGCTAAATCAACTACGTGAATATAATCTCGAACACAAGTCCCGTCATGAGTCGGATAATCTGCCCCAAAAACCGAAAGTTCTTGACGTAGACCAATTGCTGTTTGGGTAATAAAAGGCACTAAGTTCTGAGGAACTCCTAGAGGCAACTCTCCTATTTCAATAGAAGGATGAGCTCCTATCGGATTAAAATAGCGAAGCAAAACAGCGTTGATTCCCGATACTCTTACTACATCAGCTATAATTTCCTCTCCTATCTGTTTGGTGTTCCCATAAGGAGAAAGTGCCGGTTGAATAGGAGAACTCTCGGTAATCGGCATTTTTTGAGCCTGACCATATACCGTACAAGACGAAGAAAATATAAAAAAAGAATCGTCTTTTTGCTGCATTTGCTGTAACACATACACCAAAGAATGGATGTTGTTTTCGTAATAAAGAAGTGGGTTTTGAACACTCTCGCCAACAGCTTTAGAAGCAGCAAAGTGAATCACGCCTTGAATATCGGAATGCTTCTGAAAAAGCTGAGTAACTTGATGTTTTTCTCTGAGATTTACTTGTTCAAAAGCAGGGCGTTTATGAGTAATTTGAGTAATACCTTCGAGAATTTCAATAGAAGAATTCGACAGGTCGTCTGCAATAACCACGTCAAAATTCTGCTGTTGCAATTCCACAACAGTATGCGAACCTATATATCCTAAACCTCCGGTAACAAGAATCTTCATAATCTTTGATTTCGGGCAAATATAGACAATCTCCAAATTTTATTACTATTTCTTTTCATCAAAATGTTAAAAACAACGGAAAGCAGCTTTAGAGAAATTATAAACGGTATATTTGAAAAAATAAAATTTTTAATCATGAAAAAAATCGCATTATCATTCCTAGTAGTTTCAGCAATAATCTCTTGTAAAGAGACAAATTCCTCATCATTATTTATAGAAAAAGAAACTACTACAGAAACCTCCCCATCTGAAACTACTAATCCTTCAGATATTACTGCTTCTGAAGCTCAAAATGTTGAATTAAAAGTTAATCCTGAAACCAATACAACTACTACTACCCAAGTTCAAAAATTCAACGTTGAAGCTCCAAAACAAGCTCCACAAACAGGAGTAACAGCTCCGGGTTTTGAAGGAAAGCCCAATCCACCTCACGGTCAACCGGGGCATCGCTGTGACGTAAAAGTTGGAGACCCTCTACCTTTTAACAATGTTACGTCGACAACAGCGACACCTGCTAAAGTAGCAACACCACAACCCACAGCGAATACAACTCCTATAGTACAACAACAACCACAACAAGCTGCAACAACAGGAGTAACAGCTCCCGGGTTTTCAGGAAAACCGAACCCTCCTCACGGACAACCGGGACATCGTTGCGATATAAAAGTGGGAGAAATTCTACCTTAATTTCAACGGGCTTTTTTATAAACTGAGTATCAAAACAATACGGCAAAATCGCGGATAACCCATATAATCATTGGTTTTATCCGCTTTTTTTTATAATTTTGAAGTGTCTAATTATAAATTTTTATCTATGAAAAAATTAATTTTATCTGCAGCCGCTGTTCTTGCTTTTGGTTTTGCCAATGCTCAAGAAGCTAAGACTTTTGGTTTTGGAGAAGGAAACATCATTGTTGAAGGAAACCTTGGTTTCAACTCAACAAATGACAAAAACACTGACACCAAAACTAGCAGTTTTTCTTTTAACCCGAAAGCTGGTTATTTCATCTCTGATGATTTAGCTATCGGAATCGAATTAGGAATCGGCTCTGCAAAAGAAGAAACAGGTGGTGTTGAAGCTAAAGAAAATAATTTTGGAGCAGGTGCTTTTGCTCGTTATTACTTCTTAGAATTAGGTGAAAGATTTAAAACTTACGGAGAGTTCGGTTTAGGATTTGATTCTTACAAAGAAGAATTCGGAGGAAATGAAATCAAAGCATCTGGATTCGGAGCAGGTTTAGGTTTGGGTATGAACTATTTTGTGACCGAAAACATTGCTATCAACTTTGTTTTGTCTGACATCTTATCTTACTCTTCAATTAAACCAGACGGAGGAGAAGCTATCAACGAATTCAACGGAAACATCAACGTTTTTGACAACTTCTTCACTACGGCTCAATTTGGTTTAACATTCAAATTCTAAACCATATAGCTAAATATGAGTATATAGTCAGAAGAAAATCTTCTGACTATTTTTTTTTTTCATATTTAACCATCACGGTATAAATACTAAACGTATTGTTCATTTATTAATTTTAGAATTGTAAAAAAATCCAAAATTAAATTTGCGAAACCAAAAAGTTGCGCATGTATTTGCAACCAAATGGTTTAAAATTTTCTTGCATAGTGAATAAATGTAACTAATCCTGTGGGTATAATTAGAAAAACTCCGCAATTGGTTTCATTCCACTAGTGTGCAATAGATATCACATAAACTTAAGGCATGATGGAAAAATTTATAATTAATAAAGTTAAACAATGTTTATTTATTCAGGCAAAAGTAATCAGACTTTTACTTTCAAGTTTTTTATTTTTTCTCTTGAATTTTCTTTTGAAATGTATTGCACAATTTGAAAATATTGCCATAACAAATATTGAAATATTTACAGAGCCTTATAAGCCTTCTATTAAAAATGCAACGATATTAATAAGTCATGGAAAGTTCAAAAAGATAGGATTAAGTGAGAGTATAAAAATACCTAAAGAATACAGAATCATTAATGGTAAAGGTAAATTTGCAACTGCTGGGTACCGGAATAGTCATACCCACTTTATGGAACAAAAATGGGAAAATGTGAAAGATATATCAGCAGATAGCTTGGAAAGTTTTTTACAAGAAATGTTTACATCAAAAGGGTTCGTATATGTTTTTGATTTAGCTCAAATAGATTTCAAAAATCTCAATTCACTACAAGGAAGAATTAAAAATGAAAAATGAAAAAGCCCAACTATCTTATCTGTTGGTGTACCATTTACCTCTAAAAGTCCTTTTTATATAAAACCACTAAAATTACCTGAACTAACATCAAAAAAAGAAGTTAGGCACCACATCTTTACTCAAATTAAAAAACTTTTATTGAAACACAATTCAAGCCAAATATTTAAGATCATGAAGGCCAGACGAGACATATATCAAGCTATTTCCGACCCAACAAGAAGGGCTATTATTGCTCTAATTGCAATTCAAGCCATGACTCCCAATGCCATTGCTGAACATTTTGATTCAACCCGACAAGCTATTTCCAAACACTTACATATTTTGAGAGAGTGTGATTTAGTAAAACAAACACAGCAAGGCCGAGAAATATATTATCATCTTGAAGTACAAAAACTAAAAGAAATAGATGTTTGGTTAGAGCAATTCCGAAAAATTTGGGAAACACGTTTCAACCAATTGGACGAGGTATTATCAACACAAAAAAAAATAAAAAATGAACACAAGTTTAAATTTTGACTTTGTTATAAACAAAGAAAAAAATACGGTGAATGTGATGCGTGATTTTAACGCCGAACTTAATTTGGTGTGAGAAGCTTGGACCAATCCTGAAATCCTAGATCAATGGTGGGCACCTAAACCCTATAAAACCCAAACTAAATCCATGGATTTTAGAGAAGGTGGAATGTGGCTTTACGCAATGGTAAGCCCAAAAAACGAGGTGCACTGGTGTAAAGCTCAATATCAAAATATTGAGGCATTTAAAAGTTTCATTCATACCGATAGCTTTTGCGATGAAAATGGAAATGTAGTTCAAGATTTTCCTACTTCAAGCCGGACGAATGTTTTTAAAGCTAATAAGGATAAAACAAGTGTAAACATTACCATCCAATATGATAGCCTAGCAGACCTAGAACAAGTTATTGAAATGGGCTTTAAAGAAGGCTTCACAATGGCTATGCAAAATCTTGATCTTTATTTGGAAGATGAGAGCTCTATCAAAGAGATAAAGTCATCTATTTAAACAACAAATTCAACTTGAAATATATGAT
>Ga0209075_1001298_pt1 | contig 23667 bp, 26 predicted proteins | sample Stecom2011_FD_187523 | JGI IMG/M metagenome (GOLD analysis project Ga0209075, IMG submission 187523) | Agricultural soil microbial communities from Utah to study Nitrogen management - Steer compost 2011 (SPAdes) (version 2) | ecosystem: Environmental > Terrestrial > Soil > Agricultural land...
CCACCGTCTGCATCCCGCCCTACCCGCCTGATCTGAACTGCGGAGATATCCCCCACCGACGGTTCCAGGTCCTGCCGCCAGATCCCCACGGTTTCGACGGGGACAAGGACGGCATCGGCTGCGAGAGCTGATCCACCAGTCGCCCGTTCCGGTGTTGGGCGACAGTGCTTGACATCTGTCAGAGCACGTCTGTAATATCGAACATATGTTCGAGACCGGGACCACACTCGGGGCTCGAGCGGGCGAGCCGATCATCGAACTTCCCCACTACGACGTCTGGGATCAGGGGTTCGACGACCTGGTCTGGCGTCTCACCGAAGACGCCCTTGCCCGATCCTGGGAGAGCGAGCAACTCCCCGACCTCTCCGACCTGCCACCCATCGTGGTGGCCGCCTTCCTCCACCGTATCGATCCCGACAGGCTCCCGGTGCGCGACCAGGTCCTGGTGCTCCAGGCGCGGGAGCGTCTGGTGGCACACCACCAGGCCGGATCGGTCGACGCCATCGACGCCATCTCGCGCTGGACACCGCCCCGGGAACAGGACACGCCGGGGTCGGCCTTCAACACCCGCTGGGAGTTCGCGTCCGACGAGATTCGCGCCGCCCTCTGTCTCACCCGTCATGGCGCCGAGCAACGCGTCGACCTCGCCATCTCCCTTGCCGACGAGTACCCCGGCCTGCTCGAGATGCTGCGGGAAGGGCGGGTCGATCTCTACCGCGTCCGGGTCGTCGTCGAAGGGGTCCGACACCTCGGGTCCGAGGAGCGAGCCGCCCTCGTCGAGTCGATCCTCTCCCATATCCCCGAGCTCACCTCGGGTGAACTGCGCGCCCTGGTCAGGAAACGCTGTGCCGAGATCGACTCGGAGCAGGCCCGCCTCCGTTACGAGCACGCGGTCGAAGACCGGAGGATGTGGATGCGCCAGACCGACGCCGGAACCGTCGACGTCCACATCTTCGACATGCCCATCGACCGCGCCCGGACCATCGGCCGGCGGCTCAATGGCTACGCCATCTCGCTCAAGAACTCCGGCGACCTCCGCACGATGGACCAGTTGCGGGTGGATGTGCTGTGCGACCTCATCGAAGGGCATGGTGAGGCGAGATCCTCAGGTCGCGACACGGTCGAGCTCCGCGTCGACCTTGCCACTCTCGCCGGTCTCGACGACCTTGCCGGCGAGATCCCGGGCATCGGCCCGATCGCCGCCGACATCGCCCGTCGCATGGCCGAGCGCAACACCGACGGGCAGTGGCGATTCACCGTCGTCGATGACGACGGGAACGTGATCGACACCGGGATCACGCGTCGCCGGTTCAGCCCGGCGCAGCGGCGACTCCTCGAGGCCAGGTACACGACCTGTGGCTTCCCGGGTTGCCGTATGCCGGCGACCGAATGCGACATCGACCACACCGACCCGTTCTCCGAAGGCGGGCTTACCAGCGTCGACAATGGGACCCCGGAGTGCCGACACGACCACACCCTCATCCATCGTGGTGGTTGGCGACACCGGGTGGTCGACGGTCGTCATCACTGGATTAGCCCGCTCGGGCACCGCTATGTGAAGGGACGTCCTCCCTGATCAGGGCGGGCAACTTCCCTATCGATCCAGGATCCCCTGAAGGGCGTCGAAGAACCTGTCCCCCGTGTCCTGCCAGGTGGGCAACTGCCGGCCCCGCACCGCAGCCTTCGACCTGAGACCTTCCAGTCTCGCCCCGTCCTCCGCGAGCGACAGGATCTCCTCACGTAGACCCGCGGTGTCCCCGACGTCGAACAGACGACCTTCCCGACCGTCGGCCACGAGGTTGGGGATGTTCCCCACCCCCCAGCCCAGCACGGGGAGACCGGCGCGCAGAGCCTCGGCGACGACCGTGGCGTATCCCTCGTTCCGACTCGTGGTGACGAGGGCGTCGGCGGACGAGTAGAGACGCGCCATCTCCTGCGGTGACACCTGACCGTGGACGATCACGCCATCGCCCAGGCCCCGGAGCCGACCGGCGAGATGCCGGGCATGGCGGACGTCCACCTCCCCGGACCCGACCAGATGGAGCACGGCTTCACCGGGCGGAAGTGACTCGACGACGTCGAGAAGGTCGTCGATCCCCTTGCTGGGCAGCCAGTTGGCCACGTTGAGGAGGGCGAGCTTCCTCCCCCTCCGGAGGTCGATCTGCGAACCCTCTGCGACCGTTGGAAGATCGCATCCGGGTGGCACGACCTCGACGTGTGCCGCGGGTATCCCGTCCTCGAGCAGCCCGTCCGCGAGGGAGGGGCTCGCCGCCATGACCAGACGGCACATGCCGTAGAGGCGCAGATCGGCCGTCCGTCTCGCCCGTCGCGCCCGGTGCGTCCCGTCGACCCCACCCGGCACCTGATGAACGAGGGCGGCGAGCGGGCCGGGCTCCGTCGGCAGCGCCCTGCCCACCCGGGCGGCGACGATGCTGTCCACCACGATCTGTCCGGGGAGGTTGCTGAAGTCGGGATTCTCGGTCACAGGGACGAGTTGGACTCTGGCGTCGTGCCGCCGGGCCTGGTCAACCATGTGCTGGTTGTAGAGATGACCCCCGCTCACCGTGCCGTTCCCGACGGTGAGCAATGAGACGAGGCCGGCGCTCATCCGACCGGCCCCGCGTAGCCGCCGAAGGCGACGTCCGATTCCCAGACCCGCACCCTCATCCATTCGACACCGGTGTCGGCGAGGGCCGCCGACAGGAACCGATGTGCCCAGCCTGCGAACACCTCGACCGTGACCGACTCACGCTCCGGGGGCCGGATCACCTCCAGGTTCTGGCCCTCCAGCTCGCCACGGAGACGGTCGAGAGCGGCGGCCAGGATGTCGAGATCGCAGACCATCCCGTCGTCGTCCAACTCGGCGCGACCCACGACTGCCTCCACCCTGTAGTCGTGCGAGTGGAGCACACCCTCGGGTCCCTCCATCCCCTCCATCACATGACTGGCCTCGAAGGAGACGGCCAGTCCGGCCTCATAGGCACGGTCAGTCATGAGCGAGGGCCGCATGGATGAGTCCTTCCTCCCGTCGGTCCACGGCGTCATAGGCCGCGGGGGCGTCGTCGAACCCGAAAGTGTGGGTGGCCAGGACGGAGAGGGGAAGATCGGGCATCAACTCGACGACAGCCTTCCGGCGTCTGTCTTTGTCCCACTCCCCCGACAACCTCGCCGGGATGGTCGAGACCTGGGTGCTCGTGATCGTGAGACGCCGGCGATGGAACTCTGCGCCCAGCGGGACTCGCACCTCGCGGCTCCCGAACCAGGACGCCACGATGAGCCTCCCCTCGTGGTCGAGACACTCGAGGCCGAGCCGAACGGCATCGGGGTTGCCGGACGCCTCGATGACCATCGGGTAGGTGTCGGCACCATCGCCGATCTCCTCCGGCCCCGCCAGGGACAGACCGGGCTGGGCGAGCCTCGAGACGATGTCGCGCTTCCACTGCAGAGGATCGACTCCGACCACCTCGACCCCGCGCCGCGCCATGAGCAGCGCCGTGAGCGCCCCCACCGGCCCGAGACCGAGGACCATCACCCTTCGCCCGGCCTCGATCCCGGCATCGAGATCGATCTGAAAGGCCGTCTCCACCAGCGGGTAGAGCGTCGCCTCGCGCGAAGGCACCCCGTCGAGCGGCACAAGATCCGCGGGGCCGGCGATGAAGACGTCCTGGTGGGGATGAAAGGCGAACACCTGGGTGCCTTCCGGCACGGTGGGGCTCCCCCGCTCGACGATCCCGACCGAGCTGTACCCGTAGCGGAAGGGGTATCGAAAACTCTCACCGAGCGACTCGATCGATTCATCCAGCGGCAGGTCCGCTTCGATCTCTCCCCGATAGGCGAGCATCTCGGTGCCGGGACTGATCCCGGAGTGGGTGGTTCGGACGAGGGCTTCACCCTCATGCGGGCGACGGAGCGGGACGGGCCGGATCTCGACGGATCCGGGCGACGTGAACCAGAGGGCTCTGGCTTCGGAGGGCATGTGCCTGTTTCCCCCGATCGAGGGCAGGGGTAAACGGAAGCATGACTACCCCCGAAGCGGTCCGAGTGCCGTTGCCCACGCCCGATGGCACTTTTGAGATCCGCGCGTTCGAAACCGGCGACAACATCTATGTGGCGATGGTTCTCGGCGAACCCGCCGGCCGGGACGACGTCCTCGTGCGTCTCCACTCCGAGTGCCTCACGGGAGACGCCCTGGGATCACTGCGTTGCGACTGCGGGATCCAGCTCAGGCTGGGGCTGCGAATGATCGCCGCCAACGGGTCCGGCGTCCTCATCTACGCCACCGGCCACGAGGGCCGGGGCATCGGCCTGGTAAACAAGCTGCGCGCCTATGTGGCCCAGGATGCGGGTGCCGATACGGTCGACGCCAACGTCGGTCTGGGTCTCCCCATCGACTCCCGCGACTATTCGGAGGCAGCGAAGGTCCTCGAAGGTCTGGGCGTTCGGTCGGTCAGGCTCCTCACCAACAACCCGCTCAAGGTCGAAGGGCTCATCGCCGCCGGCATGCCGGTGACCGAGGTTGTCCCGATCCCCACCGCACCCCATCTGCGGAACCTGGACTATCTGACCACCAAGGAACGACGGCTCGAACACATCCACCCGACCGGTGACGACCTCTTCACCAGCCATCCCGAACTGTCCGCACTCGACGCCACCGAGTTGCTCGGGGAGACGCACACCCCGATCGACCGCCCGTATGTCGTGGTCAAGGCGGCCCAGACGGTGGACGGGAGAATCGCCACCACCAACGGCGACTCCAAGTGGATCACCGGCCCGGGGGAACGCCGGATCACCCATGCGGTGCGTGCCGCATGTGATGCCGTGATGGTCGGCATCGGAACCGTTCTCAGGGACGACCCCATGCTCACGGTCCGTGACGTTCCCGGCGCCAATCCGATCCGGGTGATCCTCGATTCGGAGCTCCGCATCCCGCACGGTGCCCGCGTTCTCGACGACGCGGCCTCGACCGTGATCTTCACCAGTCACGAGGCCGACCCGGCAAGCGCGGACCAACTGCGCTCCAGAGGGATCCGCGTCGAGGCCGTCGGCAAGGACAACAGCGGTCTGTCCATCCCCGAGGTGCTGGCGAGACTGTCCGAGCTCGGGATCGACTCCCTCCTGGTCGAAGGAGGATCCAGTGTCATCACGTCCTTCATCGGATCGGGCTTCACCGATCGTCTGATCGTGAGCATCGCCCCGACCGTCCTCGGTACGGGCACAGAGACCGTCTCCGACCTCGGCTCCTCCCGGATCACCGACGGGATCCACCTGAGCAACCGGAGCCTGGTCACAGTCGAGGACGACCTGATCCTCGCCTGGGACGTCGACTACGCAGCCACCGCCTAGAGGCAGACCCCCCCTCCAGAGTGCACCACCGCGGGCGGTATCCTTTTCGATGCGTCTCCTTCGCTGGGTCGCAGTCCTCGGGTCTCTAGCTCAATTGGTAGAGCAGCGGGCTTTTAACCCGTTGGTTGTGGGTTCGAGTCCCACGGGACCCACACCGCTCAGGCTTCCACGACCTTCACGTGCTGTGAGAGCGGATAATCCTCCGGCCGGATCCCGATCGAGAACAACGGCTTGACCGGCACCCGGCTCACCCACTGCCCGGTGTCGACGAGACCCACGAACTTGGGCTCGGGGTCGAAGGTGTCACGGGGCAGGACGTAGACCCAACCTCTGGTCAGCGCGGGAGCACCCGGGTCCCGGACGACGACCTCCCGTTGATACCAGCGTGTCCGGGCCTGGCGTGAGAAGGCCAGACTCCCGTTGCGAAGAAGACGCGCGTTGCTCCGGTCGGCCATGGCGAAGAACGCCGCCCAGTGCGGGTCGGGAGTGGCAAAGACCGCCTCCTGGTTGCCGAACGCCCGACTGTCCCCCGACTCCCGGTCGGTCTTCAGCTCCTCGATATCAGGGCGATTCGACCCGTGGAAGACGAAGCACTCAAGACCGGCGAGGAAGTCGAGGTAGCCGACCAGGTCCGGTACCACGGCAGGGAGCCTTTCGAGTTGCCACCTCAGCGTCTCCTCGAATCCGGAGCGCTCGGCGGGCGAGATGGCTCGGCGACGGTACGGACGAAATCGGATCGAGATCCTCCCTGAGCTGGAGAACCTAACCCGGGACGCTGGCGATCAGATGTCGTAGCCGACCACCCGGCCGGCGTCGATGACGACCTTCCCGTCGACCTCGACGGTCACGTCGCGCATCAGCATGTCGATGTGGACCGCACTCCGGTTGAGACCGCCGGGATAGTCCCCGTTGTCCCCGAAGCCGAGGTGACAGGTTCCGAGCATCGCCTTCTCGGTCTCGGTGCCGGCGAGAGCCTTGTGATGCGCACCCAGGCCCAGCTCCCCCACGAAGGCGGCGGTGTCGTCGGTCTGCATGGCCTCCCGGAAGGAATCGGCGTCGGCCCCGCCCGCGATGTCGACGGCCTTGCCCCCGGAGACTTCGATGCGCACCGGCGCGTCCACCTCGTGGATCACCTTGGTCGCCTCGGTGACACCGTCGATCACGGCGACACCGTGCGTGTACTCCTCGATCGGCGCCCAGTTGTATTCGCTCCAGAGGGGAACCGACATGCCGTACGGCTTGCCGCGCCCGGGGATCGGGATGACGGGGAGACACGGCCGGCCCTCGACACTGAGATGGAGGTCAGTCCCGCCCGGCGTGGTGACGTGGACGAGACGGGCACCCTCGAACGAGCTCATCAGGACCTTCCCCCGCTCGGTGGCGGCCTCCATGTCCTCGCGAGTCAGGCTCCACTTCCCCATGCCGAGGTCGACCTTGAACACCGAGCACCCGGGCCCGGTGCGGAAGAGATGACGCACCTGGTGGTCGAGACGGAACGCCCAGGTCTCGTCGACTGCGAACACCGACACGTTGGACGCCTGGACGCAGTCGATGAGGCTCTGCGGGGGACGCATCCAGAAGCCCGGCGCCTCGAACCAGCGGTCGACCGTGGCCGTGATATCGAGGAAGAGGGCCTCGACGCCGAGGTCGGCGGCCGCCATGGGCGAGACGCGCGGTGACCACCTCGTCGAAAACCAGCAACGCCCCTGACCCCGTGGTACTGTTGTCCGACGGACGGATCGACCTGCACCGTGCTCGAGTGATCGAACAAGGAACCAGCCACCTCGACCCGGATGAACGCACCGCCCTCGTCGACTCCATCGTCTCCGACATTCCCGACCTCACCTCAGGCGAACACAACACCGACACCCACTGGCAATACACCTACGTCGACGAAAACGGCAACGTCGTAGACACCGGCCTGATCAGACGCCGGTTCAGCCCCGCCCAGAAACGACTCATCGAAGCCACCCACCAGACCTGCGGGTTCCCCGGATGCCGGATGCCCGCAGGAGACTGCGACCTCGACCACACCCAACCCTTCGCCCAACACGGCCCCACCAGAACCGAAAACGGCACCCCAGAATGCCGCCACGACCACATCCTCATCCACCGAGGCTGCTGGAAACACCGAGTCATCAACGGACACCACATCTGGACCAGCCCCCTCGGCCACACCTACATCAAGAAACGACCGCCCTAACCACCACCCGGAGGACGACTCGAACCCTTGATTCCTACGAAGCCTTCTGCCGGTCGTCGTCGAGCAGCTGGGTCCTGACCAGTTCGGCGTACAGGCCGCCCTTCCGGAGCAACTCCATGTGGGTGCCGCGCTCCACCACCCGACCTTCGTCGACGACCAGAATCTGGTCTGCCTGCCTCACAGTCGCCAGACGGTGGGCGATCACCACCGAAGTCCGACCCTCGAGCGCAGAAGCCAAGGCTCGCTGCACAGCCGCCTCAGACTCGGAGTCGAGATGGGCGGTCGCCTCGTCCAGGATCACGATGCGCGGGTCCTTCAAGAGCAGGCGGGCGATGGCCAGCCTCTGCTTCTCCCCGCCGGACAGCCGATAGCCGTGGTCCCCGACCACGGTCTCCAGACCCTCGGGAAGCTCCTCCACCAGGTCCCAGATGCGGGCGGCCTTGAGGGCGGCCACCATCTCGTCCTCGGTTGCCGAGGGCCGGGCATAGACGAGATTGGCCCGAAGCGTGTCGTGGAAGAGGTACGCGTCCTGGGACACGACTCCGACGGCTCCACGCAGTGACTCGAGGGTCAGGTCGCGGACATCGGTGCCGCCCACCCTGACCGACCCGTCGGTGACGTCGTAGAGCCTGGAGATCAGGCTGGCCGCCGTCGACTTGCCGGCCCCGGACGGTCCGACGAAAGCGAGCATCTGACCCGGCTCGACGCGGAACGAGAAGTCGGTGAGGACCGGCTGTCCGGGTTCGTCGGAGAGTTTCTTCACCGCCTCCAGCGAGGCCAGCGAGATCTCGGACGGTGCCGGGTAGGCGAAGCCGACGTCCTCGAATTCGACACCGACCGGTCCGTCCGGAACGGGGACCGCCTTCTCCGAGTCGGTGATACTCGGCGTGAGGTCGATGACCTCGAGGACCCGTTCGAAGCTGACCAGGGTGGTCATGACGTCGACCTGGACATTGGACAGAGCGGTGAGCGGCCCATAGAGGCGGTTGAGGTACGAGCCGAGGGCGACGAGCGTTCCGATGCCGAGGCTCCCGCCGATCACCATCAGGCCTCCCCATCCGTAGACGAAGGCGGTGGCGAAGGCGGCGACCATGCCGAGAGTGCTCCAGAGCACGCGGTAGTACATGGCCGACTTGATGCCGATGTCACGGACGCGCCCGGCGCGATCTGCGAACACCTCGGACTCCTCTTCGGGACGTCCGAAGAGCTTGACGAGAAGGGCACCGGCCACGTTGAACCGGTCGGTCATGGTCTGGCCCACGGCGGCGTTGAGCTCGTACCGCTCCCTGGTCATGGCGGCGAGCTTCTTGCCCACGATGCGGGCCGGGATCAGGAAGACCGGCAGGAGGACGAGGGCGATGAGGGTGACCTGCCACGAGAGGACGAACATCGCAGTCAGGGTGGCGCTGACCGTGACCACGTTGCCCACGACGTTGGAGAGCGTCGAGGTGAACGCCTGCTGGGCGCCGGCGACGTCGGAGTTGAGGCGCGACACGAGGGCGCCGGTCTGGGTGCGGCTGAAGAATCCGACCGGCATCCTCTGGACGTGATCGAAGACCTGGGTTCGCAGGTCGTAGACGAGGCCCTCGCCGATCCTGGACGACAGCCAGCGCTGGAACAGCCCGAGGGTGAGACTGATGAAGGCGATGCCGGCCAGGGCGGCAGCGAGGCCGATGACGAGGGCGCTGCGGCCCTCGGCGATCCCCTGGTCGATGATGGCGCGGTAGATGAGGGGTGGCGCAGCCCCGATGAGCCCGTCGATGACGACGAGGGCGAGGAAGACGGTGATCAACCACCGGTATGGACGGGCGTACCCGGCGATTCGGCGCAGGGTCCCTGACTTCAGTTTCTGGTTGGCGGCATTGCGATCGGCGACGAGAGAGCGCATCGCCCGATGGCTGCCGCTGATTCGGTCAGCTGGCATATAGGGGTGGTTCCTTTCCTTGAGTAAGACTCACAATGAGGTAAACTCATTACATGCCCTCCCGTATTCCCGAAAATTCTCGAGACGACTCCGAGGCGGTCGCCGACCTGCTCGGAGTGCTGTGGCGAAGGGTCCACCACGAGACCATGCGCAGGATCGACTCGCCCGGAATCACGCCCGCCCGGCTCCGCGCCCTCCGTTTCGTGGGAAGGGCCGACACCCCGGTGCGCATGGGTGAGCTGGCGGAGAGACTTGGCATCGTCCCCCGCTCCGCCACCACACTCGTCGACGAACTAGCCGACGCCGGCTGGGTGCGGCGGCTCCCCGACCCGGACGACCGGCGGGCGACTCTGGTCGAGGTCACGAACGACGGGCAAAACGTCCTGGCCGATGCCGGCCGCATCCGGCGTGAGGTGGCAGCCGAGATGTTCGCCTCCCTGAGCCCGGCGGACTTGGCCAAGCTACGGACGCTCCTGTCCGCTGCTGTCGACGCCTGACGGCATGGACTTCTCGAAGAGCCATGCCGAGCGCCACGTGTTCAGGGAACCCGGAGTTCCAAGGCTGGGTCACGACGCGAGGCGACGATGGCCGGTAGCAGGGCACCAGCACCTGCGGTGAGGATGGCGAGGACTGCCACCGACAGGAGGAATCCGGCATCCGGCACCGGGTCACCGTTGCCCAAGAGGATGCCCCATGTCGCCACGCTTCCAAGGAAGGCTCCAATCGCCCCAACGACCAGCGTCCTCAACAAGACGATGGCAACGATGAACCCCCTGGTTGCTCCGAGAGCCCGACGGCGACCGAACTCCTTACGTTGGAGCATCACGACACCAAATCCGAGCACCGAGAGCAAGCAAGCGAGGAGAACGCAGACCGCTACGACCAGCGACTCTGAGAACGCTCCGAGTTGACCTCCAATGACTGCACGCAATTGGGCGAACGCCTCGGATGTCGTGATCGTGATGGAGCCAGGGTCCACTGCGGCCAGCAGATCACGCAGGACTTCGGATACAGGCCCCACCAGGGCTGGGCTGTCGGCCACCACCACCAGCAATGCCACCGGGCCGACGACCGAGGGCTCAGCCGGAACAATCAGATGCGGGTCCAGGAAACCAAGGTGATCGGGAAGATCGACCTCGCCGACAACTGCCAGTTCTGTAGCTCGGCCCACGCGGACGACGCCAACCCTTTCAGGAAGGCCGAGTATTCGGAGGGCTCGAGGACTCCCGAAGGCGACTCGGCCCGGGGCGGCTGATTGCTCCGGTATCCCCAGTGCCGATGAATCCGTCGTATAGAGCACCCGCGCCGCGACCGGCGTTCCACCTTCGAAAGCTGCGTTTCGTGCGTCCGAGGAGGGCCCAAGAGCACCGACCCACTCGACTCCGTCCAAGGCAGTCAGCCTGGTGATCACACTGCTATCCACGCCGGCCTCCGGTTCGGCACGAACCACGATTGACCGTGTCCCGGCCGCGTCAATCGTCCCTAAGACCTGCTGCTGAACCCCTTCTGCCCGTCCGGCGGTCATGCCCACGGCGACGCACATCCCGGCCACGAGGAGGGCGATTAGAAACGAAACAACAGCCTCGGACCGGACCACCGCCCACATCTCCTCCAACAGGGCAGATACCGTCGGACCGCGGTTCAAGGCGTCAGTTGGATCACGTCGTCGCATACGCCCACCACATTCGGGTCGTGACTGGCAATCACCACCGTTGCCCCCGACCGAGCCCTTTCCATGAGGACTCCGACGACCACCTCTGCTGTGGCTCGATCCAGGTTGCCGGTCGGCTCGTCGGCGAGGATTATGCGAGGATCTGTAAGAAGGGCGCGGCACAACGCTATCCGAGCGGCCTGCCCGCCGGATACCTGTCCCGGCCTCCGGTCGAGAGGCAGGTCCACTTCCAGGCCCTCGAGTAGGTCAACTGCGCCGGCCCTCGCATCCTTCCTCGACTCACCTCGGTACAGGCAGGGTTCCAGTACGTTGTCCAGGACCGAACGTCGCTGATCGAGCGCGGCGTCCTGAAACACGAAACCGAAGTACTGGGCGCGAAGCCGAGACCTGCCGATGTCGGACAACGCGCCTGTGTCGATCCCGTCGACCTCGATATGCCCCGCCCGCGGGTCCAGCATCAGGCCCAGCAGGTAAAGCAACGTCGACTTACCGGATCCGCTCCGACCGGTCAGACCCACGACGCGCCCGAACGGAATCTCGAAGTCGAGGTCGGTGAACAGCCGGGTGTCAGCGGCGTATCCGAACCCGAGTCCGACCGCGCGCAGTGCCAGGTTCATGGTTGAGCAGGCACCTGGACCCGAGTCGCCTCCTCGACTCCTTCCACCACGGCCATGCCCCGGGCAACTGCCAGCACCTCGACCCCGATGATCTCTCCCGCCTCGTCGATCACCCCGGTACTTCCATCGGCCTTAGAAACGAGTGCAGCGACCGGCACCACGAGGCCTGCGGTGTGTGGCACCCGAACCAGAGCCGCGTCCAGCGACCATCCCGCTCCGACGGGAACCAGGCCGCACTCATCGCCGCAGATCGCCGTACCGCCCAGTGGAAGAAGTTCGACCATCCATCCTTCGGGGCCGAGCCTGGTCTCACCGGCGACTGCCTCCCACGAGACCTCGCTGCCACGGATCACCGCTTCCAAACTCACGGTCTCTCCCACCGGCACAGGATCCGTCTGATTCACTCCCAGGTCGATCACGAATCGCGGCGCCTCGCCGAGCGATCCGATGGCGTCCTCACCACCAGCCAGCACCTTGCCGCGGGCAATCACTGTTTCGTCCAGAACCACCCGGATGGGCAATTCAGGGAAGAACACGATGTCGCCGAGCTCGACCACTCCTGACCGCTCGAGCTGCAGGGACTCCTGCCAACCACGGACGGCGTCCCGCACCGAAGCGTCAAAGACACCATCCGGGTCTCCGTCGTACCAGCCAAGAGCCGACAGCATCCGCTGCAACTGAGCCACGTCGCCGCCGCGATCGCCCCTGGAGATGCTTCGGTACGCAGGGATTTCGCCCACAGCTGCCACGACCGGGCGTTCATCGACCTCATACATGACCTCACCCGCTGCAACCGTGGCGCCGGGATCGGCCCTTACCGAAGTGACCGTGCCCGACGCGCGGTTCGTCGCCACCGGTACGACATCCCAACTGGCGACCGCGCGTAAAGTCCGCACGTCGAAGACCTCGCCCGGCACAACCTCCACATAGGTGTGATCAGCGATCTCGACGGGCGGCTCTGAACCGCCGAACACCCGGGAGACTGCCCAACCGGCCAGCAGCCCTACCACGAGGAGCAAAGCTCCCCATAGAACCCTCCTCATCCGAACCTCGTGTCACTCGGCCCCACGACTACCAGAAGGCTTCGGGATCTGCAGGGCAAGCTCTGACAGCGGAGATCAAATCATTGGGGTTCTTCAGGAGATAGGGCACGTCGTAGCCCTCCTCGGCGAGCATCGCCTCGTACCAACTATCAAACGAAGGCGCATCCTCCAGGTCGAAACCGGCGTCCACCATGCACCGATACCGCTCAATCCAATGCTCGAACCAGGTCCTGTACTCCTCCTGTGTCTCCGGCCACTTGATCGGAGCAACCGCTTTCTCACACTCTTCTACGTCTCGATGGAAGGCATCCGTATCGATGTCCGCGGGAAGGCTCATCGCGAGTTCTCCTGTGGCATCCCTTACATATTCGAACGACCAGCCCTTCTCCTCGAGACAGGCGCCAATGGCCTGGGTCCTTTCGCTCTTCGTCCCCGCCCAATACTCCACGACAGTGGTGGTCGGCCCACCCCCGCCCGAGGAACAGCTCAAGAGCAAGAGGGCGAGCAGGACTGACCACCGGGAAGGGGCAAGGAACCTGCTCGTCACGTCGCACATCATTCTGATTCTCAGCCGAAGTTTTGGCAATACCCCTTCGTGTAGACGGTATCAGTGTCGTTCGAAGACAAGATGTCCCAGTAACCGCCGCCGTAGACGCCCTGGTGCACACCGCTAATCCACATACCAGCCGGCTGGTTGCCGTAATGAATCGTTGAGGCACCGGGCGGGGTGACTTCTCGCCAGATACCTTTTGTCCTCCACTGGACATAGCTGAACGGCTTGCTGGTGCCGCAGGACAAGATGCCCGCCTCGCCAGAGACGGCTAGTGCCGGCAGAGCCAGCGTCAACAGTATTGCCAGCACAGCCGTCGAAGCCCCTACGCGTTGCCAGGCTCGCTTCCGTCGTGTCCGAGTCATACACACCTCCTTCTCTTCCGCGCAATCCTCGGGAATGTCATTGGTTTCTTCGCACAAGGTGGGGAAGCTCTTCACAGCACCGGTCGAGGTCTCTTCTGCGCGCGCGAACGCGACCAACGGGTTGGGCCTCCTCTAATCGAGGGAGCCAGTGACTATCGGGTCGGCGAACTCGGCTTCATAGATCGCCGTGGCTGGCGGGAGCCCGAGATGGTCGTCAGCGGTGACGTTGAACACGCGCTGGTGGCGCAGATACCCATTGCGGTCGAGGGTGATCGTGAATCTCGTTTCGACGCCCTTGTCCACATAGTCGACGGCGAAGGTCAGGGTCTCTGATGGAGGGCCGAGAAGTTGGATGCCCTCCAGGCGGGCAATGAGACGCAGGGTGGATGCGCGGACTTGCGGGGTCGCGAAACTCTCACCGACGATACCGAGGGCGACGTCGAGGTACTCAATCGTCTCGGGCAATCCGCGGTCTGTAACCATTCGATCGCGAATTGCCCGGTCTAGTGCGACGGAGTCGTGGGGCCACTCCTCGATCGGCAGATGGACTGTAACCGTACGGGTCTGGCCAATCTCGTCTTGCCGGTCGAGCCCCGCGGCAAAGTAGGCGTCCCGGTCGGCATCGCTGAAGAACGTAGGCTGGAGGTAGGTGGTTCGCATTTGGACGGTGCCCTCGCTCCCATACCAAGTTTCTCTGCGGCTATTGAGGAGGTAAAGGAGGGAGTCTCCCTCGATGGTGATTCCTCCCAGCGCAACTCCGGGGACTTCGGCCAACGCACTCGATGAAGACCGTGTGTAGATGAACGTCGTATCGGTGGCAGCCAGAGGGTCGATCACTTCAACGAGGTCGGCGATCTCTTCGATCGCGGCTCTTGCTTGACTCGGCTGGGCGGCAAGAAGGACGAATGCCACGCCCGCGAATACGGCAGCGAAAACCATGCCCCAGACCAGCACCCGCTGGCGGCGTCTCGTTTGGCGACGCCCCAACTCGGCGATGGCACGATCGAGCTTTTGTCTGGCGTACTCACGTTCGGCGGCGCTCGACTCGACGTTGCCGGCAATTGCCCGGAGCAGGTCGTCTACTGGGTGGCGTTCTTGCTCAGCCACCGGTGATACCGTCGGCGAATTGAGTCGAACATCGTGAAATCGGGATCATCGTCATCTCGTTCTTTGCTCGAGGTCGGGTATCGCTTCAAGGATCTGCTGTCGAGCTCTGTTCAAACGAGAGCCCACCGTTCCAGCAGGTATGTCAAGGACGAGGGCTATCTCGGAGTACGAAAGGCCATCCAGGGCATAGAGAAGAAGCGTGCTTCGGTCCCGCTTCGACAGACGGGCTAGAGCGTGGGCCAGGTCGGTAGCGACGGAACTTGCGACTACCCGGTCGTCGGTCTCTTCTCCGAACTCCTCAGTGGCAGCGGCAGGCAATGCGATGTAGATGCGCTTTCCGCGACCGACTCTCCTGAGCCTGTCCCTGATCACGTTCTGAGCGATTCCGTAGAGCCAGGGCAGACAAGACGGATATGACGGGTCGTAGGTCGCCCGGGACTCGAGCGCGCGAACGAAGGTGTCGGCGACAAGGTCTGCCGCTTCATCTCGCCCGATCCGCCGAGCGGCGAAGTTGTACAGGGCCGGATAGTGGCGGGTGAAGATGAGCCCAAACAGAGACGGCTTTTCGAGCGAGGCCGAAATCACGTCAGCGTCTGTAGGGTCGACCGGTTGCGCAGCCACTTCCAGGCACGCCTAGCTGGAATGGTAGGAAACCGATTGAGTCTTGTTGTCCATCGAGCTCAGGTTGTGGGTACTTCCAGCACCATACGTGTCCTGGACTGAACCGACCATGCTGGGCAAATCCCAATGTCGAAGGCGAGCACAGCCGTTGAAGGAAGACGATATCCGGTTGTCCCAATTGCTCGGGGTGTTCCAGTAGCCGCCAGTGCAGGACGACCCGACCACGCTGATCGACGACCCGGTCCCGTTGGCCCCGTCGTAGTGGGTTCCCAGAGTGAAGCTGGCCAAGGCGAGACCTGTCCGGCGAACGGGGCTGACGGCCGCCGGCGACACCGATCTCAACCATGTTCGTCCGTAGGCATCGGTCTCGTTCTGGGAAGGGAAACAGACGGGGTCGGTAGTGATCAATTTGCCATCAGGCTCTTGGTCGACAACGAACACGACACAGTGTTCCTCCGGTGCGACCCTCAAGTCGGCGCCGACACCTGGCTGCGCCAATCCGACAAGCAGGGACGCGACCAAGAGGCTCGACCGTGCGGACATGACAACTCCTTCATCGATAGTCACAGACAGATTTGTCTATCCCGGCGTTCCTCTTCATTTCGAAGGTCATCCGCGCCATGGACAAAGTTGAACGAGACGGGGGAGGGTCGGCCCGCATCCTTCCTTCATCGATGGTGGCCGGCTCTCCTCCTGATCAACCCGGAGGCGTTCGTTGGGAGCGTCGGGCGCAACGCGGGACGACCACCCATCCTCATCTCGGTTGAACATCGTGAATAGGAAGTGGGACTTGAACGAACTATTGGTGAAGCGCTGCCACTCCATGGCCGCCGGAAGAGAGGAGTGAGGAGCCGAACGACGGGCTACGAAGAGTGGACGGATAAGACACACACAGTCCCGAAGTAGGAACATTGTATGGACGGTGACCTTCGAATCGATCCCCTTGGTCGAACCCGAACGCGACCTCCACCTGCCCAATCGGAGTCCGTCCTGATTGCCGCGATCCAATCTCGAGTGAAACGAGGTGAAAATGAACCCTTCTGATCGCCGCCCGCCGGTGACCCGGCACGGGCGTGCCGTGGGCCCGCTTGTCCGCTTGGCCGTCCTGACAACAGCGCTCCTAATCTTCGCCGCACCCGCCTTGGCTGCGACACACAGCTGGTCGTGGACAATGAACCTGCGCTACGTGAGCGGGAAAGCCAACGGGGTCACTTACACATTCGGTACCGGGGGCACGATGACTTTCGCCGGCGATGTATGGGCATACTCGAAGGACCCATGGGCTCTACCCAGCCCTTACACAATCCAAATGAGGGTGTACCGCATGAGCTTCCCGGATCAAATCGCATGCTCAGCCTCACGGACGCCTTCTAGTACCCTGAACGTCAAGAGGAGCTTCACGGCTGACTGTGGCACTGAGCCCGCCGACACGTACTACATAGTTGCCTACACCACCGAAGACGATGGCTGGAACAAGAAGGGCGCTGGCACTTTGAAGATGCCCTAGCCGACAGAAGGCTACACGCCGCCCGTGGCAGTCTGGCGCGGGCGGCGTGCTCGCTCAGGAGGTCGCGATTCTGTGTTCAGCGGCGAGGCGTTCGCAGTGCTGGTTTATCCGCTCTTGGCTGGTGTTGCCCTCGGCGCTCTCGTGCGGAGAAGGGCTGACCGCCCGAAAGTCGTCTGCATGGCTCTCTTCGGCGTGTATCTCATCGAGGTGCTCCGCGTGACACTGTTTCCAATCCCTGTCGACGGACTTATGGCGCGGGACTTCGCGTCCATACCCTTCATGACGTTTGCGAACTTCGTGCCGATTGTTCCACTCTTCGACACCGGCACCGACCCGAGTCAGCTTGTCCAGAACGTCATGCTTGGAGTGCCTTTCGGTTTCGGAGCATGGTTCGTGATCAAGCGCCCCACTCTGCGCCGAGTGCTGGGTCAAGGCGTGGCCGTCTTCCTCGTGATCGAGTTGATGCAGGGGATCATTGGACGGATCGTCGGGTTCATGTACCGGGTCATCGACATCAACGATCTGACACTCAACTCACTGGGCGTCATAGTCGGGATTGTTCTGTTCTATGGGTTCGGCGCAGTGGTGGCATTCATGGACGCTCGGCAGGTTGTCGCAGGCGGAGGTCCGTATTGGGACTATCTAGTTTGCGTTGCGCGTCGCGCCTCCCGCAGTACCCCAAAAGCTGGATCCTTGAAGCCTGACCCGGCCGAGAACCCGGCGGAGGAGGGCCGATTACGTGGACAGCTCGGCGAGCCACTCTGAAGCTTCGGGTAGGCGAGCGGTATCCTTCGCGGCCGTCTCCCCAGGGAAACTCGCGCACTCCGGGTCTCTAGCTCAATTGGTAGAGCAGCGGGCTTTTAACCCGTTGGTTGTGGGTTCGAGTCCCACGGGACCCACACCGCTCAGGCTTCCACGACCTTCACGTGCTGTGAGAGCGGATAATCCTCCGGCCGGATCCCGATCGAGAACAACGGCTTGACCGGCACCCGGCTCACCCACTGCCCGGTGTCGACGAGACCCACGAACTTGGGCTCGGGGTCGAAGGTGTCACGGGGCAGGACGTAGACCCAACCTCTGGTCAGCGCGGGAGCACCCGGGTCCCGGACGACGACCTCCCGTTGATACCAGCGTGTCCGGGCCTGGCGTGAGAAGGCCAGACTCCCGTTGCGAAGAAGACGCGCGTTGCTCCGGTCGGCCATGGCGAAGAACGCCGCCCAGTGCGGGTCGGGAGTGGCAAAGACCGCCTCCTGGTTGCCGAACGCCCGACTGTCCCCCGACTCCCGGTCGGTCTTCAGCTCCTCGATATCAGGGCGATTCGACCCGTGGAAGACGAAGCACTCAAGACCGGCGAGGAAGTCGAGGTAGCCGACCAGGTCCGGTACCACGGCAGGGAGCCTTTCGAGTTGCCACCTCAGCGTCTCCTCGAATCCGGAGCGCTCGGCGGGCGAGATGGCTCGGCGACGGTACGGACGAAATCGGATCGAGATCCTCCCTGAGCTGGAGAACCTAACCCGGGACGCTGGCGATCAGATGTCGTAGCCGACCACCCGGCCGGCGTCGATGACGACCTTCCCGTCGACCTCGACGGTCACGTCGCGCATCAGCATGTCGATGTGGACCGCACTCCGGTTGAGACCGCCGGGATAGTCCCCGTTGTCCCCGAAGCCGAGGTGACAGGTTCCGAGCATCGCCTTCTCGGTCTCGGTGCCGGCGAGAGCCTTGTGATGCGCACCCAGGCCCAGCTCCCCCACGAAGGCGGCGGTGTCGTCGGTCTGCATGGCCTCCCGGAAGGAATCGGCGTCGGCCCCGCCCGCGATGTCGACGGCCTTGCCCCCGGAGACTTCGATGCGCACCGGCGCGTCCACCTCGTGGATCACCTTGGTCGCCTCGGTGACACCGTCGATCACGGCGACACCGTGCGTGTACTCCTCGATCGGCGCCCAGTTGTATTCGCTCCAGAGGGGAACCGACATGCCGTACGGCTTGCCGCGCCCGGGGATCGGGATGACGGGGAGACACGGCCGGCCCTCGACACTGAGATGGAGGTCAGTCCCGCCCGGCGTGGTGACGTGGACGAGACGGGCACCCTCGAACGAGCTCATCAGGACCTTCCCCCGCTCGGTGGCGGCCTCCATGTCCTCGCGAGTCAGGCTCCACTTCCCCATGCCGAGGTCGACCTTGAACACCGAGCACCCGGGCCCGGTGCGGAAGAGATGACGCACCTGGTGGTCGAGACGGAACGCCCAGGTCTCGTCGACTGCGAACACCGACACGTTGGACGCCTGGACGCAGTCGATGAGGCTCTGCGGGGGACGCATCCAGAAGCCCGGCGCCTCGAACCAGCGGTCGACCGTGGCCGTGATATCGAGGAAGAGGGCCTCGACGCCGAGGTCGGCGGCCGCCGCGGCCAGGGCCTCCCCCTCCGCCCGGCGGCTCCGGTCGGTCACGATCGTCAGCGACTCCTCCGGCCTGATCCCGATGTACTCGTCGAGGATCATCCGGGCGTCGTCGTAGAGCGTCTCACCCATCGTCGTTCCTTTCCTCAGACGGCGAGACGCCCGGCGGCCTCCGCCATTCGTTCGATGACCGTGTCCACCACCCCTTCGTCCATCGGGGTCGAGATGCACATGAGACCCCGTGGCGCCATGTAGACGCCCGACAGCAGGGCCGAGAGGTGGAGGTCGGCCAGGTCGTCGGCAGCCTCCGCCTCGGTCAGGAGCAGCGAGCCCACCTGGCTCACCCGGAACGGGTATCCGGCGGATTCGAACATCTCCCGAAGACCATCGGCGAGATGACGGCCCAGACCGTTGATGCGCTCGATCTCGTCTCCGGTGAGGAGGTCGAGGCTCGCCAGACCGGCGGCCATGGTCAGACCGTTGCCGTTGTACGTCCCGTGATGGGGCACTGCATCGGGGAGCCGGGTGTCGAAGACTGCCATCACGTCCTCCCTGCCCCCGAAGGCACCCACCGGGAGACCGCCACCGATGATCTTCCCGAAGGCGGTGAGATCGGGGGTGACACCGCGCAGCGACTGGACACCGCCATGGGCGAGACGCGCGGTGACCACCTCGTCGAAAACCAGCAACGCCCCGGACCCGGTGGTGAGGCGGCGTGCGGTCTCGAGGAACTCCTGGGTCGCCAGCACCGTCTGCTCACCGATGACGGGCTCCATGATCACCGCGGCGATCTCCTCGCCTTGCGTGTCGAACACCCCCTCCAGACCGGCCACGTCGTTATAGGTGACGGGAATGACGAGATCCCGAACGGCGGTCGGGATGCCCCGGTTCACCCACCGCACCGGCCGGCCCGTCGTCTCGTCGATCTCCTGCTGGGACGACACCTGGTCCCACGAGCCGTGATAGCCGCCTTTGATCGTGACGATGCGGTCGCGCCCGGTGAATGCCCGCGCCGCCCGGATCGCCATCATGACTCCCTCGGTGCCGGAGTTGGTGAAGCGGACCTGCTCCACCGACGGGTAGCGCCCGCACATGACCTGGGCGAGCCGGCCCTGCAGCTCCGTGGGCGAAGGGAAGACGAGACCCCGGTCGAGCTGAAGCCGGACGGCCTCCTCGATGACCGGGTGCCTGTGGCCATGGATCAGGCTCGTGTAGTTGGAGAGGAGGTCGAGATACCGGTTGCCGTCGACATCCTCGACCACGCAGCCCTCGCCCAGGGCCAGAATCACCGGGTGGGGCGGGAAGAATGCGGCGGCCCTCGTGTTGCCTGCGGGCATCACCTTTTCCAGGGACGCGAAGAGACTCGCCGAGCCTGGCGTTCTCTCTCGATACTCGGCGATGATCTCCGGTCGCATCGGGTGGCGGGATCGTACCGGTCGGACGATCCGGGTGCCCCCGGCCGGGTGGGATATCCCGGCCAGGGGGCATCTCATCCCCCGCGTTCGTGCTCCAGGGCGAAGCCGTCATCGAGCCAGCAATTGATCCCGCCTTCCAGGTGGGACACGTCGCGGTACCCCAGATCGGCGAGCACCGCAGCCGCCAGCGCCGAGCGGCCACCCGAGGCGCAATAGAGGACGACCGGCGCCGACGGGTCGAACTCCTCCCGGTGCGCCGGGTAGGTCGGGTCCGGCCAGAACTCGAGCATCCCCCGCGGCGCGAAGACCGCGCCCGGGATGAATCCGGTGGCCTCTCTCTCGTCGGGCTCCCGGATGTCGACGAGCAGGACACCCCGGTCCCGCGCCGCGACCACCTCGGCGGGGGTCAGCTCCCGTACCCTCTGTCGCGCCTCGGCGACCATGTCCACGTCGTTCGCACATCCACCTCCTGGTAGAACCGACCCGTGGACTATTCGTCGGGGCGGTGAAGAATGTCATCCGTGGATTCCACGGATTCGGGCTCCTTGGCGGGGCCTTCTGCGCCCACGCCCCATGAACGCGAGGTGCTCGCCCTCCTCGCGGACCGCCTCACCAACAAGGAGATCGCCGACCGGCTCTACATCTCGGTGCGCACCGTGGAGAGCCACGTGTCGTCACTGCTCGTCAAGACCGGCGCGTCGAACCGACGCGACCTCGCGGAGTTGGGCCGGCGGCTGTCGACGGCGCCCGTTCACAATCTGCCCGCCCCCAGGACCAGCTTTGTTGGCAGAGAGACCGAGCTCGCATCGATCATCGAGCTCCTCGAGGACGATCGCCTCCTGACCCTCACGGGCCCACCGGGTGTGGGCAAGACCAGGCTCGCCGTCGAGGTGGGGAAACGGTGGCGGGGCGTTCCGAGGATTCGGTGTTCCTGGTCGAACTGGCGTCGCTACGCGACCCCGATCTCGTGACCACCGAGATCCAGGTCGCCCTGCGCGCCCCCTCGGCAGTGACACTGGACCGGCTGCGCTCGCTCGCCGACTTCATCGGAAACAGGCCCATCATGATCGTCCTGGACAACTGCGAGCACGTCCGGACTCCTGTGGCGCGCGTGGCCGAGGCCCTGGTCGACCGCTGTCCCCGCCTCCGCGTCCCGCAGTGCCGAAGACTCCAATCTCGCCCGTCAGATGTTCCGTGAGCTGGGAGACCTGCACTCCTATTTGATCGCCTCACGGTTCGCCACGGTGGTCGCCATCCTCGACGGCCGACTCGACGAAGCCCGCCAAACCGCGGAGGAAGCCCTCGCCCTGGCCCGTCGAATGGGCAACGACCACGAGGCGGCAGAGGCGCAGCGCTTTCTCGGTCGCATCGCCCTCGAGACCGGCGACACCGGAGAGGCGAGGGGGCATTACGACCGGGCAATCCCCGGTCTCCTCCGATGCGGGGACCTGCGTTGCTCGGGACGGGCCCACGCCGAGAACGCCCTGGCGCGTCATCGACTCGGTGACGGAGACTCGGTCGCCGGCGATCTCGCCGAAGCCTGGTCATATGCCACCCGGGTCGACGACACCCGGGCTATGGCGGAGGCGTTGAGCGTGCTGGCCCTGAAGTTTGGCGACGAGACCTCGGTCCAGCTGGCGGGAGTCTCCGCAAAACTCCTGAGGTCGGACACCGCCCCACTGGCATCCCGGGACGATCTGGCCGAGCACCTCGAAAAGCTCCCGCTGGACGCCGCCACTCGAACGCGAGCCCTGGAAGAGGGGGTCTCGACTGATCCCGGCGAACTTTTCTCCCGAGCACTCGACGCACTCCCCCGGTAGCCTCGTCGGGTGGGCTCTGTCATCGACTGGCTGCTCGACTCCGATCCGGCCATCCGCTGGCAGGTGATGCGCGACCTGCTCGACGCACCGGAGGAGGAGTGGGCCGCGGAGCGGGCAAGGGTCGAGACCGAGGGCTGGGGGGCCGAGCTGTTGTCGCATCAGGATCCCGATGGCCAGTGGGGTGGCGGCGCCTTCGTGCCCGCGGGCTTCACGTGGGAGCGCTGGCAGAACGAGGGCCAGGCCTGGACCTCCACCCATTGGGCCCTGGCCCAATTGCGTGAGTTCGGCTTCGACCCCGACACCGATCGGGCCCGGCGCACTGTCGAGCTCATCGGCCTCAACTCGAAGTGGGACCACGACGGGCAGCCCTTCTGGGAGGGCGAGGTCGAGGAGTGCATCAACGGGCGGACGGTCGCCGACGGCGCCTACTTCGGAGTCGACGTGTCCGGCATCGTGGACCGACTCGTCACCGAACGTCTCGAAGACGGCGGCTGGAACTGCGAGCGCGCCGAGGGGTCGACCCGCTCTTCGTTCGACACCACGATCAACGTCCTCGAGGGCCTGCTCGAGTACGAGAAGGCCACCGGGCCTTCACCGGAGGTGACCGAGGCGCGGCGCACCGGGAAGGAGTTCCTGCTGGAGCGCAGCCTGTACAAGCGCCTCAGCACGGGGGAACCGGCCGATGACCTCTATCTCAGACTCCTCCACCCCAATCGCGCCTACTACGACATCCTCCGTGCCCTCGACTACTTCCGGGAGGCGAGCCGGGTAACCGGCGCCCCGCCCGACCAGCGTCTTCACGAGGCCATCGGGATCGTCCGATCCCGCCGTGAGGCCGACGGCACATGGCCTCTCGACTGGACCCAGCGGGGCGAGGCCTGGTTCCAGATGGAAGAGGTCGGCGAGCCGTCGCGGTGGATCACTCTCCGGGCCATGCGCGTCCTGCGCTGGTGGGACGGGTCCTGAGCCCGGTCTTTCGACCCTTCTCCCGCCCTTCCGACGACCGGTAGCTTGCGGGCAGCAGAACCAAGGAGTCGCATGAGATTCGAGGACAAGGTCGTGGTCGTCACCGGCGCCGGAG
>Ga0209075_1001299_pt1 | contig 23660 bp, 19 predicted proteins | sample Stecom2011_FD_187523 | JGI IMG/M metagenome (GOLD analysis project Ga0209075, IMG submission 187523) | Agricultural soil microbial communities from Utah to study Nitrogen management - Steer compost 2011 (SPAdes) (version 2) | ecosystem: Environmental > Terrestrial > Soil > Agricultural land...
CTGGCAATTTCTTGTTCTCCTCTTTTGACCGCATCTGACATTTCCATGGCTTGGCCTTCCATATCACGACTGAAATTACCTAGATTGTTGATTCCTTCTGCCAAATTCTTTATTTTTACATTAATTAAGTCAATATTCTTTGCTTGTTCCGAAGACCCGTTTGCTACTTCCTGAACAATATCTGCCACCTGGTTTGAAATAACATCCAACTCTTTCGAGGCTTTTTGAAGTTCCCGTGATGAACCGGACACTTCATCGGAGGCAGAAATAATACTGGTGATCATCTTTTTTAACTGGTATATCATGCTATTAAATGCCTGACCCAAAATACCGATTTCATCATTACGTTTACATTCTTTTTCATCTAAGAGTATGTTGTTTTTTAATTCACCTTTTTCTAAAAGACTAAAAGAAGTCATTATATTATTCAACGGACTCAGTTGCCCGTTAATAAAGTAATAGGCGCAGAAAGAAATAAGGATAATTCCCAGTCCACTAATAATAAAAATGATATTTCTAATCCTTCTAACCGGTTGGTTCAGGATTTGCACCGGAATATTAAAGGACAAATATATTTCTTTATCGTCATCTAATTTTTCTACAACCTTATATAAGCCTTGGTCCTCTCCTTTGAATGAATTTTCTCCTCTCCTAACTCTTTCAACCAGCCAATTATCCCTGGTTCTTGAACCAATCAATCTATTATCATTGTGATTAAATATAATACCTCTATTGTTAATTAAGGCCATTGTTCCTTCTTCTACAGGTGGTTGACTCAAGTTGTCGGCGAAAAAAATCAGCGATAAACCCAAAACATAATAACCAATTATTTCTTTATTTTGTGGCTTATAAATCGGATAATGGAATAAAATTACAGCTCCTTCATTCTCATACACCAGTTCCGAAATAACTGTGTTTTTATAATAGCCGGGTTCCAATACTATGCCTTGGCCCACATATTTACGCCAATCTTTCTCTTCCTCTTCCGGGTCTGTTCCTTTATCCTCCCAGATACGAGTATCCAGAATAACCACACCATCAGGTGAAACAATTTTTGAATAAAATGCACCTTCAACTAATTCCTGTTGAGCCGTTAAAACATCCATGACTGGTATAATCCGGTCATATCTATATGTATTTAACACTTCTGAAATATTTGTTTTTTCAATAGACGATAAAAGTGGACTCAAAAACAAAGCAAGATTTATAATCCTTTGATTTGACGCAAAGTTGGCCGCCTGATTATTTATATTATGTAATAAAGTGTTTATGGTTGTTTTCTGTGAATCCTTTACTATTCTAATTGTGTCATCTATTTGCTCTGAGACCATGTTTGTAGTATAAATATAAGTTATATAACCAACAAAAAACATTACAATTATGATAGTAACAGCTATCATCAAACTAATTTTCCACTTCAAATTTAATTTTGTAAACATTAATACGCCCCCTCCTTATTGCCAATGTATAGGGATTCGAGTCGTTTACAATCTTCTCAGTTGGCCAATCAACTTTTTAGCTCTGGTACAGCGCCCTAAATAAAACCATACGCTTTTTGAGTATAATTATCATAAGAGGTGGGGCGGGCGAAATTTTATAATTAATTTTTTGTAGCCAAAATATCCCCAGCCAACGTTGGATATAGATATGTGGGTAAAGTAAAACTATCAACCTTACCCACATCTATTTACTGACAACCTTCAGCATCACACGCTATAATTGACGGATTGGAATCTTATTCGGCATAACTATCCAAAGCCGGGTTATAAATCTCAATCGAGTTCAGCTCGTCACCAGTCATATTCCTGCCGCATACCACATAAATCTCTTCTTTATAGGTGGTAATACCACAACCGTACCTGGTGACCAAATTATAGGATGACATTTCTCGCCATTCCCCGACTTTGGGATCCAGTTCAAAAATATAGTAGCCGCCTTCACCTTTACCTGTCATGACATAGATCTTATCATTTACCACAGCAGCCCGCGGGTGTTCCCAAGTATAAGGTAATTCCGGCCCTTCCGACCATTCATTAGTCTCCGTATCCAACACCAACACACTGGCAGTCGGCGCGTCGGTTTGATTTCCTCCCTGCCCGCCGAGAAGATATATTTTTGTCCCCAAGGTCACTACCCAAGTGTCCTGGCGGGGCAACAGGCATTCCGGTCCTTTCTCCCAGCGGTTGGTCTTAGTATTGTAAATATCAACAGCTTTGACATAATCAAACCCTTCATTTGTCAAGCTTTCATCATCTTCACCGGCGATGAGATAAATCTTATCGCCAACCACTGCCGCACCGGCGTCACCATGTCCCATGCCGGCTTTGCCGGGAAGTCTTCTCCAAGTTCCACGGGCAATATCAAACGTATAAATATTTTTATTGTGACCGGTCTCATTTTCTCCGCCTACACAATATATTTTGCCGTTGACTGTGACAACGGCGCTGTTTTCCCCGGCGGGCGGCCAGGATTCGATCCCGTAGGTGCTCCACTCGCCTGTTTTGAAATCATAGACCTCGGTGGGAACCGGTTCTTCCCAGTCATTGGCGCCAAAGATAAAGAGTTTATCTTCGGCAACCGTACTCCAGGCCTTGTAACGGCCAAACTGAGCTTCCGGTCCGAACTTAATTGCTTCCTGCGCAGAAACAATTCCCCCTACCAACAGTAACATTACCAGTGACAAACTCAACATCAGCAAAACTTTTTTTTTCATTTTCCTCCTCCTTATTTTTGAGTGTCAAACTCTTTGGCCTGCTGTTCCTGGTACCATCAGCATAACGCGGTATAAAAAATTCAACTCCTATTCTTTTTCAAGGTCTCATCAAGGTCCCGCAGGTAACAGCGATAAAATTTAATTTATTAATCCCCTCCTTTTTGTTTGAATACTATCAAGCAACAACTGTTTGTAAGAATACATTCTGCATAAAAAACAAGGTAATATAAGCGAGCACACCGGCTACTATGGGGGTGGTAACCCAACCCAGCGCTATATTTCCCAGTGTTTTAAGGTTAAGATTTCTGCCCCCTTTCGCCAGGGCAATTCCGAGAACCGCTCCCACCACCGCTTGTGAACTGGATACCGGCACTAAAGGAAAAGAAGGCAAATTATGCGCTGTCAACCAGGCCTTTAAGCCCGCAGATGCAAAGAGAAAAAGCACTGTTGAACTGGATAATACAACTATTAACGCAGCTATGGGGGATATCTGAAATATACTCTGTCCGACAGTTGTCATTACCTTTTTCGAATAGGTGAAAACACCAAAAGCTATTGCCACTCCCCCTAACATGAACAGTTGTTGAGTGCCGCTTAAATTAAACAACCCGCCAATATTAAGATCTTTAAAGGGTGACGACTTGATAAAAACCCCCATCACATTGGCAATATTATTTGCTCCCAGGCTGAAAGCGCCAAAAGCGCCGGCGATAATAAGACCCAACCGGTTATAGGAATCAAGTTTTAAGAGATGTATTTTACATCTACTTAAGATTACCATAACGATTTTGAAAAACAGTATGGAAAAAAAAGCCGCCAATAAAGGACATAATACCCAGGTACCTGCGATTTTAGTTACAATTTTAGGGTCGGTCGGCAGGCCGGCGAAAAAATTCCAACCGACAATACCGCCTACAATAGCCTGTGAAGTGGAAACCGGCAAACCACACTTTGTCATCCAGAAAACCGTAAAAGCCGCAGCCAGCGCCACAATAAACGCCCCGGGCATTGCGTTAATTTCCCCCAGGGTGGCAAGGGTGTCAGAAGCGCCTGCTCCACTTACCACAGCTCCCAGTACAACAAAGACACTGATAATAAATGCCGCTGTGGAAAACTTAACCATCCGGGTACCAACCGCAGTACCGAATAGGTTTGCCGCATCATTGGCCCCCAGTGACCAACCTAGAAAAAGACCGCTTGATATATATAACAACATAACCGGCAATCTTTCCCCCTTCCCCGCTTATATTGAGCGCTTAATTGTGGCAACCGCCAATTTTTCGGAAACATTTTCGGCAATATCCGATATTAAAGCAATTTTACCAATAAAGTACCTTAGATGTGTTTTTGTACAGAGGTCTTCAATTTTTTTCGACGCAAAGACCTTTCTGGTAAGCAGCTCTTCCAGTTCATCAGCTTCATGCTCGTAAAAATGTACTTTGTGGATATTGTCATTTACCAAAGCCAAGTTTTCAAAATAAAATCTGATCCCTTTTACCAAATAATCAACTGATTCAAAAGATTGCCTGGTTAATTCCAAAAAATCATCCTTCAGAAACTCGGGAATATAAGGTTGTTCGATGGAAAAATGTATCAACACCTTTTTGCAGCTGTCTACCACATTGTCACTGCTTTCTATTAGATCCAACACATCGCCCCGGGAATCGGGTATCAACATATATTTTATTAACTTGTACTTAATATCTTTTTGGTAATCGTCAGCTTTATTCTCCACAACAGATATGCGCGTCAAATTACCGGCAAATTTTTTCTTTTCTTCCTCCAAAAACAGTTTCACGCCTTTTTGAAATAACAAAGCCGCTTCATTCACCACATCCAAAAACTCATTGATTTCAGCAGCCAACTCATTTGCTTTACCGAAAAAAAGATTCCTCATTTTTACCACTCACTCTATTTATATTTCCGGGCGAGCAGGTCTTCAATCTCCTCTTTACTACCCTTAAAAGGCCCTTCAGCTTCCATTTTCAAGCTGGCAGCGGCCGCCGCCCAGTTAAGCGCTTCCCGGGGCGCGTTGTGTAAACGTCTTGCCATATAGGTGGAAATTACTGTATCACCCCGTCCGCTGCGGCCTACCAATTGCTTGGGGTAAAAGACAGCTTCATAATAAGTCCGGCCGTCATAAACAAGTATCCCCTTGCGGTGGGTCAGAACAACTTCTTTAGGGCCAAACCCCGCTAAAATACGGGCGGCTCTACGTATATCAGTTTCACCGGTAAGCCCTTGGGCTTCTACGGCATCTGTTTTTAATACATCAACCAAGGCAAGATATTTCTTTATATCCGGCCATTCCCGGTCAACCAAAATATTATTTTCAACTACTCTTACATATCCCTGAACATCCAGCGAAATCATAGTGTCCTTTTCTCTAATCTTTTCAACAACCTCCAACGGCACTTCTCCTCTAATAGAAGGTCCAATCGCAAATACCCGGGAATTAATATCTTTAACTTCATCAACAGTAAAAGGCCCGGCCGAACTTTGAAAATGAATTATCCGCCGGTCAAGATTATTGGTTGGATATTCCAACACCAAAGTTGTAGACTGGGGAGTATGGGTTACATAGACTTCAACCCCTGCTTTTTCCAACTGCCGTACTGTGTGATTGTCTTCTGCCGCCAGCCTAGTTATTGCCGCAACTTTTAATCCCAACCGGGCGGCCATATGGGCGCCGTAATTTACTGCTCCTCCATCCACATGCTTGGTTACATTATTTATTTTAATTGTATCTTTGGTGTAATGCCCCAAAACTGCCAAATCATATACTTTATTTTCCATGTTTTCACCCCGATTATTTTCTGTATTAAAAACCGCTGTGCATCTCAAACGTTTACAGACCGGTCCTAAAATAGAGAGGACTGTATTCGTAACCTATCTTAATTCAAGGCCTTAGTTCTCCTGAAAAATTTTCCTGTTTAATTTTTTCTTATCTATCCCTATACTCCACTTCCTTTCACGAACTGTACTCAATCTGATTTTTGTTCCAATAACCCCGGTAATTCATATAAGTCCTTGATTACCCACTTTACTCCCGTTTCTTTTAATTCTTCCACAGTAAAGGTGCCGGCTCTGGCTATAAATTCGATCGAGTTGCCTTTTGCCCTCTCATAATCCTTCTGGGAGTCACCTACAAAAATCAGCTTGTCAGCACCAACAGCAAAATATTTCATGATAGCTTCAAAGTGGGGTTTTCCTTTTCCAAATTTTTTATTCTTATAACCACAAACTAAATCGACTTTTAAACCGGAATACTCCAAATAATTTTCGATTATGTGTTGGGCGTTGCTTGATGATATCGCCAATTTATATCCTTTATTCGCCAGTTCTTGAAATACCTCCCATGTTTCCGGGTATAGACTGTATTTTAACATGTTCTCTTCTTTTAGATGTTCAAATTCCGCTACTATCTCGTTATTCTTCTCTTTGCCGGGAAAGAGCAACTCCATCTGTTCACAAAAGGGAATACCTGAGGTAAGTAAAAATAACCGTTTACTCATCGCCAATGATAATCCATAAGCATCATTTATTAACTTACCGGCAAAATTCGCCAGATACCCCATGGAATCAACGATTGTTCCGTCCAAATCAAAAACAATTACTTTCGTCATAGCTCTTACCTCCACTACCGACAATCAGTCTCCCTGCCGGGTAAGAATTTCCTGTAAAGTTTTTATTGATTGTAAAACTAATTCTTTTCTAAGGACAAAAGATTCTCCCCAGCGTTCCGGGTATAATTCAAAATTATATATTCCCTGGTACTTATGAGTTTTAAGTAATATCAAAAAACTGTTTACCAAATCATCTTTTTTACCAAGCGGTCCATGGGTTTTTTGGTTTTTATCCAAAGCGTGAATATGGGTATGGATTACCCTGTCCAAAAAAGCCTCTGCCGGAAAAGGATTATCCCAGGCTTGAGAATTTATATTAGATAAAGTATGCCCCATATCCCAACAAATTCCAATATTATCCTCTTTAACAGCATCTACCATATCCTGTATTTCTTGATAAGTGACACCAACAGGACCGCCCTTTCTATGCCGACAAAGTTCCAACGCAACAGGATTCATCATTTTATTATCCCGGAATCTTTTGACCAGACCAGTTAAATCAGTTATTGTTTTATATACAGCTTCCTCCCTGGAAGAATAGTCATCAAAGTTATGCCCATGCAGTATTAATGGACTGTCCTGGTTTTTATCTTTCAATATTCTGAATGTCTTCTGTAGACTATCGGGAAATACGTTTTGTTTATCCAAATCCGGTAAAAAAATGTGAACCGTTAAATGAAACCCGTATTTTAATATGTTTTCAACAGCCGGTTCAATCTGGGTAATCGGCGGCTCCATATGAAGGTCATTCACTTCGATACTGCTAACGCCGGCTTTTCTTAATACGCCCAGACAATCCGCCAAAGTTCCAAACATTTTATACCAGGTTTCTCCTCCCCGGACATAATCACCACTCAAGTAGGCGGTTGGTAAAGACAAGCCTATTTTTATCCTTTGCATAATTAACTCCTTATTCCTTTACTAATGACGTTTTACCCGCTAGTTTTTTTGTCTGGAAGTCATAAATAAGTAGACTGTCCTCTTCAAAATCAATCTCTATTTTCGTTTCAGGAGGATAGATAATCCTTTCTTCTTGTCTTGCAGTAAAGAATATATTATCTTTATGAATCCTGGTATATATATCAGGTCCTGTTGGTAAGGTAGAATAAATTGCAAAAACAAATGAACCGTTTTCATCTGTTGGTTTCAGTCTTACATCCTCCGGTCTCACCGCCAGGGTAACCTTTTGGCCAACATCCACATTTTTAATCCTTCTCAGTGGGAAAAATAATTGTTTTACCGTTAAACCAAACTTACCTTTTTTTTCTGTGATTTCTCCGCTGAGCATGTTTATTCGTGGGGAACCAACAAATTCCGCCACAAAAAGATTCTCAGGGTTTTTGTACAACTCCATTGGGTCGTCAATCTGTTGCAGCTTTCCTTCATTCATGACAACAACCTCTGTCCCCAGGGATAATGCTTCTGTTTGGTCATGCGTAACATAAACAATCGTCTGTTTTGTTTCACTATGAATCCTTTTCAACTCTGTACGCATATCAACTCGTAGCTTTGCGTCGAGATTACTCAACGGTTCATCCATTAAAAGACAACTAGGCTGAGGCGCCAAACTCCGGGCTAGAGCAACCCGTTGCTGTTGACCTCCGCTTAACTCAGAGGGATAACGTTCCAGTAAATTACCAATTTCCATTAAGCCGGCAATTTCTTTAACCCTATTTTTAATATCCTGATTAGACATTTTCTCCATTTCCAAACCAAAAGCAATATTTTTATAAACCGTCATATGCGGCCACAAGGCATAACTTTGAAAGATTAATCCTACATCCCGGTCCCCGGGTTTCATGGAAAAAGCCTCTTCTGAAGAATAAACAAGGTTATCATCCATGAAAATCCTGCCGGCCGTTGGTTCCTCTAAACCCGCAATCATTCGTAAAGTAGTTGTTTTTCCGCATCCGGACGGTCCTAAGAAGCACATAAAACTACCATCCCGTATTAACAGGCTAAAATCATCAACAGCTACGACATCTCCCCAACGTTTGGTAACATTTTTTAATACAATATCCGGCATTTACTTAACCTCCTAAACCTTTTGATAGATCGCTTTTAGTTATTTTTTGAACACCAATGGTTAATACCAGCACTACCAAAATATTTATTAACAACAAAGCATTTGAAATAGAGTAATACCCATAATCAGTGTATTTAAAAGTCAAAGATGTTAACAGGTGAGTACCGGGAGTAATCAGGATAATTATCAAGCTCAATTCCCGCATCGCAGAAACCATCGGCAATAATATTCCACTTAGTAGACCGCTCTTTTGTAACGGCAGAATCAACCGTCGCATTCTGGTAAACCAGCCGGCCCCGGCAATAATGCCTGCTTCCTCGATTTCGTGGCCCAATTGCATCATACCACTAATACCGGCCCTGGTGGCAAAGGGCAGATTCTTGACTGTAGTTACCAGTATAAGCAGAGCAAAAGTACCGTAAAGACTGGGGATAAAAGCGTGTTGTTTGGCGAAAAGCGATAAATAAATCGCGCCAAAAGCTATACTGGGAATAAGGTAAGGTAGAAATGATATCTGGTCCAGGGATTTTGAAAGAAAGGTACCCCTTAAACGAACAACTGTATAGCCGATTAATAAACCTGCTATAGCACAGAAAAATGAAGCTGTAATACCTAATTTTAGTGTGTTATAAAGGGAAGACCACATTTCTGGATTCCGAAATACACCCGGAGTTCCAGAAAGTATCTTGGGGTCTGATTCTCCGATCCAATAATGGAGGGTAAAATTGGATAAACTATAATCACCGGGGACTTTTACCACTGTTTCAACAGCCAATATCATTATGGGAACAAAAACAACGCAAATAAGAAACAGGGACACTAAACACCTAACCAAGTTCGTATACTTCCCGAGTTTTACCAAATTTTTCGTAGCCGCTTTCCCTGTTATGGTCACATAATCTTTACGATTACCAATCACTTTTTGGTTTAAGTAGATAAAGGTAATCGCCAATAAGATCATTACCAACGCCAGGAGATAAGCTACCCCGGAACTTCCTGTTTGTAAGTTAGAATATAACCTGGTAGATAAGAGTTGATAATTAACCGGTCTACCTAGAAAAGCAGGAGCGCTAAACGAACCCACACCACGGGCGATAGTAAGAATCCACCCGGAAAGGACCGCCGGAGTAATTAAGGAAAATACTATTCTCCGCATAATAACTTTTCTATCCGCCCCTAGTACTAAAGCGGACTCTTCCAACCTAACATCTATCTCCCGCAAAGCGCTGCCAATCAACAAGAAGGAAAAGGGATAATAATGCAAAGCCATTACTATAATTATTGGCACCGGGCCAAAAGCCAACCATGTAGGTGGTGTAAAACCCAGATACTCCAAGATTCCGGAAGCTCCTCCAATTGTACGGTTCTTAAATAAATTTATCCACGCCAATGCCAGTGTCCAGGAGGGTAACGTATATGGAATTATCGCAATACGGGCAATGAATCTTCTCCCCGGTAAGTCCGTTCTAACAACAAGCCAGGCTAATGTTCCGCCAATTAAAAGCGCCAGTGCAGACATGGGGAAAATCACTACCAGAGTATTTATAAGCGGTTTATAAAAAAGAACGTTTTTCATATTCCCCAAAAAGGTGCGAAGAAAATAATATGTAGTAAACTCTCCAGCTTCCGCATCAGTTACAAACAAGGCGTCGCGTGGATGTAAAGTGAAACTGGACTGCAGCATTGAAACCAACGGCCCAATGACTAAATAAACCAACATAACCAGCAGAATAATACTCAAAATTAACGGCGGGTTTCTGAAGATACGTTTCGTTATATTCCATATTTTTGTCGGGAATAATATTTTTCGCTCATGTTTTATTTCTGGTTGCATCACCGAATCCCCTCCAATTCTATGAAGCCGGCCTGTATCAGTCAACCTGCTTCCAAGTCCTGACCACAAACTGATACGCGGCCTTTATGTCCGGAACCGTGCCCCCTGAATACTCAAAATTCAATTATTCAGGGGGCGATGAAACTTGGGCTCCGAAGCTAGCCTTGAAAACCGAAACTAAAGGTTTTGCCAACTAAACAGTTAATTCCGATTTATAATCCAGAAGTCCAGGGCGTCTCTGAAGTATTGAGCTGTCACATTAAGTCTTAACGGCCAAGTTACTTCCTTCCATTCATCTAAACCGCCAATAGGATTATCCGGACAATATGAATTATCGGGATTGGTTGAGAAATTACCCATATCCTGAGTCCAGGCTTGTGCTCCAGCATCAGTCAATAAAACGCGAATAAAAAGTTTCGCAGCATTGGGATGTGGGGCATTGCCTACCAGCAACCCATATGCCGGATAATGGTAACCATTGGTTGGAACAATACCTTCAGCAACACCCAAGGCAAGATTTTGTTCCTCGTTTAATCTTAATTTCCCGACAGTGGAAAAACCAACCGGCGGATTCGTCTGACCACGAGAACCGACAGCTTCTGCCACGTCGTCATCACTACCAACCGTAACCACCCGGTTTTGAGCCAACCTCTTTAGAAATTCCCAACCGGCGTTTTCTGTAGTCAATTTTATATCTTTCCCAAAATAATCTTTATACGCCGCCGCCATTTGGTCTCCATTGGCTACAATTTCCGCAAAAAAGCTAACATTTGTAGAAGTAATTTCCGGATCTCTCATTATTACTTTGCCGTGCCATTTTTCCGTCGTCAATTCCCACAGGTTAGTAATTGGACATTCATCATATACTTCAGTATTGTATAAAATAGTACGCGGTTGGACCAGAAATACCAAAGGATCAAGGTAATCATCGGCAATAAGGTCGCGATACATTTCCGGCACAAAATTTTCTACATAGCCTGCAGGCAGCAGCTGTGTAGCGACGCCGAGTATGTCTTCGGCCATAATAAAATCAACTTCATGGACACCGGCTTGTTTCTCACGCACAATTCTCTCGGTGATTTCCATGTCACTCATTTTTGCGTGTCTAACCGATATTCCGTATCTGGCCAGCATTACTGCTTCGACCCGTTCTACTCTACTGGAAGTACCATAAGTAACAACTTCTCCTTCTTCTTTAGCTTTAGCGATAATATCTTCCCAATCTTGAGCTGCAAATGAACCGGCAGCAAAAACGAAGACCCCTAAACATGCAAACAATAAAATCATTGCCTTCATTTTAAAACCGCTTACCATAATTTCATCCTCCTTTTTACTTATTAAAATGGCAATTCTCCAATAAGCACTGATGTAACTTCTTGTATCGCCAATTACCTCCTCCTTTCCGAATAGTATCATGCAATTTACAAGAACATTGTATTAGATAACGCAAACGTTTACAACATAATTTCGATATTAAATCGAAATATCCTCTTTTTTTTTTCGAAAAAAATACAATTTTTTTTCATATTTTAATCTGTGTTTTTATTTGTACCTAATAATGCAGAGGACAAATAATTCATGGAAATTTCCAGATCTCTTTGCCAATCATACTTGATATTACCCTCTATTGCCACACCGCCATGATACCCTATTTCCGTCAAAAATCTGAAAATTGTGATAAAATCCAATGCCCCCAAACCGGGAAAATATCTATTATTATCGGAAATATGTAAAGAATTATAAAAATCCTGATATTTGACCAGAGTACCAAAGCTGCTCCGTTCCTCAATATTCATGTGATATGTGTCAGGCAAGATTTTAAAATAAGGGCTGTTAACTTCTTTTATCAAACCTGCGGCTTCCTCAACTGTATTTGCTACAGCCGACTCGTAATGATTTGTAGCCTCAATTAGTATGGAAACTTTATACTTTAAAGCATCCTCGGCCAATTCGTATATTGACTCCTTGAATAAATTTTTTGCCTTTTCTCTTTCACAATTAACTGATCCCTTTATGAAGCCAAGTATTACACCTGCCCCCAGTTTAGCGGCATACTCAATAATCTCCCGGCAAACTTTCACAGCCTCTAACCTTATCCCTCGATTTTCATGAGAAAGGCTGAGATTATACTTTTTAGCCAAAGCGCCGGAAGCAAACATGGTCATTTTGAGCCCGAAATTCTCAAGATGTTTTTTTAATTTACCAGGATCGGTCCGGTTAAGATCAACAATGTTCAATTCCACTCCGAAAAACCCGTATTTTTGTAGAAGCATTAATTTTCTCGCCATCGACTTATCATAGATATTAACTACCGGAGGTAGTTGAATAGAAAGTGGAAAAGTAAATTTTAAATCATTCATCTGCATCACCCAGTCTTTAATTTTTGAATATTTTAATGCATAATTAGTAAAGGGAAGGAATTTTCCATTCCTTCCCTTTACATTATTGCCTGTAAGGTTAGAAACCGATCTTCGGTAATTCATAAACAGATTTCCATCCCGGACTGCCCGGCTCTTTTAAGAACGGCTCCAACTCCTTGGCCGATCTCAAGGTTACTTCTTCCACCGGGGGAACTTCGCCGGCTGGAAAAACATCTAGAATCTGGTCAATACATAGGGTTAGGTACTTTAAAATTGCGGCAATCGGTCGCTTTGCTTTATCCGCCTTAGCCAGACTTGGTTTTCCGACTACTCCCTCGGGGGTGGCGGCTCTTTCGATCGCCATATGTCCCTCGCCCTCAGACCAACGATGTGGACGGTGGAATGGGTCAACAGATTTATCGAAGTGCCCGTCGGGCAAATAGCTCTTGCCTTCGGCATCCACTACAATGCTCATATCCACCATATCTTTGGGAAACATCAGCATCGCAACTGAGGTTTCTGACTCGTCGGCATGTACAAAATGGGTTTCCAGGCTGTTTTTCCGGTTAACCGGATAGAAAAACTCGCGCACCGCCCGGTGCCAATCCATCACCTGAAAGACGCCGGGTAAGTGATATCTTTTCATGAATTCCTGTAAAGCAGCCTCCAACACCCATAGATGCCCATGATTGTTAATGATAATTTGCTTGCGAAACCCGTCGTTCCATAATCCTAACATTACATTGATTAAGGTTTCTCTGACTACTTCCTCGGGCATTATTACCGTTCCGGGCATGCCGAGATGGTGATAAGGATGGCCGCCGTAGTTAAGTGGAGGCAAAGCCAAATTCACCGGCGCGCCCTTTTTCTTCGTATACCTGCGTACGCCTTCGCAGATCTGCGTAGCCATAAAGGTATCTAGCCCGCTAACTGTGTGAACACCATGATTTTCAGTGCATCCTACTGGAATAAGCGCTACGTCGTTTTTACGACGGTTTTTAATTACTTCATTCCGAACCGTGGTCTGAATATAACTTCCGGCCTTGCCCAATTCCGGTTCGGACGGAATTTCATAATCCGCCAGGATCTTGTCAATTTCCTCGTCCGAGGCTTCCCATAATTCTTTCTTCAGTTTTCCGACGCTATTATCTTCAAAGATAATAGCCGGATTATCTGTGGTCAACCATAATTTTTCCTTATCTGCCATAATATTTCTTCTCCTTTTTGTTTTTTTAATCCATTATGCAAGAAATTTTGCAGTCTTTTCTGTTTGTCCGCAGTTCGATTATGTTATCCGGAACCTCGTCCAATTTTATTTTTTTAGTAATCATCGGCGTCATATCCATCCCGGCGGCCATAGATTCAATCACTCTTGGGAAAGTGCCGTGACCGGAATGACCTTGAGCCCCGACTATCTGTGCTCTTTTGACCTGCAAAACTTCACCGGTAACCGGCATCTTGGCATCTGCACGGGCCACTACCACGATAGTGCTGTTCAATGTCCGGCCTTCCCAAACCGCCTGCTCGATTCCAGGAAATACTACAGTGGGCAATCCGGTGGCTTCCAAGTACAAATCAGCGCCCATTCCGTCGGTTAACTCTAAAATTCGAGCGGTAAAATCTTCTTTCGTCGGATCAACTATGTAATCCGCACCCAGTTTTTTCCCCAAGTCCGCTCTTTCTCTCATAGGCTCGGAAAGAATAACTCTGGCCGCGCCCATCCGTTTCATAACGGCGCAGGCAGCTATGCCAATCGGGCCTCCACCGCAAATGACCACATTATCTCCGGGGCGGATTCCGCCGCCGCGTTCAACGACAGCATTATACGCCACGCTTGTCGGTTCAACCAAGCTTCCCGCTAAAAACAGGTCAATACCGGAGTATCTTTTCTTCAAAGATTCAAGGCTCCAGACTACACGGGAGGGAACGACAACATATTTTGTGAATGCCCCATTTATGTTGAAACCCAACTCATCAAGTTGTTCGCAGTGATTGGGATAACCGTCGGCACATGGTTTACATTGCCCACACCATAACATTTCTTCGGCTGTTACCGCCTCTCCGGGGTTAAACGGCTTGTTGGTCCGTTTACTAATAGCATCCTTACCCGCTTTTACTACTACACCGGAGAATTCATGGCCTAAAATAGCCGGAAACCCGGTCAACCCCGGATAAAAAATGTATCCGTCATCGTCCGGTTGGGCCATATGCACATCGCTACCGCAGATACCACATGCTTTGACTTCAATTAAAACCTCTTCCGGACCGGGTTCCGGTACATCATACTCCCGAAGTTCCATCCTCGGATTTCGCCAAACTTTACTGCCCAGATAGGTCTGCTTTCCTTCAATGTCTTTGGCGCCGAGTTTAAATTCGGGTTTCGGCTCCCAGCCGGCTACCAATGTTACGCCTCTCATTTTTTCTGCCATTTGATTAACCTCCCCATGATTGAATTTTTATTCTTGTTTTTATCGTAAACGTTTTAAAAAATAACCATGACAATAGACCAACTATTTAAGTTGCCAACTGATCTAATTTTACTCTAACAAAAGTTCCTTTGGCCAAGGATTCCTGCGCCGCATAACCCATCAACATGGAGACCAATCCGTCGTCCCCTCCCACTGAAGGCTCTTTATCGTTCCGGATACAATCCACAAACTCAACCATCTCCGCCAAATAACCTTCATAGTAGCGTTCTACGAAAAAATTCACAAGGACATCGCTGTTGGTTCCCTGTTGGGTATAAACTGCGATTTCAGTGGGTTTTTTGTTGCCGACCATAACAGCTCCCTCTGAGCCCAGGACCTCAATCCTTTGGTCGTACCCGTAAACCGCCCGGCGACTATTGTCAATAGCGCCTATAGCTCCATTCTCATATTTTAAAGTAATAACAGCGGTGTCAATATCTCCTAATTCCTCAATATCCGGGTTTATAAGACAGTTACCGGCGGCCATTATTTCCGTCACTTCATCGTTCAACAAAAATCTCGCTGTGTCAAAGTCATGAATCGTCATATCGAGAAATATGCCCCCAGACACTTTAAGATAAGAAATAGGCGGCAACTCCGGATCTCTGCTGGTAATACGAACTACATGGGGTGTACCTATCTCTCCGCGGCAAATCAGTTCCTTGGCCTTCTTGAAACTCGGATCAAACCTCCGGTTAAATCCGATTTGCAGCTTTACTCCGGCCTTTTTCACAGCAGCCAACGCTTGTTTAATCCGCGTAATTTCCAAGGCTATCGGCTTCTCGCAAAAAATATGTTTTCCGGCTGCCGCAGCTTCCTCAATAATCTGCGCGTGTGTATCTGTGGACGAGCAGATTATCACCGCATCCAAATCCTTATTCTCCAACAAGCGGCGATAATCGGTTTCTATTACCGGAACCTCCAGCTCCACGCCAACCTTTTGCACAGCTTCGGCAATGACGTCTGAAACTGCTACCAGCATGGCTCCAGGTATTTGATACTTCAAATTCCGCGCATGTAAGCTGCCAATTCTACCTGTTCCGATTACACCCAATCTCACATTTTGCATGTTCTCTGTCACCTATCCTTTCTCCCAACCTGACCGGTCTTCTATCTTTGACCGGATCAATTATTTTTTACCCTACCGACCACCCCCTTGCCTATACAACTCTTATCACCATCTCCTTGGCGTCTCACTCCGGTCTTTATTATCTCTCTTCCGTCCCCGTTTCCTGCCGCCTCCTAATAGTTTGGGCCCTAACTGGTCTTTCTTTCGACTAACACCGGGTCCAATAAAATTTTTCTTCCCACCGAATATCCTCCTCCTTCTTTAAGCATATCAAGCAAAACAGAGAAGGATAATTTTCCCATATCGGACTTCGGCTGGGCAACAGTGGATAATTGGATCTCCGGTAAGGAGGCAACCTCAATGTCGTCAAAACCGATCACTGCGAAATCCGCAGGAACATTTAAACCGGAATTCTTAACAGCCTGGAGGGCGCCTAATGCCAATAAGTCATTGGCGGCAAAGACCGCCGTCGGTCTCGTCTCCGCATCCATTTTTAAAAATTCCCTCATAATAAAATGACCGCTGTCCCGCTTAAAAGAACCGGTTTTAATGTAATCCTCTTTTATTGCCAAATTATTTTTTCTTAAAGCAAGCTTATAACCTTCTAATCTTTGCCGCGAAGTTGAGATGTCTTCCTGACCGCCAATAAAAGCAATTTTCTTATGTTCCTTCCTGATCAAGGATTCCACAGCCAACTGGGCTCCCTTAATATTGTCAATAATAATGGACGTGCAGTTGGCATGGTTCACAACCCGACTGATAAAGACTACTTTTAACTTATTCTCAAGCACTTTTTTTAAGTGATTAACCTTCTCCGAACTGGGTGCGATAATCAATCCATCCACTTGTTTCTGTAAGAGTACATTCAGATAATGCCTCTCCCGTTCTTCGTTCCAATTGGTGTTACAGAGAAAAACCGTATAACCCGCTTCAAATGCCGCGTCCTCAATGCTCCGGGCCACCTCCGGGAAAAAAGGATTTGTAATGTCAGGAATTAATAAACCAATGGTTTTAGTCACTTTTCTAACCAACCCTTGGGCAATAGCATTCGGCTGATATCCCATTTCCAAGGCCAGCTTTACTATTTTATTTTTTGTCTCTTCATTTATCTCTGGGTGATTATTTAAAGCCCGTGAAACAGTAGCGTAAGATACTGAAGCCTTTTTGGCAATGTCTTTTATTGTAGGGAACATGTTATCTATACTCCTCTTCGCAAACGTTTACAAATGTATTATATGACTTACTTTGAAAGTTGTCAAGATTTTTTTAAGATATTTTTTAAAAAAATCAAGTATGTTCATTTGTGATTTCGCAATGATCTTTCTATTAAATCTTCTTTATCATATTTCTCCCAATGTTCTTTTGTAGGTCTTTGATCTTTGGGAGCATATTCAACTTGTTTTGCTAAAAATTCGATTGAAGATCTTAATACATTTTGCATACATTCTGGTAAGTGATGCTTTTTAACAAGATGATTTTGTACACAAAGGACACAATTTCCAAAAATCGGACATTCTCTTTGGCTACATGGACAATGCTTATTTACTGAAATATTAAAGTTTTTCTTAGCCCTATAAGTCCCCATTGGAATCCCCCACCTTTCTTAAAGTATTATGATTGCTTTAAAGTCTACCCTGTCCAACTTAGGATCGTCTTTTTTCCGCAATACTCTTCATTTAAAACCGCGCACGATAAAAATCTGTATACATAAACCATCCTCGGCTCTGGGGCAGAGACCTAAGTTCTTGCCATGCAACTGAGTTGGTGGTCGTTTAAAGTATCTGAATTCGTAAACGTTTGCGGGATAATTTTATTATAATATTTTTTTGTTTTTTTGTCAAACAATTTACGATTTTTAACCCCATTTTTGAATGAGTGTTTCCCTACCTCTTGACAGGAGCACCGTAAGTTCCGACAAAATTTCCATCAAGTGTTAAAAATGGACACAAAAAAAGGTATGAGCAATTTGCTCAAACCCTTGTCGTCACTGTGGTGGGAAAGGGGGGACTCGAACCCCCACGGCCTTTCAGCCAACGGATTTTAAGTCCGTAGCGTCTGCCTGTTCCGCCACTCTCCCTATAAAATGGAGGCGGCACCCAGATTCGAACTGGGGATAGAGGTTTTGCAGACCCCTGCCTTACCTCTTGGCTATGCCGCCGATAAAAAATGGAGCGGAAAACGGGATTCGAACCCGCGACCCTCGCCTTGGCAAGGCGATGCTCTACCACTGAGCTACTTCCGCTCATTGCTACTCCATAGCAAATATTATAATACCATAAGAAATACACTGGTGTCAAGAGGTCTGCCGTGATTTTGAGCTATTTGCACTATTCAGCCTTTTGAATAAGAGCAACGGGTTTTCGCCTACCAGACATGGATAAAACGTCCTTATTTCAAAATTACAAATTCATCCAACTTGGAACCATCTTCTATGCTCTTGGCAACGCCCTCTATTTGAGAACCTTGCACGGTAAAAATCATATAACTCGGAGCACCTTTGGCTTTAGCGGTCAACCAGGTTCTTACCGCAGGATAGAACTCATCTCCTGCACTACTATTTGTAATATAGATAATTCCATCCTCGTTAATTTCCCCTCCCTTAAGAGGCCAGGTTCTCTCATAACTGTGTTCATGGCCGTTTAAATAGAGATCTACTCCATAATTTTCAAATACATCCACCCAATGGTCAACTATATATTGTTCAGGACCATTTTGAGCAGCGGAACCAAAAGCCGCCTTGTGTGCCATAGCTATTGTCCAGGTATTATTATTCTCTTGAAGGTCATTAAGAAGCCAAGGGCGTTGCTCTGCGACTTCTCCCTCGGTCATTGTGGATAAGAACACAAAATGGACATTCCCATAATCGATGGAAAACCATCTTTCATTGCCGGGAAAGGCAAACTGATCCAAATATAGGGTCCCATCTACGTTCCCACGTACGGACATCAAAGGAACTTCTCTAAAAATTTCTTTACCGCATTTAAACCAGAGGTCCCACTCCGGCTGGCTGCCCGATCTGGTAAAATCTCCAAGATAAAGAATTAAATCTACATTCTCTTTTTTAACCATTTGTACTGCTTTTTCAAATGTCTCATAGCTACCTTGCACATCATTAAGAGTAACAAATTTAAAAGAAGTCTTTTGTTCTCCCTTAACCGGAGCAGTCTTGAAGGTGTAATCCTCACTTTCCCAGGGCTCGGAAGTTTTCAACCGGTAATGGTAGATAGTATTAGGCTCCAGGCCGGTCATTTCTGCGGTATGCCAGCAAACCTCTGTTCTCCCAAACCTATAGCGATGGGTTTCACTTTCTACAGACTTTGTATGTTCGGGACTCTTCCCGTATTCCACAATACCTTCAGCTCCCGGTTCGGAGCGCCACATTATAGTCATGGTGGTACTGGGATCGTTTTGCCAGCTCAGATGGATTAATCGTGGGAAATCTTCTGCAGCAACAAATGTAAATTGTAAAAGTGATGTTAATAAAAACATAATACCAACAGCTGTAAATTTTCTCTTCACCCTATAATTTGTCATAAAAACTATCCTCCTTATTGGAAAAACTTTTAACCTTATAAAATAACTAGCCCTATCACGTAGAATATCGTCTTTTATCCACAATATTCTTTATTTATGATCGTGTCGTGTTGTAAGAACCCCTAATACTAAATAAGCTACTTAGAGATAATAAATTCATCCACTAGGGATCCATCCAACCTTTTAGCTACTCCTTTTATCTGGGACTCGTCAACGCTGTAGATGGAATACATGGGAGTATTTGGTTCAATTACAGCAGTCCACCACCTGTCTTCGCAAGAATAAAATTTGTCTCCCGATGGACCATGCACTATATGAATAATTCCTTTTTCATTAATACTACCATTCTTGATGGGATGGGTCCTTTCATAACAATGATTATGACCGGCAAAATATAGATCAACACCGGATATTTCAAACACATCAAGCCAGTAATCCCTTAAGAATTGGTACTCTGGTTTATTTATTACAGCAGAATAAATCGGTTTATGACCCATAGCAATTGTCCAAGTATTATTATTCTCTTGAAGATCCTCGATAATCCATGGGCGTTGTTCCAAGGCAAAATTTTGAGTAAGAGTTAGCAAAAACACCAAATGTGTATTTCCGTAATCAAAGGAAAACCATCTTTCATTTCCAGGTAAGGCAACTTGTTCCCAATAAGTTATTCGATCTCCCTCGTGGTTTCCGTGCACTGACATTAAAGGAACCTCGCTTAACACTCCTTCACCGGTCTTAAACCATATATCCCACTCTTCCTGGTTACCGGTGTCAGTAAAATCACCGAGGTAGAGAATAAAGTCCACATTCTCTTCCTTAACCATTTCAAATGCTTTCCTCTGGTTATCATAGCCACCTTGAGCGTCACACATCACCGCAAATCTAAAGGGAATCTCTTGATCTCCTTTAACAGGAGCAGTTCTAAACGTGTAATCCTCACTTTCCCAGGGCTCTGAAGTTTTTACCCGGTAGTGGTAGGTGGTATAAGGTTCCAGGCCGGTTATCTCTGCGGTATGCCAGTAAACCTCTGTTCTCCCAAACCTATAACTGTGGGTTTCGCTTTCTGCAGAATTGGTATATTCGGGATTCTTTCCGTATTCCAGAATACCTTCAGCTCCCGTTAGGGAGCGCCACATTATAGTCATGGTGGTACTAGGATCATTCTGCCAGCTTAGATGTACTGCCCGAGGAAAATCCTCCGCAGCAACAAATGTAAATTGTACACCTAAAATCAATATAAGTATAGCACCAATAAATATTATTTTTTTATTCAGTGGATAATTTTTCATTATTAACCTCCTTTTTTAAATTAAGGAATTGCATAAATGCCTAAATATATATATAGTGAATAAATAATTATGCAATTCCTTAACTTTAAGGCTAAATAAACTGCTACTTAGAAATAATAAATTCATCCACCACGGACCCATCTAAGCTTTTAGCTTCTCCTTTTATCTGGTACTCGTCAACGCTGTAGATGGAATACATGGGAATGTTTGGTTTAATTGCAGCAGTCCACCACTCACTTTCGCCGGGATAGAATTTATCTCCCGATGGACCGTGTACTATGTATGTAATTCCTTCACTGTTAATTTCCCCTTCCTTGATAGACCAGGTCCTTTCGTAGCAATGGTTATGAGCGCCGAAATAGAGATCTACGCCGTATTTTTCAAACACATCAACCCAATGGTCTATTAAGTATTGGCAACATCCATGATTTGGTGCGGCCGAATAAATCGCTTTATGTCCCATAACAATTGTCCAACTATTATCATTTTCTTGAAGATCCTCGATAATCCAAGAACGTTGTTCCAAGGCATAAGTATCCGTGATGGTTAACAAAAACACCAAATGTGTGTTGCCGTAATCAATGGAAAACCATCTTTCATTTCCAGGTAAGGCAAATTGTTCCCAATAGGTTTTTTGATCTCCCTCGTGGTTTCCGTGCACTGACATTAAAGGAACCTCGCTTAACACTCCTTCACCGGTCTTAAACCATATATCCCACTCTTCCTGGTTACCGGTGTCAGTAAAATCACCGAGGTAGAGAATAAAGTCCACATTCTCTTCCTTAACCATTTCAAATGCTTTCCTCTGGTTATCATAGCCACCTTGAGCGTCACACATCACCGCAAATCTAAAGGGGATCTCTTGATCTCCTTTAACAGGAGCAGTTCTAAACGTGTAATCCTCACTTTCCCAGGGCTCTGAAATTCTCACCCGGTAGTGATAGGTGGTATAAGGTTCCAGGCCGGTTAATTCCGCGGTATGCCAGTAAATCTCCGTTCTTCCATACCTATAACTGTGGGTTTCGCTTTCTACAGAATTGGTATAATCAGGTTTCTTTCCGTATTCCACAATACCTTCAGTTCCCGGTTCGGAGCGCCACATTATAGTCATGGTGGTACTGGGATCGTTCTGCCAACTCAAATGAATTGACCGCGAATATTCCTCCGCAGCAACAAATGTAAATTGTAAAAGTAAAGTTAATATAAGTATAACGCCAATGAAAATCATTTTTTTATTTAGCCTATTATGCTTCATGAAATTTCCCTCCTTCTTTATATTAATTTCACACTAAATTAATCATAATTTTTCGTAAACGTTTGCGTTAATACTAATTATACAATTATTTTTTGATTTTGTCAAATTTTTTTTCATATTGGACTGTGTCAAGCCTATCAGTCCATTCAACATTTTCTCGTGATACAGAGGAAAAACAAAAAATAATCGAATTTATTTCTATTACGATTAAATTTATAGAGAAGGATTTTATTTTTTTATATAGAATATTATAACCATTAAAACTAGGTACAATTGTCCTCCATGTTATACCCGGTAGGAAAAGTGGCCGGCGAATGGAACAGTTGCCAATAAATGTGCTGAAAGGAAGGAAAATAAAAATTTTTATCGAAATTGAGGTGTTGATCGGTAAAAATGCCTAAATAAAAAAACTATAAATACCCAAAATTAATAAAAAGGATGAGGGGAATGGTAAACAACGAAAAAAAAAGCCTGGAGAAATATTATAATAATGGACAGGTTTTTTTAAAGATCAATTCCGCTTTCGGACACTTAGGTAAAGCCGAAAAGCAGGTGGCTACTTTCATAAAGAATTACCCGGAGGAAATTACAAAACTGCCTATTAATATCCTTGCGGAAAAAGTAGGGGTTAGTGTATCAACTATTATCCGGTTGTGCCGTCGAATTGGGATTAATGGTTATACTGATCTGAAAATGGCTCTTACCAGGGATCTTGTTTTAAGTTACAAAAAAAATTATGCCGACCTGAACTACGAAAATAATATTGAGGCCTTACTGGAAAAAACAGCCGGTTTATTTACATCCACCATTGAAAACACTATAAGGATCCTGTCTAACTCTGTACTTCTTGAAGCAGTCCGCCTTATAATTGAGGCCGAGACGGTACTAATAGTTGGTACAGGCGGAACTGCCGCTGTCGCACAGTTACTTAATCATAAATTTTTGAAATTGGGCATTAAAAGTCAGTGTTTAAGCGATTTTAATACTGTACCTATTGTAATCAATAATATGAATGAAAATGATATTCTTTTCGCTATTTCTCATTCCGGATCTACCAGCAGTATCTACGAATCGGTTGCCATGGCTGCAGAAAAAAATATAAAGCCCATAACTCTAACTAATTACCTGCGTTCACCCGTGGCCAAAAAATCAAGCCTCGTGTTGACAACAGCCGTATCAGAAGATCCGGTAGGCAGTGAAGGCGGTACTACCAGGCTTGCGCAGGTAAGTGTCATTGAAATTCTTTGCTTATTGTTGGCCTTAAAAAAACAGGACCTGCAAAAAAAATAAGTTAACTACCAGATTCATGACAACAACAGGCAGCACAACTTGTTTTACTGCCTGTTGAGAGGAGATTAACTAGTGTTCTTATTTTAATTCATAACCAGCACCAGCCGCAGGATCTTAAAATTTGTTTTGTATTGCTGCCAACAACTTTCTCACATAAAGACGACTGCTCGCAAAATCCTCTTCTGTTCTCATCTCT
>Ga0209075_1001300_pt1 | contig 23653 bp, 25 predicted proteins | sample Stecom2011_FD_187523 | JGI IMG/M metagenome (GOLD analysis project Ga0209075, IMG submission 187523) | Agricultural soil microbial communities from Utah to study Nitrogen management - Steer compost 2011 (SPAdes) (version 2) | ecosystem: Environmental > Terrestrial > Soil > Agricultural land...
CGACGAGAACAGGCCGGTTATTTTTGATTCCTGCCAACTGGTTCCCCCCGGTTTGCAGCCGGCGGAGAAACAACACGCCTGGTTTGTTGTGTCTCTTAATTTTGCAAAAACGCAGTTTGGATTTGTTGTCTTTGAGGTCGAAAGGCCGGACGGGGCTCTATACGGCGCCCTGCGCCGAATAATATGCAATGCCCTGCAGGGTGTTATGCTTTCCAAACAACTGCAGGCCCAGGAGATTGAAATAATCGCTCAGCAGGAGCATTTGCGAAATATGGTCAAACTAAGGAAGATCATGGAGGGATTTATTCAGACAATAGCAGTAACTGTGGAAAAAAGAGACCCGTATACCGCCGGCCATCAAAAAAGAGTAGCCTTTTTGGCCCGCGCTGTTGCCAAAGAAATGTCCCTTCCGGCGGAAAAAATCGAGGCGGTACGTATGGCCGGGATTGTTCATGATCTGGGAAAGATTTATGTGCCGGCGGAGATTTTAAACAAACCAGGCCGCCTGCTTGATATAGAGTTCAATTTAATAAAAAACCACGCGCGGGTGGGATATGATATTTTAAAAGCCGTCGATTTCCCGTGGCCGATAGCAAAAATAATTTTACAACATCACGAAAGGTTGAACGGCTCGGGGTACCCGCTGGCTTTAAAAAGAAATGAGATTGTTTTGGAAGCTAAAATATTGGCTGTGGCCGATGTTATTGAAGCAATGGCTTCACACCGCCCGTACCGGGCCGCGTTGAGTATAGATACGGCGTTGGATGAAATATTTAAAAACCGGGGGGTACTTTATGAGCCCGCCGTTGTTGACGCCTGTTTGCGGCTTTTTAAAAAAGGGTTCGCTCTGTAAATTCCCAGGTGTCAATAAAACTGCGAAATTTAGGGTTATTCATTGGAGAGTAGAGGTTGGGGATCATAGACAGAAGAGATAACAAAGGTAGATACTATATTAATTAAAAATGTTAGTTAATTCCGGATAATGAGTATGCGCTGTAAAGTAATAATATTCCCATGGCAAAATTAACCGGTTTTTCATATTTTGCGAGAAAATCCCTGAAAATCGTTCCAAATAAAGCCCAGCTTGAAGTGGCTATAAAAACCAGAGAAGCTAAAAATAATGAAAATAGGATTAAAGTAAAATTTGTTTGATAATAGGGAATTATAAAATTTGCTACTACTGTAATTCCATATATTATTACCTTAGGGTTAATAAACTGCATTATCATTCCCGTATAAAATGAATTAAATTGCAGGTTTTTCGGGTTGCTATTAAATTTACTTGTCATTAAATTAACAGCCAGGTAAGTCATGTACACGGCGCCCAGGATGCCTATGTAATTTTTCAATGTGGGTAAAATACTGAACAGTAATAAATTAAAATAGCTGGATAATAACATAATAATTATGAACCCGGTGAATATTCCCAATAAGAAATTTAATGTTTTCCTGTAGCCGGACTTATTTGCATTTACTAAAGAAAGTATATTATTGGGACCGGGTGTAAAAGTAACAACTAAAACATATGTAATAAATGGTATTAATTCAAACATTACTGTTCCCCCTTAGCCATCTTGTATGTTATAATGGATAAAATGAACATAAAAAACCAATATAGCATATAGTGTAGAATATATTGTACAATATGTATGTTATAATGTCAAGGTAAGGAGGACTTATTTTGAAAAATATCAATGAAATTTTAGCGATGAATTTAAAAAGACTACGGGAAGAAAGGAAATTGAGTTTGGATAATCTTGCTGATATAACCGGTGTAAGCAAAAGTATGCTTGGGCAAATTGAAAGAGGGGATTCGAGCCCAACTATTACTACTATATTGAAAATAACTAACGGCCTTAAAATTACATTTTCATCGCTTTTGAGCTACCCCCAACCTGACACTTTAGTTATTACTAAAGACGATATTGATCCCTTAATAGAAGATAATGGGAAATATAAACTATATCCCTTTTTCCCATACGAAGAGGAAAGAAATTTTGAAATTTACGCGGTAGAAATTGAAGAGGGCGGGTATCTAAATGCTGAGCCGCATATTAAAGGCACAAAAGAGTTTATTACAGTATTTGCCGGAGAATTAACAGTTCGTGTAGGAGATAAAGAGTATAAAATAAAGGAGGGGGAATCCATCCAATTTAGAGCTGATCAATCTCATTCTTATCATAATTCCGGTGATAAATATACCAAAATCAGTATGGTTATATTTTATTCCCAAAATGATACCTCCTTGACAGCCTCTTTCTAATGTCCTATAATATGAATAACATTTCACATGAATCATGATTCACATTGATACATATTTACACAATAGGAGGCGTCGGTTGTGCCGAAGCGGACTTTTTTTAACCTGCCGGAAACAAAAAGAGAAAAAATAATTGACGCTGCTGTGGAGGAGTTTGCCGCTTATCCTTATAACCGGGCAAGCGTTGGGCGGATCATCAAGCGGTCCGGCATAGCCTGCGGGAGCTTTTATCAGTATTTTAGCGGTAAAATGGATCTGTTCCGTTACATCATTGAATTGATCGGCGAGAAAAAAATGGCGTTTATGAAGCCTTTTATGGGGCACATAGAAGACCTCGGTTTTTTCCAAATGATAAGAGAGATCTACCTGGCGGGAATCAGTTTTATCAAAGAAAACCCCCAACTGGATGCCATCGGCAACAATTTGATCAAAGACAGGGAACTGACAGAGAAGGTAATGGGGGAACAACAGCCTCGGGGAATAAAGATTTTCGAGGAGATGCTCCGAAAGGGGGTAGAAACGGGAGATATCAATCCCGAGTTGGATTTGGAAATCACCGCTTTTTTTATGTTTAAAATAGGTTTGTCTCTGGGTGAGCTTTTTTATCAGGACAATAGAGTGGATCAAAAAGACATGGTCTTTGTTGACCGGATGTTGGATTTTATCAAAAACGGAATTAAGAAAAGATAGGAGGAGAGAGACGTATGGCACAAGTCGAATTAAACGGGGTGAAAAAGCTTTACCGGCAAGGGTCGATTGAGGTTCCTGCACTGCAGGGAATTGATCTCACGGTGGAAAAAGGAGAATTTGCCACCATTTTTGGCCCGTCCGGGTCCGGGAAAACAACCCTGCTCAATATAATCGGGTGTTTGGACACTCCTTCCGCCGGTCATGTTTCTCTGGAAGGTAAAAAACTGGACGGACTGTCCCGGCGGGAATTGGCCATGATTCGACGCCGCAATATCGGTTTTATTTTTCAAAGTTATAACCTGATCCCCGTGTTGACGGCCTATGAAAATGTGGAGTTTGCCGCGCAACTGGTTTACGGCAAGAATAAAAAGGAAATGCGCGCAAGTATTTTGGAAACGTTGGCCACCGTTGGTCTGGAAGGGCTGGAGAACAGAAAACCCGGAGAACTCTCCGGCGGGCAGAATCAACGTGTGGCTATCGCCCGGGCGTTGGTCAAGAATCCCCGGGTTATTTTGGCCGACGAGCCCACCGCCAACCTGGACTCCAAAACCGGTCAGGAAGTGTTGGCAGTTATGGCCAAGATGAACAAAGAACATGAGACTACTTTTCTTTTTTCCACGCATGACCCGCGGGTGATGGAATGCGCCGGGAGGCTGATTGAGATCAGAGACGGGCTGGTTTCCCGGGACGAAAGGAGGAATACCCAAGGTGCTGCTGGTTAAACTGGCCGTGCGTAATTTGATGCGGCATAAGCGGAGGACCCTGCTGACCGCAGGGATAATAGCGGTTGCCGTCTTTTATTTCCTTCTTTTTGACACGCTCCTGGTTGGTATGGATGAGATGGCTTATGATAATCTTATTGATTTTGACTCCGGCCACATTCAAGTGACAACTACCGGTTTTTGGGAAGATAAAGAGAAGTTGCCGGTGGAACACCTTCTAACCGCCGGCCCGGAGATCCTGGAGACCGCAGGAAGTGTGGAAGGTTTGGCCGGCATAACCGGGCAGTTGGATTTTACCGCCCGGCTGAATGACGGGAGCGAAGAATTGCCTGTTAGGGGGCGGGGGATTGACCCGGAAACCATCAAAGAGGTTTTTGCCCTTGAAGATTATTTTATCGAGGGTTCGCTGTTTAAAAACGGAGAATACCGGGTGGTGATGGGGAAAAAACTCGCGGAACTGCTCGAATTGGAAGTGGGAGATTTTATCACCCTTCTTTTACGCACCAAAGAAGATTACTTCAATACCATTGACGCTGAGATCGCCGGTTTTTTTCACACCCCGTACCCGGTGATTAACGAATATGTGGTCTATGTTCCCCTGGATATCGCGCAGCAGGCGTTGAACGCTGAAGGCGAATTGAGTCACCTTGTGCTCAGGTTGAACCACCGTGCCCGGACGGAAACTGTTGCGTCAAACCTACAGGCGCAGTTGGCCCGGTATGACGATTCGCTTTTGGCGGCGCCCTGGTACGAGCAGGAAGCGGTGGCGGTTTCCGGGGCCAAGAACGCGGGCGCCCAACTAATTTTGGCGATTATTCTGATGATTGCCGCGATTGGGATCATCAACGCGGTTATCCTGGCCGCCCTGGAAAGAAAAGGCGAGATCGGGATGATGAAGGCTCAGGGCCTTCAGGAAAAAGAGATCGTGCTTCTTTTCGTCCTGGAATCGGCCGGCATCGGTATTTTGGGCGGACTGGCCGGATGCCTGGCGGGAATCCCCGGGGTAGGCCTGCTTGTCAAGTACGGAGTTGATTTCACGGCTATGATTGATATGGAGATGAGCGAATACGGTATTCCCATTTTGGGCGCGATATACGGGCGGTGGATGCCGAAATCCTTTATTTTTGTTTTTCTTTACGGGTTTCTTGTTTCTCTGGCGGCCGGCATCTTACCGGCCTATTGGGCGGCGCGAAAAGACCCGGTGGAAGCCATTTATAATCGTTAGTGGAGGTGGGAAAATGGGCTACCTGATGAAACTGGCCTACAAAAATTTAGCCCGGCATAAGTTGCGGACCGCCGTTTCCGTGGCGGCGGTGGCTTTTTCCGTCATGATTGTGGTCTTCGCCAGGGGCTATGTTATGGGCCTGATTGAAGATGCGAGTGCCGCGGATATTCAGTATAACACCGGTCACATTAGGATTATTGACCGGGATTACCGGTTGAAAGAGCGCATGTATTCCTTGAACCACCCGGTGGAGAATCTTTCCGGTATGGTTAACGAGCTGGAAAAGACGGATGGTGTGGAAATGGTCGTCCCCCGCCTCAAGTTCGGGGCGATGTCGGGTACCGGCGATGAGTTGGTGGAAATGATCGGCTGGGGAGTCCGGCCGGAAAAAGAAAGCGAATTTACCAGAATCGGCAATATGCTGGCAGAGGGACGGATGATCGAAAACGGCCGGCCGGAAATTTTGATGGGCACGGCGCTCCTGGCCAAGTTGGACCGGAAAGTCGGCGACCGGGTTACGATCATGTATAATACGGCTTTTCAGTCCCTGCAGGCGACTACTTTTACGATTGCCGGCCGGATCGAGAGTAATTTTAAGATGTTGAACGAGGTGGCGTTTTATCTCCCCCTTGACCAGGCGCAGACTCTGCTTTACATGGACGACCAGGCTACGGAGATTCTGCTTGCCGCACCGTCCATGGACAATACGGAAAAGTTGCTGCCTGTGGTGGAAGAGCAGTTAGGCGGCTGGGGAAACGGCCACAAGTACCTGGCTGTTCCCTGGTATGAATCAGGCGCATTGGTGGAGTTCATGATTGTCGCCCAAAATATCTATGATTTTATCTATGTTTTCTTGGTTATCCTCGCCGCTATAGTAGTTATCAATACTATGGTGATGATTGTGGCGGAAAGGACCAAGGAGATTGGGATGATGAGTGCTCTGGGCCTGGATAACAGGGATATCCTGAAATTGTTTGTTATGGAAGGGGCCGTTATGAGCATCATCGGGAGTTTTCTCGGCGCCGGCCTGGGCGGGATAACAACCAAAATCTTCTCGAAGACGGGGATTGATTTTGGCGAAGCCTTGAGCGGTTTTTCCGAAAATATCATGGTTGGTAATGTTATCTATTTTCACCATTCCTTCGGGAATATGGTCTATGCGTTTATCATGGGGATTGTTGTTGTGACCCTGGCCTGTATTATCCCCGCCCGCCGGGCGGCGCGGCTGAACCCGACGGAGGCGTTGCGCAAAATATGAGTGGAAGGAGTTCCGGCACTGTGTTACCTAAGGGAAGACCGCCGCGGTTCTAGGGCTTGTCTCCCGGACGAATCGGGCAAACGGCTTACGGGCCGTCCATGGCCCGAAAGCCGACGCGCCGCCTCCTGCGGCTTGACCCGATTCGACCGGTCGCCGCGCCGAGAAGCGGCGGCGGACTTCCCAAAGTTCACGGCGTGCCGGAACTCCCGCCACACTCTTCAATTTGGTGAGAACAAACTTTAAGGAGGTAATTTCATGTCAATTCTCCGGAGAAGTTTATGGTTGGTTCTTCTGGTGGTTTTTTCCTTTCCCGTTAATATGGTCCGGGCCATGACGGCGGAGGAGATCATTAATTACCGGGATGATAATGAGCATTTTCAGTCGGCCAGAGTGGAAGGAGAGATGCTCGTTGTCAGCGGCGGGCGGGAGATGACCAAGTCCATGATTTCGCTGGTGGACGGGGACGATGCCCTGGCGGAGTTCACCAATCCGCACGACCGCGGGACGAAATTTCTCAAACGGGGTGAGGATCTTTACCTGTTTTTCCCCGACGCCGAGGATATAATCAAGATCTCCGGGCACATGATGAACCAGGGAATGATGGGGAGTGACTATTCCTACCGCGACGTCATGGAATCCGAGCGGCTGACCGATCTTTACGAGTTTACCATTCTTGGGGAAGAGGAGGTCGACAGCCGGCCTTGTTACAAGCTTGAGGGAATCGCCCGGGAAGGTGAGGAGGTCTCGTATTATCGCCGGATAACCTGGGTGGACAAAGAACGGTTTATTGGGCTCCGGGAGGAACTTTACGCCCAAAGCGGGCGGTTGTTGAAAGAGTATTATGTTACTGATGTTGAAGAAATTCAAGGACGCTGGTACCCGATGCAGGCCGTCATGGAGAATAAGTTGCGCCGGGATACCAGGACCGTCTTCACAATGCTCGACATCGAGTTTGATCCCGAAATCCCGGCGGGAATCTTTGCGCTCGAAAGACTCCGGTAGGATGACAGGATGCATTTTTTGTTGGGGGGAGGTTTTTCACTATGACTGGAAAGAATAGGGGAGTTCAAGCCGGTTTTGTTTTTGCTCTTTTTTCCCTGCTGCTTGGTTCTTCCGCCGCCGGGGCGGTGGATATTGGCGGGGCGGTAGAGACTTCGCTTGTGGGAACGGTGACCGGCGCCGGTAAAATAGAACCCCGGCTGGAAAATAAGATTAATCTCCAGTTTCACCTGCCCCGGGAGGCCCGGACCAACGCCCGGCTTGAGGTGGAACTGCAGCAGGGGGAGAAGGTAACGGGCGCGTTGGTGAAGAGTCTTTATATCCGGCAACGTTTTGACCGGGCGCACTTGACGGTGGGACGTCAACCTGTCTCTTGGTCCTTTGGCGCGCTGTTTAATCCAGTGGATTTTAACCCCGGGGCCGAGGCGCTGGAGGAGGAAACAGCGGGCAAGTTTGTCAACGCGGTAGAAGTATATATCCCCGTGGCCTGGAATGCCGGGATTTCTCTGCTTTCCGCTTTTCCGTCCACAGCGGACGACCCGAAGTGGGGGGCCAGGGTCCGGGGCGGATTCGGCGGTTACGATTTGGCCGTAAACTATGTTTGGGAACCGGCACAGAAAATAACCTGGCCGGGGCTGGGAGAAATTTCTTTCCCGACCGAGCAGCGTTTGGGGTTTACGGTAAAGGGCGACCTGGGGCCCGTAGGTGTTTACGGTGCGCTGGGCTTTACCCGGCCGGAGGGCGGTAAAGCGTCCCGTTCCCTGCTGGCGGGGGTGGATTACAGCCGCGTGCTCCGCTATATCCACCCGTTGAGCGTGCAAGTGGAATATGTCGGGCTGGAAGCGGGAACGCCGTTATTCCCGGGACGTCTGGGAATTCCGGTAATCAGTACGAACCCTGTGGATGAAAATATTAACCTCGCGGCCGGGCGGGTGAGTTATGGCATTGATGATTTTACCACTATTGGGCTTTTGGCCGTCACCGGACTGGATGACCAAAGCCTGGTGTTGATGCCGTCTTGCGAAACCTACCTGGGAAGCAACGTGATGCTTACTGTAAGGGGTGGAATCTACCGGGGAGAGGAGGGGACGCTTTTCGGGCCGCCGCCGGGCACCGGGCGGAAAGCTGTTAGGGGCGCCTTTGCCGTAAGCCTGCAGTATCCCTTTTAAACCTTTATGGTGAACATGAAAAAATAAAAAGAAAGATTATTTTTATCCCGGAGAGGTTTTTTCCGGGATTTTTTTATGGAAAGTTTAAAATTTTGGCCGGGGAAAGGGTTTTTTACCCGGCGGCGAGAATTATATAAACGTCAAAAGAGTTGAAACACTTATGGGGGATGTTGTATAATATGCCGGGGAGAGAACACTTCATAAAGTCCCGAAGCATGCTTGTACTTTGCCTGGTTTTTTCCCTTGTTTTTCCGGCGGCCGGCGGCAGCCCGGCGGAAACAACCGCGGAATATTTGCCGGAGGAATGGAACACCCTTTCGGTGACCCGGACCTTGCCTGCGGATTTGCTGGTGATTTATGACCGGCTTTTCTATCCCGAGCAATTTGTGTTGTTGGGGAAATTGATGACCCTGTTTCTCCGGGACCGGGGGAAAGGCTACCTGATTGAGCAGGTGGACGAGGGCTTTTTTTCCGTTAGGAGCCGGAAGACCATCCGGAAGGGAAGCGTTCTTCAAATCCAGGAGATGCACGGTGGAGTTTTTTCTTTTACCGGAATATTGGTGATAAAAAAGGGGTTTTCCTTTTCTTGCCCGGTTAAAGTGGAGAGCCGCTGTTATACGGATGGTGACGAGTTAAGATGCGACACCAGTGTCGCTTACAAGGCGCCGGCCGTGGTGGAAGCCGTGGACAAAACGGTTTTTTTTCTGACCGGCCGGACGTTTATCGCCGGCAAAGTATTGGGGTTTGTCGACAATCTGCATGCTGTGGTTGAGACTCTGTCCCGGCTGGAACCGGCAAGATGGGAAGAGATTGTCCGGGACCGGGAGCTTCTTTCCAACCTGGTCTACCCGATTACTTTTTCGCCGCAGGAATGTGCGGTAGTGGAGGATATTCTACAAAACAAAAATTTTTGAAACCAGTGAAGGCAGGTGAGTTCCTTGCCGGCCAACCTAACCCCGCAGTACCGGGCGGCGGAGGATAGGTACCGCCGCGCGCAGAGCCGGGAAGAAAAAATAGCCGCCGTTGAAGAAATGCTGGCGGTTATCCCCAAACACAAAGGGACCGAGCACCTCCAGGGCGACTTAAAAAAACGCCTCTCCAAACTCCGGCAGGCAGGTGAGACCAAAGCCGCCGCCAAAACCACCGATCCCTTTCAAATTACCGGAGAAGGGGCGGGACAGGTGGCTTTGCTGGGATACCCGAATACCGGTAAATCAGCGCTGGTCGGGGCCCTTACCCGGGCGCGGGTTACTGTGGCCGAATACCCTTTTGCCACCCCGTTGCCGGTTACCGGAATGATGAGTTATGAGGATATAAAAATTCAACTTGTCGACCTGCCGCCGGTAATGGAGGGAGAGATGCCCAAGGGGATGGCGGGAACTTTGCGGCAGGCGGATTTGATTGCCGTGGTGGTCGACGGGGGCAATGACGATTGTTTGGAACAATTGGAAGGTTGCCGGGAAGTTCTTAACCGGCGGTCAATCCTGGCCTCTCCCGGTGAAGAGGCCGGGCCGCAGGTAAAAAGGGCCGACGACTTGTTGGTGGTAATAACCAAATGCGACCTGACGGGAGCGGACAAACGGCGGGAGCTTCTCCGGGAACTTTTTCCTTCCGGGTGGGAGATGATTGCGGTTTCCATAAAACAGCCGGAAAGCCTGGAGCGGTTGCGCGGGTGTATTTTCCGGCGGCTGCGTATTCTTCGTGTTTATACCAAAATTCCCGGCCGGGCGCCGGATATGTCAAAACCCTTTGTTTTGAAAAAAGGGGAAACTGTATTGGAATTGGCCGAACAGGTACACAGGGATTTTCCCGGCCAACTAAAACAGGCGAAAGTGTGGGGGTCCGCCAAGTTCCCCGGACAACCCGTGGAAAAAGAGTATCCCCTGGCGGACGGTGATATAGTGGAGTTGCATGTTTGAGCTGTTGTTAATTTATAAAAGACAAAGGGTTTAATGAAGAGGCGGGAGGAACGGAAATGAGGATAACCGGTACCCATATAAGGAGTCTACGAGCCCCGATTGTAAAAGAAGGAGACGATTTGGTCCAGGTGGTGGTGGACTGCGTGATGAAGTCCCTTAAAGAAGAACAGTATGAACTTAGAGACCGGGATGTGCTGGCAGTAACCGAGTCCCTGGTGGCCAGAGCGCAGGGGAATTATGTTACTCTTGACGAAGTGGTAATGGATTTGCGGAGCAAATTTGGTTCGCAAGAAATAGGAGTGGTTTTCCCCATTTTAAGCAGAAACAGGTTTTTCTTGATTCTCAAGGCCGTGGCCAGGGCTTTTTCCCGTGTATACTTGTTGTTGAGTTATCCCTTGGACGAGGTCGGCAATCCCATAATGGATATTGACCGGATGGATGAAGCGGGAATAAATCCGGGAGTTGATTTTTTGACGGAAGAGGAATACCGGCGGTTGTTGGGCGGGGAAGTAAAACACCCGTTTACCGGGATCGATTATGTCCGGCTTTATAAAAACTTAGCCGTAAACGGGAATATAACCGTTGGTTTTGCCAATGACCCGGCGGCGGTGTTGCCGTTTACCCGGAACGTGCTGGCCGCGGATATTCACAGCAGAGAAAGAACCAAACGGCTTCTGAGAAAAGGTGGAGCACAAAAGGTGTACAGTTTGGACGAAATTTGCACAGAACCGGTGCAGGGCAATGGTTACCATCCTCAATTCGGCCTTCTTGGTTCCAACCGGGCCACAGATGAAAAGCTCAAGCTTTTTCCCAGAGACGGGCAGGCTTTTGTGGAAAAAATTCAGGCCGGGTTGAAAGAGCTGACAGGGAAAATGGTGGAAGTCATGATTTATGGAGACGGCGCTTTTAAGGATCCGGTGGCTAAAATTTGGGAACTTGCCGACCCGGTGGTCTCACCCGCCTATACCGCCGGGCTTAACGGGACACCCAATGAGGTTAAACTAAAATACTTGGCTGATGACGAGCTGGGCGGGCTCCGGGGTGAAGCAATCGAAGAGGCCATAAAGAAACGGATCAAAGAGAAACGAACTGCTTTAATAGGGGAGATGGATTCGCAGGGGACAACTCCCCGGCGTTTAACGGATCTTTTGGGGAGTCTGGCCGATTTGACCAGCGGGAGTGGTGATAAGGGCACGCCTGTTGTTTTGATTCAGGGATATTTTGACGATTATTCCGTAGATTGAGGTTATACCGGGCGGTGTTTTTTAGGTTATTACTCAAACACCGAGGAAAAAAGCTGGTTGGTCCATTCCACTGATTTGAGGAAAAATTGGGGGACATTTTCTTCTTCCAGACCGAGCCGGCCGGAATGCTGGGTCACCAGGTTCCAGTCGGCTTTTTCGTAGGCTGTCATTAACCGGTAAACCTCTCCGAGCAGGTTTTCCCCGCCGGTCAGGGCGTCTTTTATATCATTGGAAATGGGCAGCTCACCAAGGATTTCTGCCATGGGACGGTCCAGGAAAGCGTCAATCATGGAAAACAAGCCCATAAGAAAAAATTCCGAGCTGCGGTTCTGCAGACCGATTACGGAGGCGATCATCTCTCCAAATCTGGCTCTGATTACCGAGTTAACCATTAATTCGTCAGGCTTGTCGTCACCCATGGCTTTCAGAGCCAGGAGAGTTACCCACTTTTTAATTTCCTGGAGGCCCAGGATCACCAAAGCCTGTTTAATAGAGTTTATTCGGCTGCGGAAACCAAAAATAGCGGAATTGACGAGCCGTAAGAGTTTATAAGAAAGCGAAATGTCCGCCACAACAATCCGGGTGAGCTCTTCAAAATTTGGTTCTTCCCGGTGCAGTTCTTGCAGTATACGTAGGTAAGTCAAGCGGTGGGAGGGGATATCACTCCGGCTGATAATATCCGGACGGCAAAAAAAGTAGCCTTGAAAATAGGAGTAACCTAACTGTAGAGCCTCGCGAAAATCGGTAATGGTTTCTACTTTTTCCGCCAACAACTGTACCCGGTTTCCGGCAAACCTGGCGGCCAGATCGGCGCGTTCTTTTTTTGAAGTTGTAAGGAAATCGACTTTTAGGATATCCGCCAGTTCCACCAGGGGAATTTTTTTTTCGCTCAAGACAAAATCGTCTAAAACCAAAAGGTAACGGGAATTTTTCAGCTTTTCGCAGGCGTACAAAATTTTTTCGTCCGGTTCTACGTCCTCCAGAATCTCAACGCCAATCAGCTCTTCCGGGAAAAGGGCGGGGATTTCGTTACGTAACATATTGGCCGTAAAGTTGATAAAAGCCCGCTTACCGGCAGTAAGGGACTCGATTCCGACCAACATAAAACTGTTGGTGATGACTTTGGCAGTGGCAAAGTCTCCGTTTTTTTCATGATAAAAATTTTCCAGCCCGCTGCGAAAGAGCAGTTCATACGCGAATACCCGCTGCCGGCGGTCGAAAATTGGTTGCCTTGCTACGAATACTTTCATATTGGCCTCCTTGCCGTTTGAAACATATTCTTTTACTATTATAGTATAGTTATAGCTGGGAGTAAAGAAAAAACATACTATTTAGCATAAATACACGGCCTACCCCGTGTTTCCGCCCGGCTTGTCTTGGCGCCGGAATTCACCGGAGATTCGTTTTTCCAGCGCCTGCAGGGAGCAATTATTCAGAGACCGCTTGGAACGGGGAATATGAACAAAGTGGCGGCTGCGGATCACCGTTGGTTTGGGGGAAAGGACACAGATCTCATCCGCCAGCAACAGAGCTTCTTTGATTTCGTGGGTAACATAAAGCACAGTACGGGGTTCTGCCGCCCAAAGGGTTAAAAAATGTTGGATTAGGTCCAATTTCAAGGCCGGGTCCAGTGATTTAAAAGGTTCATCCATCAAAAGAATACGGGCAGGATAAGCCAGTGCCCGGGTTACGGCCACCCGCTGGCGCTGGCCTCCGCTCAACCGGCGGGGATAAGAGTTCCGGTAGGTGAAAAGTCCCATCTTCTTAAGAAAGGATTCTATTTTCGGGTTTATTTCGTTGGCCGGGAGCTTATCCTTTAATACAAAGGCAATATTTTGTCTTACGGTCAACCAATCCAACAGGCGGGGTTCTTGAAAGAGAAAGCTGCAGTTTTTTCCTTCCAGGCCCCGGATTTCTCCACCGTCCGCCTGCAGGGAACCGGCAGTTAAAGAGAGAAGAGTGGTCTTGCCGCACCCGGAAGGTCCCAGAATTGCCGTAATCCGGTTTTTCTTCACAGCCAGGGAAATCCCGTTCAGTACCTGCAGGGCGTCGTAGGATTTGGTGACATTATGCAGTGTGAATTCAATTTCCGTTTTTATTTCCATGCGAGGATCCTCTTTTCCACCACGGTTTCCAGTACCCGGTCAAATAAGAGACCCAATAAAACCACCACCAGTGTCCAGGCGAAGACCTCCGGGATTTGCAGAAAAATTCGAGCTTTGTCCATTTGGGCGCCGATTCCCTGAGCCGGCACGGCCATCACTTCGGCCGCTACTGTTACTTTCCAGGCCAGTCCCAGCCCAGTGGCAGCGGCGGCGGCCAGGTAGGGGACGATGGCCGGCAGGTAGAGTTCCTTGTAGATCCGAAAAGGTTTGACCCGGTAAATCCGGGCCATTTCCACCAGGTTGGGGTTGATATTTTTGATCCCGTCGGCAACGTTCTGGGTGACCAGGGGGAAAACCACCAAAAAAGTTACAAAAACAGCCACCATATCGGCGCGGAACCAGATTAAAGCCAGGAGAATCAGAGACATCGAGGGGGTGCTGCGGGTGGTGACCAGCAGGGGACGGAAAGCCGTGTTGAAGGAAGGGTTCAAGCCACAAAGCACTCCGGCTGCCAGCCCGGCCAGGTAAGAGAGGGTGAAACCCGAGGCGCCTCTCAGCAAAGTGGCGCCCAGGTGACGCCAGAAAGCACTGGAAATAACCATCGCCAACAGGACACGAAAGGTGGCCGCGGGACCGGGAAGGATGATTTCCTTGCCGATCACCGCAGCCGCCGCAGCCCAGAGCAGTACTACTCCCAGTAGGGAAGCGGGGATTAGAAATTTATTTTTGTAAATAGAAATCCGCATCCGGCAAATCTCCCCCTGTGGTTTGCGGGTTGAATTCGTATAGTTTTTGCAGATATTGGTCGATCTCCTCTCTGATCTCCCAGGCCGGGATCAACTGTAGATTACAGCGGGGAACGGATCCGCGGGCTGCTTCGGCGGAGATGAAGAGGTGTTTTTCCGCCAAAGGAGCGGCTTCCGCCGGGTATCTGTTGACCCATTCGGCGGCAGCAGCGGCTTGGGTCAAAAATTCTGTTACCAGGCCGGGATTTTTTTCTGCCAGTTCCGCCCGGATCACCAGACAACTTTGGGGGTAGGATTTTTCGCTTCTCTCAACGGTCTTCCATTCTTCCTGGTAGTCCAGGAGAATTTTTATTTCCGGGTTTTTTAGCGTGGCTTCCGTCACCCATGGTTCAGGGAGGGTTGCCAGGCCGACATTTCCAGCGATAACCAATTGGGCCAGTTCAACAGGGGCTGCGTAGTAGCGGATGGTAAGGTCTTTGTCCGGGTCGAGACCCTTGGCCTGCAGGAAATAACGGAGAAGAATATCCGGTGTTGTTCCCCGGCCGGTGACCGCAAGTTCCCGGCCTTTAAGATCTTCCCATGCCGTGATGGTGGTGTCATCGCCCACAAGGTACATTACTCCCCAGTTGGTAACGGCCGCCAGGCGGATCGGTATCCCCCGCTGGTAAAGGACGGCCGCCAGATTGGTTGGAACAGCGGCAATATCAGCTTCGCCGGAGATGATCCGGGCCGTCATTTGTTCGGGTGTCCGGACCACGGAGTAATGGACGGTTGCTTCCGGGTTTAGTTCCGGTTTTTCTTCCATCATTTGCACCAGCGAAAAACCGGTGGGACCGGCCAGAGCCACGACATTGAGCTCTACCGGAGCGGGTTGTTTACCTTCAGTGGAGACCGGCGGGAAAACCGGGAGAATCATCAAGGCAAGCAGCAACATTTTTCGTAACATATTTTTTGAACCTCCTGTTATAGAAATTTTCACGCTTTGGATAAGGCCGCCCGGACTTTAACTCCCGGCAGAGAACCCAGTTGCCCGGTGAGGGCGTTGATTTTATCGTTAGTTCCATCCACCAATACGGCCAGGACAGCGACGTTTCGAGGCCGGTACGGGATTCCTATTCGCCCGATGATAATCTCGCCTGCTTCACTGATATAATGGTTCAGTTTCTCCTGGACATCTTGGGGGTCTTCAATAACGATACCAATGACACCAACTCGTTTGTCATCCATGCGGGGCCCTCCTTTCGGAAGAGAAATAAAAAACCCATCCTGAGGATAGGCAAAAGGAAACGAAAAGCTTTGGTCGTTTTTATTTTGCCTTTGCGTCAGGTAAAAACCTTGGCCTCAGGGAAAAAAAATTTCTTTGTCTTTGGAGGAAGGCGTCCTTGCTCCGCAGAATTTACCGCTTCTATTTTACCCCACCCGCCCGGAAAAAGCAACAAAAAAACGAAACATACTTTATCCGATCCATGAAGTCTTAGCGGTTTATTTGTATTTTTTCAGCAATTTCTGGAAAAGCTCTCCGGAGCTGAACCAGAATCCAGCCGCGGGTTTCTTTGTCTCCTTCCTCCCAGGCTTGTAGCAACAATTTATTAAATTCTTGCAATTCTTTTTTTCTTCTGGCAGAAGAATAGGACCCCCCGGATTCTTTGGCCAGGGAGGGATGGCGGCCTTTAAGAATCCAGTCTGTGGAAACTTCGTATAGTTCGGATAATAAAACCAATGTATCCGAAGAGGGTTTATTTTTGTCGTTTTCAATCAGGCTTAAATTTCCCCGGGATATTTTTGTGCGCTCGGAAACGCGGGGGATAGTCATTTTTTTTTCTGTGCGTGCGGCACGCAAACGTTCGCCAATAGTATTCATTGTTTTAAAAATAAACCTCCAACTTGATTTTAGTTCCAATTTCAGATAAAATAGGTATAAATTGAACAGTTCCAATGAAAAAGGAGGAAAAGTTTTGAACCCGCGTGAGATTAAAGCCGCTCTGATGCTCAAAGGAGTCACTCAAGCCTCGATTGCCAAAAAACTGGGGATCACACCTTCGTTAATTTCCATGGTTATTCAAGGAAGAGAGAAAACTCCCAGAGTACGACGGGCAATTGCCGAAGAAATCGGGAAAAAAGTAGAAGAAATATGGCGATAACGGCGCCGTAAAGAGCCTTGGTTAAGCCGCTGCTTAGTTCCTTCCTTAATATCTTCAGGATATATTATATCACAAAAAAGCCTGTAATAAAGGGAAATTTATGAAAAAAACAACAAATAAAATTATTTTGCCGGAGATTCCAGAAAATTACGGTTGTTATTTTTTAAGGTATGTTGGATTGGCGGTTAAAAAATACCCAAAATATTTTAAGCAGAAAAAATGTGAGAGGAAATCTTCCCGCCGGCGCGAATAATCACTCAGTGTGGGATAACCTCGAAAAAAAGAAAATGGAAGAGAATGGAGGAAGCGGCAACGATTAAACTGTTTTTTTTCTTACTGATCACCGTGGTTTTATTCATTATTATTCGTTCTTTTCGGGAAGATTTTTTCAAACTTTGTGCGCAGGGAACCCCGGAAAAGATTATGGCGGCCTTGCGGGCGGGTTTTAATGTCAACGCCGTGGATCAAAACGGCCTTACCCCGCTCATGCACGCGGCAAGAAGTAACAGTGATCCCGAGGTTATCAAAATTCTGGTCGCCGCCGGGGCAGAAGTCAATACCGGCAACGAATGGGGCTGGACTCCTTTGATGTGGGCGGCTTTCTTTAATTCCAACCCCGGAATCACCCAAGCCCTGTTAGCCGGCGGCGCCCGGGTGAATGTCCGGGACCGGCGCGACCGGACTCCCTTGATGTCAGCGGCCAATGCCAACGTGAATCCACAGGTGACAAAAACCCTTATTACTGCCGGGGCTGATCTTAACGCCCGCAGTAAAAGCGGTTGGACCGCCCTGATTAGTGCCGCCGCTTCCAACAGAAATCCGGAGGTCGTCAAGATTTTGTTGGAAAACGGCGCCGATGCCGGGATTGTTGACCGGCAGGGGAGAAGAGCCCTCGACTACGGGCAGAAAAATAAATATATTAAGGATACAGAAGCCTTTTGGCAGCTGCAGGCGGCTACTTTTCAGTAGTCTTTTATCGGTTTTTGATTCCAGGGGAAATTACGGGCTGTTTCTATAAAGGTTTTGATCTGGGATAAAGGTACTGCGGGCGGCAGGTCGCAGGCGGTGGACAGGATGAAATTTTTCTTCCCTTTCATAGAGTTCAGCAGTTTTTTCGTTTCTGTTAGTACCTCAGCCTGTTTCCCGCGGAGAAAGACCCGCGTAGGATCCAGGTTCCCAAAGAGCAGAAAATCCTCGGGTAGCCTGCTGTAGATTTTCGCCGCTTCGGCACAAGAACCAATACTCACCCCTTCGATTTTCAAAGAAGCAAAGGCTTCGACCAGATGGTCGATCCGGCCGCAGTTGTGGAGGAGATAAGCGGTTTCACCCGCAAGGCCGGTTAGATGCTGAATATACCGGTGGGAAAATTCTTCAACCTGCCGGGGAGAAAAAAGACTGGCCGTTGGTTCAAGAATCATTATGGCGTTGGGTTTGACCGCCAAAAGAGCCGCGAGGTATTTTTGTAAAAGTTCCGTGCAGAACTGGAGAAGATCGTGAACCATCTGTGGTTTGAGGACACTGTTCAACGCCAGTTCACCGGTACCCATGAGCTGTCCGGCCAGAGATAAAGGTCCCATGATATACCCGCATTTTAGTGTGGCGGAGGGAAGATTTTTTACCAGCAATTCTAAAGTCTCTACATACACATGCAGGCGGTTGTTTTCCCCGATTTCCGGCACGCGCAGGTTTTCGAGGTCTTGGTAAGTGGAAACGAGTTTTTTTTCCACCAGCGGCGGTTCACCGGGCGGATACCGGAGGGAAGCCCCCACGGCCTCGCATTCTACAGTGAGATCCATGAAGGGAAAAACAAAATCGGGGTGGAATTTTTCATACAAGGTTTCGACGGCAGCATACTGAGCGCCGCTCTCATGCAGGCTGTCATAAAGCGAGACTCCGGCGGGCTTTATCCCCGGGTATCCCATCAGCGGGGCGATTTTTAATTCTCCGGCTGAATTGGGTAGAGAGAATGGCTTTTTCATCATTTATCACCTTTTGTTGTATTTTTTCTACCATGCGGGTAATTTAAGTATAGGCTTTGGCCGACAGTTTTTTCTATGATTATTTATTGATGTTTGGTAAGTATTTTAGATCTTTTATTATTGACATATGTTCAAAAATACCGTAAACTAAAGAACAGCAGGGGACAAGAATGTTTTGTATTTTCGGGCAAAGGAGAGTGTCATGAAAGGGTTAAGAATAAGTGTGGTGGTTGACAATTGGACGGCGAAACAGCGTTTGCGGGGAGAACACGGCCTGTCTTTTTTTATTGAAAAGGACGGGAAGAGTTTTCTTTTTGACACCGGGCAATCAATGGAGGTCTTTACGCACAATGCTTCGGTATTGGGAATAAACTTTGGCGCCCTGAAAGGGGTGTTTTTGAGCCACGGGCATTATGATCATACCGGCGGTTTGCCGGTAATAGCAAGGGAAAAGAAAGAGCTTTTCGTTTATGCCCACCCGCATATTTTTCATAAAAAATATGCCGCCGGTGAAGGAGAATTGAGATCTATCGGGTTGCCCTGGGAAAAAGAGGACCTGGTCAAAGAGGGGGTCAGGTTTTTATGTGCGGAAAAACCGGTGGAGCCCGCGCCGGGGTTGATGCTGACCGGTGAGATTCCCCTTGTTACCTCTTATGAAGCGGGACCAAAAAATTTTGTCACCAAAAGGGAAAGCCGCCCGGCAGCGGATATGCTCCTTGATGACCAGGCGCTTCTTATCGAAGGGCCGCAAGGATTGATAGTAGTTTTGGGCTGCAGTCACCGGGGAGTGGTGAATACCCTTCGACATGCGGTTAAATTGACGGGAGAGAAAATCCAGGCGGTAATCGGCGGCATGCATTTGAGGAGCAGTAGCCCGGTTGTGATTGGCGCCACCGCCGGTTATCTGCAGGAGACAGGAGCCACCCTGGTGGCGCCGTTGCATTGTACAGGCCCGGCGGCAGTTTATGCCTGCCGGAGTGTTTTGGGAGAGCGTTTTTACCCGGCCGGCGCCGGGACTGTTCTGGAGTTTGTATAAGTCCCTTTGGGGAGACTACATAAACAGAAAAATTGGCAGGGAGGAATTATGTTGTCCGGCGAAAAAAAATCCATTGAAAAGCTTCCATCCAATAAACTCAATACCATTCGGCATGTAATCGCCGTAATGAGCGGAAAGGGCGGGGTGGGAAAATCCTCGGTAACTTCCCTTGTTGCGGTAAACTTGGCTCGAAAGGGGTATAAAACCGGAATTCTTGACGCGGATATTACGGGGTCCAGTATTCCAAAGATGTTTGGTATCCACAGAAAACCCGAGACGATGGAATTTGGTATCATGCCCGTAGAGAGCAGTCAGGGGATTAAAATAATCTCTATAAACCTGTTACTGGAGAATGAAGATGACCCGGTGATTTGGCGGGGCCCTCTTTTGGCCGGGACCGTAAAACAGTTTTGGACTGATGTCATTTGGGATGTTCTGGATTTCCTCGTGGTTGACCTGCCGCCGGGGACAGGGGATATTCCCCTTACCGTGATGCAGAGCCTTCCTGTGGACGGGCTCGTTGTGGTGACGTCACCCCAGGATTTGGCGGTGATGATCGTTAAAAAAGCTGTCAAAATGGCCGGAATATTAAAAGTTCCCGTTTTGGGACTGGTGGAAAATATGAGCTATGTGAAATGTCCGCATTGTGAGGAGACTTTTGAACTTTTTGGCCGGGGGAAGAGTAAAGAGGAAGCCGAACAAGCGGGAATTCCTTTTTTGGGCCGCCTGCCGGTGGAACCAAAGTTCGCCGCTTTATGCGACCGGGGGAAAATTGAAGAATACAAGGGGTTTTCCGCTTTGGACCTTTCGCCGGTAGAGGAAAAGTTACAAAAATAGTTATTGACATATGCTCTAAATATAAAGTATACTGATAGTAATCAGAATACCAATGACACCGGTTTGTAAAAAAACCGGTGTGTAAAATAGGAATGAGAGGGCAGGTTGAGAAAGAGGAGGGATAAAATGAAAATTGCCGTTACTTCAGAAGGGAAAACATTGGAAGCGCAAGCTGATCCCAGATTTGGTCGTTGTCCTTTTTTTGTGATTGTGGACAGCGAGTCCTTGGAGTTTGAGGCTTTGGAGAATGAAGCGGTCGGGGCGGCCGGAGGCGCCGGTGTGCAGGCGGCCCAAGCTGTTGCCGGTAAGGGAGCACAGGCGGTAATCACCGGTCAAGCCGGGCCCAACGCTTTTCAGGCTTTGCACGCCGCCGGAGTGGAGGTTTACACCGGGGCGTCCGGAACGGTTAAGGATGTTCTGGAGGATTTCAAAGCCGGCAAGCTTAACAAAACCGGGGCGCCCACGGTGGGCAGTCATTTTGGCATGGGCGGCCGGGGTGGAGGCGGGGGAAACCGCCGGCGCTGATTATCGAACAGCCGCCCGCTGCAGGCAAAAAGAGTTGCCACCGGGCGGCATGAAACGGCAGGCGACGCATAAAATAAGAGAATGGGGAGGTGAGACAAATGCCCAGAGGCGATGGAACAGGTCCTCCTTTTGGCGGCGGCCGTAGAGGCGGTGGAGCAGGTCAAGCCGGAGGCGGGCGTTTTACGGGCGGCCGGGGGGCCGGGCCTTCCGGCGAGTGTGTGTGCCCGTCTTGCGGCCGGGCAGTTCCACACCAAATCGGCGTTCCCTGTATACAGATAACCTGTCCGAACTGCGGGAAACCGATGACCAGAAAATAAGCGTTTGTTGGCTAAGAGACCTCGCAGGGACAGGGTCTCTTCTTTTATGGTCGCCTATTCGTTAAGTAATTTTTATCCTGCCCTACTAGGCGGCTGGGATAGGATATCCGAAGCGACATGTTTTTTGGGAAGGAGGAAAGCCTGTGAAGAAACTTTTACACATACAGGAGGAATTGCGCGCTCACCTGCCGTATACCATTTTCAGTTCTGCTTTTGGCCTGATTGTGGTGGGGGTTTTAAGTTTTGTCGCCTTTTTTCTTGATGAAGCGCGGTTTCCAGAAGCTTCCGCCGGGTTGTTTCACGTCTTTCACCCGGTTCATGCTCTTTTGAGCGCCACTGCCACAACGGCAGTGTTTTGGCGGTATGAGAAGAAAGTGCTGAAGGCGACGATTGTTGGTTTTCTGGGATCAGTAATTATTTGCGGCGTTAGTGATATTTTTATCCCCTTTTTCAGCGGGCGCCTGCTGGGAGTGGCTATGGAACTTCATATATGCATAATTGAACACCCGGAACTCGTTTTGCCTTTTGTAGGCGCCGGAATTTTTGCCGGGATCATTGCCACTACAACAATTGAAAACAGTTCGGTTTTTTCTCATGCTTTTCATGTCTTTATAAGCAGTATGGCATCCATACTGTATCTTGTTTCTTTCGGTTTGACCGGATGGATGGAGCATGTCGGGATGGTGTTTTTGTTTATAATTATCGCTGTACTTGTTCCCTGTTGTATCAGTGATATTGTTTTCCCCTTATTTTTCTGCCGGGATACACCGGACGCAAACCGGCATGTTCATCAAAATAAGGATACCGCTGCTAAATTTTAATTATTGACATATGCTCAAAAAAAGATTATAATTATAATTGACATATGGTCATAATAAAAGAAAGGGGGGATAAATAATGCCGTTTGGAGACGGTACAGGACCTATGGGTTACGGTCCTATGACCGGCAGAGGAGCCGGATATTGCGCCGGTTATTCTGTTCCCGGATATATGAACCCATGGGGAGGCCGTGGTGTTGGCTGGGGCCGCGGCGGCGGCCGCGGTCGCGGTTGGGGCTATAGGTACTATGCCACCGGGGCGCCCGGATGGGCCGGGTACGGGGCATGGCCGCGAGCAGGAGCGGTTCCGCCGGCGGGGATACCGGCTAACAACCCTTTTTTCGAGCCCGATCCTTCCCAGGAGGCAGAATACCTTAAGCAGCAGGCCTCTTTCCTGGAGAAGGAGATGACGGAGATCCAAAAAAGACTTGGCCAGCTGGAAGCGGAAGGTAATAAAGAAGATAAATAAAAAAAAGACCGGTGAAAGCCGGTCTTTTTTTTATTTAGGTGCGCCCAGCATGGGCGCAATCTAATCGGTGAAAGTCCGTAGTCCGCCCTGGTAGTGGGAAGGACATAGCTGAACACCAAGGGTGTCCACCGCGAGGTGGAATCTGAAGGAAGGTGTAGGCCAATCTCCGGTCTGACGAACAGGAATCACATCAGGCTGTAAGCAAGGTTAAGACTGCCTAACAAGTCGAAGACCAATAACTACCCGGAATTGCTTGCAGTATATGTGGCAGATGTATGGAGAGAAAGATTGCGTTCTTACCTGGGGAGGTCTCACGGACGGGCGGAAACAGAGTATGAAACCCGGTTGAAACAAGATTTGTCGTGAGAAGTCAGCAGAAGCCATAGTACGGAGGTGTCGCGACACCGAAGGAAGGGCTGAACCAGAGGAGGTGAGGGTCAATGAAAGTTACTGAAAGTGGCAAACCAAAACACAGACAACTTCAAAAAGAAGGCTATCCGCAAAAGGTATCTGCGGAACAGAGAGAATATGCGGAAACGTGCGCGCCGCCAAAGATGACCGAAACCGACATCACCAACACCAACACAAACCAGCAGACGGAAGGATTGTTAGAGTTATTCCTAACCAGAGAAAATCTGAACCGTGCGTACAAGCAGGTGAAGAGGAACAAAGGTGCAGGTGGAATCGACGGAATGCGGGTAGATGAACTTCTACCCTACTTGAGAGAAAACCGGGAAAAGCTTCTCCAATCCCTCCGGGACGGAAAATACCGTCCGCAACCGGTACGGAGGGTAGAAATACCCAAAGAAAACGGTAAGACCAGGAAACTGGGAATACCCACCGTTGTGGACAGGTTTATCCAACAGGCCATCTGTCAAGTCCTGACCCCAATCTTTGAAAAGCAGTTTTCAGACAACAGCTTTGGCTTCCGGCCAAAGAGAAGCGCCCATGATGCGCTGAAAAGATGCCGGACTAACACCACAGAAGGATACAAGTATGTGGTCGATATGGACCTGGAAAAGTATTTCGACACCGTGAATCAGAGTAAACTCATTCAGCTTTTATCAGAAACGATTAAAGACGGACGGGTAATATCGCTAATTCACAAATTCTTAAAAGCCGGAATCATGGTTGGCGGGATGTTTGAAGACAGCCTGGAAGGAGTACCGCAAGGAGGCCCATTAAGCCCATTAC
>Ga0209075_1001301_pt1 | contig 23634 bp, 22 predicted proteins | sample Stecom2011_FD_187523 | JGI IMG/M metagenome (GOLD analysis project Ga0209075, IMG submission 187523) | Agricultural soil microbial communities from Utah to study Nitrogen management - Steer compost 2011 (SPAdes) (version 2) | ecosystem: Environmental > Terrestrial > Soil > Agricultural land...
CGCTTTTACGGCTCCAGTTTTCACCTCCATCAAAACTACTGTTCCGTGGTCGGCCTTATGAATTTTCAACTGTTTCATCAAAGCACTTTCTGCAACATCTTGTATATTTACATCAATTGTTGAGTGAATGTCTTTACCATTATCAGGATTAATCTCATTGTCATCGCCAACTGGCTTCCACACACCACCAGAAATTTTTTGCATCAAACGCTGTCCATCAACCCCAGCAAGAATTTCACTATAAGCACCTTCCAATCCAACTGAAGTACCATGCCGATCATAACCAATGGTTCTTGCTGCCAACAACTTAAATGGGCGCTCACGCTTATTTTGTTGATGAATTATTAGACCACCTTTATATTGACCATTCCTAAAAATAGGAAAGGTTTTTAACTGCTGTAATTCAGGATAACGAACGTTGTTTTTTATAAGATGATAGCGTTTCCCATCATTCCTTGCATCAATTAATTCTTTTTGATAGGCTGCTTTAGAACGATCTTTAAAAAGACGACTTAGCATTAAAGCTAGAGAATCAACCTTTTGATTAAATAAGCCTGCAGATATCGCATCTGTATTAGGATCAAAGCGCACTTCATAAATAGGAATAGAAGTGGCCAATAAACTACCATCGGTAGCATAAATATTTCCCCGAACAGCTTCAATGTTTTTCTCCACCAAAGTCAGGCTTTGTGCTTTCTCTGCTAACTCATCTCCTTCAAAAAGCTGTATGAAAACAGCTTTCCCTATGATTGTTACGCCAAAAAGACAAACAACAAAATACAGGAGGTAAATCCTCCAAGCTATGTCTTTTTTAACTTCACTCATTTAACAGTTTCCTTTTTTCCTTTTTTGAAATAACGATTTTTTTTGGAGGCCGCACTAATTCTTTTAAGCCTAACTCTTCAGTAGCTCTTGCAACTTGCGACTGCTTGCTGATATACATCAGTTCAGATTTCGTAGTTATGTATTCAGATCGGAGCTCTTTAACCTTGTTGGTTGTTTTGTAAAGCTTTCGCACAAGCTTTTCAGTTTGATATCCATTGGCGATGTAGCAAATACCTAAAAAGGTGATAAAAAACAAATATGGAAGCACCCTCACAGCTCGTTCGCGTGATAAAAAACTCCCCGACAGTACCCCTTTAACTCCTTTTACAGCAGCAGGTGTTTTGTCAACTTGCTCTTCTTCCTCTATATGTTCTTTAAATTTATTCATGCTGCTTTTTCTGCAATCCTTAATTTTGCACTACGTGCTCTGTTATTTGCTTTTATTTCCTCTTCATTTGGCACTATAGGCTTTCTATTAATTGGCTCTAATGGCCGAATCAGTTTACCATAAAAATCTTTCTCTACTTTTCCTTCGAAATTTCCAGTTCTAAAAAAATTCTTCACTAAGCGATCTTCAATAGAATGATAAGTTATCACTGCTAGCCTTCCTCCCACTTCTAGCACTTCTAGCGCTTGCTCTAGTAGCTTTTTCAATGCCCCCAACTCGTCATTAACCTCAACTCTAATGGCTTGAAACAATTGAGCATAAAACTTATGCTCCATTTGTTTAGGTGTAAATTCAACTACAGCTAACTTTAAATCATCTATAGTTTTTAAAGGGCGCTCCTCTCTATGCTTCACAATTGCCTCAGCCAGCTTATAGGCATTCTTCAACTCTCCATAATCTCGGAACAAGCTCGTTAATGCTTCTAATTCATATGTATTCAAAACTTTCGCAGCTGTCATTTCACTTTTCTGGTTCATTCGCATGTCTAAAAGCGCAGCAAAACGAAAAGAAAAGCCACGCTCCGCAACGTCAAATTGATGAAAAGAAACTCCCAAATCAGCCAACACACCATCAACTGGAATAGCCTTATGGTAGCGTAAAAAGTTTTTAAGAAAAGCGAAATTTTGTGGAATTAACACAAAGCGTTCATCATCTATAGCATTTTGAGCAGCATCAGCATCTTGATCAAAAGCAAACAACCTGCCTTCATCAGAAAGAGATTTTAATATTTCTCTACTGTGCCCTCCACCACCAAAAGTAACATCTACATAACGACCATCAGGCTTAATCGCCAGGCCTTCAACAGAAGCATTCAATAAAGCAGGCTTATGATAAACCATCTTCTTCACCTCCCTTCTCTTTTTGAACATTAGAGAAATTGCCCATTACCTCTTCTGCTAAATCAGCAAAATCTTCAGGCTCATCACTCAGCAAACCATCATAAACATCTTTATCCCATATTTCAATCCGATCAGAATATGCAAAAAGCACCACCTCTTTTTCTAAGCCCCCATATTCTTTCAACCTTTTAGGAAGCAAAACCCTACCAGTTCCATCCAAACTTAACTCTGTTGCACCACGATAGAAGTAGCGAATAAACTCTCTATTCTTCTTTACATACTGATTCAACTGATTCACTTCAGCAGAAACTCGATCCCAATCATTCTTTGGGTAAAGCACCAAACACTTCTCAAAACCTCGATTCACCACAAAAGACTCTTTCGCAGCTGGAGACAATTGCTTACGCAAGCCAGAGGGCATCATCAGACGTCCTTTAGCATCAAGTTTACAATCGAATTCTCCAATAAAGTTTGTCATAAGTCTTTTACGATCTGTCTTTTATCTTTAATGAAGTAAAATTATCGATTTTTTTACCACATTCTACCACTTTTTACCACTTTGTTGATAACTTCTCTACATATAGATTCTACAAAACCAATAGAACCATTGAAAACAAGGCGATTATAAGAATCTACGAAAGGTGGTAAAAGAATAAAAAAAGATGGGTTTAGCTTATAAAAATGGCGGATTGACAATTAAAGTTTGATCAAAAAAACATCAAATCAACGCTTTAACAATCCATCCTTTAATATTTTAAAACCTAAACAATTAAGTTCAACTTAAAAACAATAAATCGCCTAAAGCTCAAAATCAAAGCAATAAACAATTCTTTCAATACTTCACTGAAAAAGGCAAGAGCTAAAGAACAAAAAACACTTTTCCTGCAATGTAAATCGAAGAAAAGATTCATAAAAGAAAATTAAAATCACATCGTAAGCACCTATTCCACAATGATAGTCAGCAAATACCACAACTAGTAAAAAGAAATGGTTAAAAACTAATCGAAATAGTTAAATCAACAACTAACGAAATTCCTATATTTGGAACATATAAATTATGCTATGAGCCAAGAGCAATATATTAAAAAAGAAGACAAATTTGAATACCTTGAAAAAGGTGAAGGACACACACTTTTAGTTTTACATGGACTTTTTGGAGCGCTGAGTAATTTTACAGATTTAATTGATGCATTCTCAGAAAAATACCATGTAGTAGTTCCCATCATGCCACTTTATACCAATCCACTCTTAAAAACTTCTGTTGGAGGTATGGCCACTTATGTTAAAGATTTTATTAAACACAAAAACTTAGACCAAATTACTTTACTAGGTAACTCATTGGGAGGCCATGTTGCTTTGGTAGTTGGTTTAGATCTTCCTAAAAAGGTTCATTCTATGGTGCTAACAGGAAGCTCTGGACTTTATGAAAATGCATTTGGGGGTTCTTTCCCAAGAAGAGAAGACAAAGAATACCTGCGCAAAAAAATAGAAGTAACTTTTTATGACCCTGCAGTTGCAACAGATGAGCTGGTTGATGAAGTATTCAAGATTGTCAATGATAGAAATAAACTAATTCGAATTTTGTCAATGGCAAAGTCGGCCATTCGACACAATATGGCGAAAGAGTTGCACAATTTTGAAATGCCCACTTTGCTTATCTGGGGTAAAAATGATAAAATCACCCCTCCTCATGTCGCCGAAGAATTTCATGCAAACCTTAAAGACTCAGAACTACATTGGATTGATAAATGTGGCCATGCTGCTATGATGGAACATCCAGAAGAATTCAACAGAATATTAGACGAGTGGCTTTCAAAAAAAGTTAATCGTTAAGCTTAAGTTTACACTTGAGAATACCATTGTTTTTTCTAAAAACGAACAAAGTCGTTTTTGTTCATCTATTTCGTAAATTAACAGAAAAACATCCATGAAAATCACCTCTGCAGAATTTCTGATTAGCAACACAGACATAAAAAAATGTCCGCCTCCAAATAAAGCAGAATATGCATTTATCGGTCGATCTAATGTTGGAAAATCAACTTTCATTAATTATTTATGCGATCGGAAAAAGCTTGCTAAAACTTCTACTACTCCAGGAAAAACTCAATTAATCAACCATTTTTTAATTAACAAAGAGTGGTATTTGGTCGATTTACCTGGATATGGATATGCGAAAGTATCGAGAACACAAAGAGCGAAGTGGGATGATTTTATTCGCAGCTATTTAACAACACGCAACAATTTACTCTACACTTTTGTGCTTGTTGACTGTCGTCACAAACCTCAAGCTGTAGATTTAGAATTTATGGAATGGCTTGGAGTTAATGGAATTCCATTCGTGATCATTTTTACAAAAATAGATAAGATTTCAAGTACTGCACTAGATAAAAACATAGCTGCTTACAAAAATGAAATGCTGAAAACCTGGGAAGAGTTACCGCTGATGTTCATGAGCAGTTCAACTTCTAAAATTGGCAGAGAGAACATTCTTGATTTAATAGAAAAAACCAATGCAGAGTTTAAGTTTTAAAGACTGATAATCTAAAACTCTAACTGACTTTTAATCATTTCTCTTCTTTTTTAAACCTCCAAGAACTAAAGTTTTTCTTTGTGCCATTTGTGCTTGTTTTATGTCTTTCGTGGTTAATGTTTTTACCACCAAGAGCACTAAGGTTATTTGGCACCTCTTTTACATGCAGTATGTTAATATACATACTCAACACTATCAAAGCATTAATACTTCTTACCAAGGCGAGAAAAGCTATATTTAAACAGCACAAAAACCAGAACTATTTTCCACAATTAACTCTCCTCAACAATTCTTAATTTTGCATCTTTCATAAAAGCATTCCAATGGATTATAATTTCTCTGAAATAGAAAAGAAGTGGCAAAAATACTGGGCAGAAAACAAAACCTTCAAAACTGAAGACAAAAGTAATCTACCCAAGTTTTATGTTTTAGATATGTTCCCCTATCCTTCTGGCGCGGGACTGCACGTAGGCCATCCACTGGGCTATATCGCCTCTGACATATTTGCCAGATATAAAAAGCATCAAGGCTTTAATGTTTTGCACCCCATGGGTTACGATTCTTTTGGTTTACCAGCAGAACAATATGCCATTCAAACAGGACAACATCCAAAAATAACTACTCAAGAAAATATTAAAACTTATAGAAGACAGCTAGATAAAATTGGCTTCTCCTATGATTGGGACAGAGAGGTGCAAACCAGCAATCCGGAGTATTACAAATGGACACAGTGGATATTTTTACAGCTTTTTAATTCTTGGTACAACCTAAAAAATGATAGAGCTGAAGACATTAGTAGTTTAATTGCCCACTTTGAAGCAAAAGGGAGCAGCGACTTACAAGCTCACTCTGATAGCAACTTAACTTTTTCTGCTACAGAATGGCGAGAGAAAACAGAAAAAGAACAGGCAGATATTTTAATGGAATACCGACTGGCATTTTTGGCAGATTCTTTTGTTAATTGGTGCCCTGCCTTAGGAACAGTATTGGCAAATGACGAAATAAAAGATGGTCTCTCCGAACGTGGAGGTCATCCAGTAGAACAAAAGAAAATGCAACAATGGAGCATGCGCATAACGGCTTATGCCGATCGTTTGCTCAAAGGTTTAGACCAATTAGACTGGACTGATCATATCAAAGAAATTCAGCGCAACTGGATTGGAAAATCTAATGGTGCAAGCATACGCTTTGAAGTAAAAGATAGCAAAAGAGAAATTGAGGTATTTACCACGCGTCCTGATACAATTTTTGGTGCTTCTTTTATGGTTTTAGCCCCAGAGCATGAGTTGGTAAATGAGTTAACTAGCAAAACGCAACTCAAGGAAGTAGAAGATTATAAGAAATATGCAGCAAGTCGTTCAGAGCGAGAACGCATGACAGAAGTAAAAAAAGTTACTGGTACTTTTACTGGTGCTTATGCCATACATCCATTTACCAATCAAGAAATACCAATTTGGATTGGCGATTATGTTTTGGCTGGCTACGGAACAGCTGCAGTAATGGCAGTACCAAGTGGCGACCAAAGAGACTGGGATTTTGCAACACATTTTAAATTGCCGATTCCAGCCGTAATTGAAGGGCAAAATGTAAGCGAAGGAGCAGATGACCGAAAAGATGGAAAACTTATTAACTCTGATTTTCTAAATGACTTATCAGTAAATGAAGCCATAGTTAAAGCAATTGAAGCCATTGAGGAAAAAGAAATAGGCGAAAGAAAAATTAACTATCGACTGCGCGATGCTGTTTTTAGTCGTCAACGCTATTGGGGTGAGCCAATTCCAATATATTTTGAAAGTGGCATTGCCCGAGGAATTCCCGAAGACAAACTGCCATTGATGTTGCCAAAAGTAGATAAATACTTACCTACAGAAGATGGAGAACCTCCTTTGGCAAGAGCTAAAGATTGGAACTACAATGGAAGTCCAATTGAAAAAAGTACAATGCCCGGATGGGCTGGCAGCTCTTGGTATTTATTCCGCTATATGGATGCCCAAAGAAAAAATGGTTTTGCTGATAAAGAAAGCCTTGATTACTGGAAAAACGTAGATGTATATTTTGGAGGAGCAGAACATGCAACTGGACACTTGCTTTATGCTCGATTTTGGACGAAATTTTTAAACGATCGAGGATACCTCAACATAGAAGAGCCATTTCAAAAATTGATTAATCAGGGGATGATATTGGCGGCTGATGGGCAAAAGATGAGTAAACGATATGGAAATGTCGTTAACCCAGATGATATTATTGCTGAATACGGCGCAGACACCTTGCGTTTGTTTGAAATGTTTCTAGGCCCATTGGAGCAATCAAAACCTTGGGATACGAGTAGCATTGAAGGAGTACATCGCTTTTTGCGCAAGTTTTGGCGCTTGTATCACGATGAAAACAATAACTTTAGTATAAGTAATGAAAGCACGACTCCAGATGAATTAAAGGTATTGCACAAATGCATTAAAAAAACCACAGAAGACATTGAGCGATTTGCTTTTAATACAGTGGTTTCTGCATTTATGATTGCTACAAACGAATTGAATGATTTAAAGTGTAATAAAAGAGAAATACTAGAACCACTCTGCATATTGATTGCACCTTATGCTCCGCATATTGCAGAAGAAATATGGGAAAAGTTAGACAATAAAGGAAGCGTTAGTCAGGCTGCATTTCCAAAATTTGAGGAAAAGCATTTGGTAGAAAATGCACATAAGTATCCAGTTTCTTTCAATGGGAAAGTACGATTTATGATAGAGTTACCTATAGAAATGGGGAAAGGCGAAATTGAAGAAATAGTTTTAGCACATGATGATGCACAAAAGTGGCTAGATGGAAAAGCTCCAAAAAAAGTAATTGTCGTGCCGAAAAAGATTATCAACATTGTGGTATAACAAAGTGATATTAAACAGTTTCTTAGGAGCTAGTTTCCTTGAACTTCGCTTTTATAAGTGGTATAGTAAATCAGCCAGTCTGCTTCACTTTTATACCTGCTAAAGTATATTTTTAAGTCAGCTTCGCTCTTGTAGTCGGTCCAATACCAAATATTGCTATTTGGCTTCGCTTCACTCTTATAAGCAGTTTTGTAGATAACTTTAGCAGCTTCACTTTTATATTTTGTGATGTAAACAATTTTATCAGCTTCACTTTTAAAAGTAGTTTCATATACTTTTTGAGCTTGTAAAGCTGAAGCCATAATTAACAAAGTAACTGTCAACAAAAATCTAATATTCATTCTCAGGGTTTTTATAAATGTACAAAAGTTTCTAATATAACTGCTCAATAGTTCTATCATTTATAACACTTCAAGAAACCTAATCAAATTGAGTGAAAAGAGTTTAAATTAAATTTCATTGTTTATCGATCCGATAAATAAGAGAGATAAAGCTTATTATCAACTCCATTATCCTGCTTAACTTTGCATAAAACAATACAAAATCATGGCAGAAAACTCCAAAGAAATAATCAGCATATTAAAAGATTTAAAAGCATCTGATGAACAAGTTGTTTTAGATGCCATTAAAAGAAACCGAAAGGATGGTAATGCAAAGACATTCAGAGCGTTACTTGACACTTTAAATGAAACTAATGAACCCACTGTTGAGGCGGCGATTATAGAGTTTCTATTTGACTTAAAAGATGAAAGTAGTGTTGATATATTGATAGAAAAGATAGAAGACAACAGCATGTCTTTTTACAACAGTTTTTTGATTGCTACTTTTTGGCAAGCTGCAATTGACGGTTCCGATCACCTTTCGTTATTTGTAAAAAAAGCTATAGAAGATGACTATATGGTTGCACTAGAAGTGTTGACTGTTGTAGAAAATTTTGACAGTGCTTTTACGAATGAAGAAATTGTTAATTGCGAAGCCGACCTTGATGAAGCGATAAGCGCTGAAGGAATGACAGATAAAAGGGCTCTTTTAGAAAGTTTAAAAGAAGTAATAATAAAGCTACCAAGAGAGGAAATGTAAGATGGATAAATTCAAAAGTTTAAGAGAAAAATTAAATGAAAACCCGGAATGGCCAAGGCTTTATTTTTTTAAATTTATTATTCCCTCAGATAATCAAAAGCTTGCTCAAATACAAGCATTATTCTCAGATGAGGCAGAGGTAATAATCAAGCAATCCAATAAAGGGAACTACCTTAGTGTTAGTGCAAAAGAACTTATGCTCAATGCAGATAGCATTATTAAACGCTATGAAAAGGCATCTGAAATAAAAGGACTTATTTCACTATAAACCTGTTCATGCAAGAGCTTGGCAAATACTTATTGATTGTTGGGATTTTGGCTATTCTCCTTGGATTTTTGTTTTACTTTTTTGGAAACAAACTCAATTGGATTGGAAATCTTCCAGGCGACATTCGCATCGAAAAAGACAACTTTCGCTTCTACATGCCAATTACTACAATGATTCTTGTTTCTGTCGTTATCAGCGCAATTTCATGGCTGATTAAGAAGATGTTGGGATAACTTATTCTATCGTGATTAATCAATAAATTTTAACCTTGCTTGGATGTCTCAAACCTTGCATTTTATTTACTACAGCTTTAATTGAACCCACCAATATTGGCGTTTCTATCAGTAAGGGTATTCTATTTTTATCGTCTGAAACATAAACCGTCATGTCTTCGCCGGCATTAAAAATTGAACCTTCAATCAAATATGGAGAAAATACGATACAATCAACTTCGCCAAGCCCTTTAATTTGTTTCTTTCTTCTACCCAAAAAACGAATATAACTGTCGTATGCACCATTGTCAATAAAAATATTAATGGGAACCTTGTCCCCTACTTCCAATTTAGAAAAATCAATGTTGCGCGCATAGTAGATCATGCTTAATACATCGTAAGTGCAATTTTTAATAGAGACCGTATCGTATTCATAAGCTGCATTTTTTTCCAACTGTCTCTTGGTAAATGCCACTCTTTTTTGATAATTAAAATCATAGTTTTCCCAGATATAATCACTACCCTCTTCTACTTTTCTACGAAAAATACTGGGCTGCAATTTCTCGTAATGTGTATATGTTTGATAGTGGTCTCGAACCCGATAAATCCAATCATATTTAGTAAATGTTTGACCATAACTATCAAAGTACCAATATGGTTCTCCGCCAATTTTGTGGGTATCTGCTTTAAAGTAAACCTCACCTGCACGCACCCAAATACCTGCCAAATGATAGTATATCACATAATCTATCCTTTCGCCAGCTTTAAAAGCAGTATTGCTTTGCCAGCAATTCTGAGCAGAAATTTGGAATGAAAAGAAAAATAGATAAAGGAATAAAACAATACCAAAAGGCTTCTTCATATCGAACTCAAAGAAACGAATTCTCTTTATTTCACAAGCTACTTTCTCTTAATTCGTATCTTTAATTAGCTTTGTAGCTATGGAATTTAAAATTGATGGCGAGTATATTGAACTAATTAAACTCTTAAAAGCTTGTGGCATTGCCGAAACTGGAGGTATTGCAAAGCGAATGGTTGAAGCTGAAATGGTGAGGTATAATGGCAATATAGACCTAAGAAAACGACTAAAAGTAAGAAAAGGCGATCGAATTGAAATTGATGGCACCGAAATTAAAATAATATAAAATAACTATGAAAAACCTGATAATCAGCCTACTAATAATCTTTCTTTTCTGCATGGACTCAAATGCTCAAAATGCGATCGGAGTAACCAATATCCAATCTCCGCAAGACCAACTCAACTACAACTCAAACACGACGATAGATATCCGTGTTTTTGTTCAAAACAAAGGACCACACAACCTAAGCGCTACTGATAGCTTGTATTTTAATTACAATGTGTCAACCAAAGATACTATGCTCTTTTTTCAAAAAACCATAGTATTAGGTGTGCCACTTGATTCAGCTAAGGGTAGTGATTTTACACTGCATAAAGACTATAACTTTCCTATTGATGATTATTATTCTATTTGCGCAGAGGTTTCTGGCACAAAAGTTTATCCAACAAATACTGCAAAACAACGGTCTGCATGCTCGTACATTCCAGTTGGTTTACTAAAAAGCGAATTAAAGCTAAATCACTTGTATTATGCCAATGGTCAAATAATTTATGAATTGCCTGAGTCAACAAGCTTAACCTTAAAACTATTCGATCTTAGCGGCAAACTGTTATTAGAAAAAAACACATATAACCAAGCCGGACAAATTAATTGTGATGGACTGCCAACTGCTTTGTATTTGCTAAAGTTAAACGATCACAAAGGCAATCAAAAAACTGCCAAAATATTTATTCGATAATAGCAAAGAATTAATTATCGAGTTGTTAAATCCTTTTTTGTTATTTACGGTCTTAAATATTTCGATACTTTCCTAAATTCATCATCCTCCCAGTCTTGGCTACTCACATAGGTTACAATCATTCGTTTGTACTCCGATTGTGCAAAAAAGTAATCAATCACATTTTGTACTGGCCCTCGCAAGCGGTTGTTAAAACTAAAAGTAGCATTCAATAAATTTGCTAAAACCTCCTCATCTAAATAGTTTAACTCTTTCAGTGCATTCGCAGCATTTATCCTTGTCAAAAATTCAAACGAATTAGAAGAGTAATCGATGAGTTTTTTTAGCTGCTCTTCTTCTCCTTCATACTCATAGGCGATTTTTAAACGACTAATGGCAACATTATGTGAGCGATCACCTTTGACCCCATCTGTCATTTGCAAATAAGCAGGTATGTTTTGGGGAAAATAAAAAGACAATAACTTCAAAGATTTTTCAATCACCTGATAAGAAGAGTCGCCTAGTAATTTTCGATATTCTGGTTCCATATCATCGCTAATTCTAAAAGTATTGTCAACAATAGCCGCCTTTACTTTTGCATCTCCATTTTCAATTCCCAAGCGCACAATCTTTTCAGATGCCTCATCCATTAAAGGCACAATTTGTTGTACAATCTCACGCTTTATGCCATAAAAAGTTTCCGCCTGAAAACGCTCCAATAAAAAATCTGATTTGCCTTCAAACTCCTCTCCTTCCAGTGCTACTATTGCATCATATCGATCAATCATGTTTTCTGCTTTTGCAGCTTGTGCTTTCAGCACTGTGGTGCTTTTTTTAAAGTCTACCTTCTTCATCACTTCACTGTTGGGGTCAAACAACACATAGTCGATTTTTTTTCCAGCTTCTACATCAAAGCTAACTTTATGGTATTGCTTTTCTATAAAAACTTTCTTTTCTGCAACACTGCCATCTTTATAATGAATTTGAAATACAATCGGCATACGAAAAAAGTCAACCAAGTCATTAACTTCATGAACTTGCTCTACATCAAAAACTGCTTTTTCTCCATAATTTGTAAACTTTATGTTGTAAGCTGGCTCACCACCTTTATAAATCCACTCTTCCCAAAACCAATCCAAAGAAAGCCCTAGGCTTTCATGAAAAGCGACCAACAAATCCTTGCTATCAACATTACCAAAAGCATGTTTCTCTAAATAGTATTTTACCGCTTTATTAAAAGATTCTCTTCCTATAGTATATTTTAGCATTTGAATTACAAAAGCACCTTTGGGATAAAACCTTGCCGACCCTGCTGTGCTACTAGCGAGAGGCATTAAATCTTTCTTTGAAGCTTTCAAAGCTGCATTGTTATAATTTCTTCGTACCCAATTGTACTCATCAGCACCAAATGCTTCTTTTTGATACATTAAATCAAAATGCGTTGCAAAACTTTCTTGCAACCAGTGATGAGCATCAGAGCGAGCAGTTATCATATCTCCAAACCACTGATGAGCAAGCTCGTGTGCATTTACACGCAAATAATTTCTATCTGGATAGTTTCGCTCATCAATCAAATAAAAATCTCCAAAAATAGTTGCAGTAGTATTTTCCATTGCACCATACATAAAATTTTGCACTGGAATTTGGGAATACTTTGACCAAGGATAGGGCACGCCAATTTCTTTCTCAAAAAAGTCGAACATGCGTTTTGAAAAACGATATGTCGGTTCTACTTGCTCAGGCTGATCTGGATAATAATACAAATCCATTTTTACACCAGATGCCGACTTGCGAGTTTCAATGGCATAGTCGCCAATGGCCAACATGATTAAATAAGTTGGATGTGGGTGAGAGATTTTGTAATGCCATCTTTTTTGTCCACCTTTTATTTTCTTTTCGTTCAACAATTTTCCATTGGATACCAATTTATACTTTTCATCGAAATCGACAATTACCTCAGAAACCACCTTGTCGTTCTTTGTATCGTACATTGGAATCCAGTGGCGGTTATCAACCCCTTGTCCTTGGGTCCATATTTGCTTTCTGCTTCTACCGGTTGGATCATCCCAGCCAATAAAATAAAGTCCTTTTTTTGGTTTCGCAGTATATTTTATTTCTAGCTTATGTTCAGAGTCCCATTCAAGTGATTGATTGAAATACACAATGAGAAACTCTCCTGTATTTTTATACTTTACCTCTTTGCCATCCAAGGATACTTGTTCAAATTCTATATTTACAGCATCTAGCACAAGCGAGTCAACTTGTTTTTGCAATACTTTAAAAGTATGGGTCACCTCCCCATGAATGTTTTTTTTCTCAGCTTCAAATGAAGCTTTTAAAAGTAAGTGCTGAAAGTCTACTAAATGCTCTCTAGGCACCAAACCTTTATCTGCATAATAGCTTCGTTTTTGAACAACTTGTGGAAAAACTAAAGTTTGAACAATCATCAACAAAGACAAGAGTAAAGTTTTACAATTCATCATGATAAATGGTTTTTACGATTTCTCTTAAATTATACTGCGAACTCATTACTTGACCATACGCTCCTGCTGAACGAATGGCAAAAATATCACCGCGCTCGCTCTCAGGTAAAAGTATGGCTTTTCCAAAACAATCCGAAGACTCGCAAATTGGCCCTACAACATCATACTTTTCTGAAGGCAAGTTATTTCTTTTGGTTAAGTTTTGTATGTGGTGTGAAGATTGGTATAAGGCAGGGCGAATAAGTTCAGTCATGCCTGCATCCAAAATTGCGAAATTGGTTTTTATTCCTTTTTTAATATACAACACTTTGGTAATAAGTGCAGCAGATTGAGCTACCAAAGACCTCCCCAACTCAAAATGTAGTTTTTGTTGGGGCAAGAGTTCAATAAAGTCTTCGAAAACTTTAAAATATGACTTAAAATCTGGAATTGGTTCTTTATCTGGATCCTCATAATTTATACCCAAACCACCGCCAACATTAATGTGTTCTAAAGCAATATTTCTATCGCGAATTTTTTTTTGCAATTCATTTACACGATTACAGAGATTTTTAAAAACAGACATATCTCTAATTTGAGAACCTACGTGAAAATGTAATCCTTTAAGTTCAACATTTTTTAGTCTTGACAGCATCTCAAAAAGTGTACTGAGCTCCCAATAGTTAATGCCAAACTTATTTTCTTCCAGACCAGTTGTTATGTAATGATGTGTATTTGCGTTGATATTTGGGTTTAGTCGAATGGCGATTTTGGCAATTTTATTTTCTGCTTTTGCCAATTCTTCTATTACAGCAAGCTCAGCCAAAGATTCTACATTAAAAGTGAAAATATCATATTTTAATCCCAAACGAATTTCTTCATCTGTTTTTCCTACGCCAGCAAAAGCAATTTGATTTCCACTAAACCCTTGCTTTATGGCCCACTCTATTTCCTTTCCACTCACCGTATCTATATCGAAACCAGCCTCTTTAATCTTTTGTAAAATAGGCGCATTGGCATTGGCTTTCATTGCATAGTGAATGTGATAAGGCAGGCCTTTAATTGCCAGCCTTACAGCTGCTAATGTTGCATCTAACATTCGCAAATCATAGTAATAATAGGGTGTAGCAATCTTTTGCAACTTGGGCAAAAGTTTTTCATCAAAAAAATCCATCAATCAAAGAGCTCGTTTAAGTTAATTAGGGCTTTCTTTTTGTCGGCTGTATTTACCAACAAGGAAATGTTGTGGTCACTCCCTCCATAAGAAATCATGCGTATAGGCACATCTCTAAGTACTTTAAAAACTTTCAAAGCCACACCTTTATCATTTTGAATAAAATCACCAACAACACAAATTATCGACTGCGATTTATCTACTTCTACACTTCCGTATTTCTGTAAATCGCGACAAATCTCATCGAGATAAGTAGTATCATCAATGGTAACAGAAACAGCTACCTCTGAAGTGGTAATCATATCTATTGAAGTTTTATACAGCTCGAAAATTTCAAACACTTTTCGCATAAAACCATGTGCCAGCAGCATCCGCCCTGATTTAATTTTAATAGCACAAATACCATCTTTTGCTGCAATAGCCTTAATTCCAACACCATCAGACTCGGCTGAAATAATTGTACCCTCTGATTCTGGTGAAAGCGTACTTTTTAACCTAACAGGAATGTTGGCATCCTTAGCTGGCAAAACACTTGAGGGATGCAAAATTTTTGCGCCAAAGTAAGCAAGTTCAGCTGCCTCATCAAACGACAAGCATTTGATTGGCTTCGTATTCACAACTGTTCTTGGATCATTGTTGTGCAAACCGTCAATGTCTGTCCATATCTGAACTTCAGCGGCTTTGGCTGCAACTGCAATTAAAGATGCAGAGTAATCACTACCTCCTCTTTTTAGGTTGTCAATTTCACCATATACATTTCGGCAAATAAACCCTTGAGTTATGAATAGGCTGCAATCTTCTTGCTCCTTTAACAAGCGATTTAAATTTTCTTGAATATAAAAATAATCAGGTTCTAAATCTTTATCAATCCGCATAAACTGCAATGCGGGCAACAAATTTGCTTGCACGCCAATTCCCTTCAAGTAAAGATGAAATAATGCTGTGGAAAGTAATTCTCCTTGTGCTAAAACAGCCTTTTCTTCATGAACGGTAAAAGAATCTTGTGTAAATGTCAACAGATAGTTGAAATGTGTATCAACAATTTCATTCCCTATTTCTTTTTCCTCGGTTTTCTCAAACAGTTCATCAACCGTTTTGTGGTATTTCGCACGCAAACCTTCAATCAAATTTGCAGCAAGGCTTCGATTTTGCGAAAACAAATAGTTTGCAATTTCCACCAAGCTATTGGTTGTACCAGCCATGGCAGACAAAACAACAATCTGTCGTTCAGATGGATCAAGCAATTGCGCAATCGACTTAATTCGACTGGCAGACCCTACAGAAGTGCCTCCAAATTTCAATACTTGCATAACTCTATTTTTTTTGTGCCTGCAAAGGTAAAGAAGCTACACTAAATTATGTTAAGTTTAAAGCTGCAATGCAATGCTGAAATATAAGCCACACTTTAATTGTTATTTTTGCTGTTGTTAAAAATAAATTATTTATGCTAAGCCTTCTTAAAAAGGAAATTCAATCTTTTCTTGGCTCTTTGATAGGATACATTGTTATTGTTGTTTTCCTTTCTATTATGGGACTCTTGTTGTGGGTTTTTCCTGGAGAGATGAATGTTCTCGATGGAGAATATGCCAACTTAAATGCTTTGTTTACAATTGCACCTTGGGTATTTATGTTTTTGATTCCCGCTATTACCATGCGACTTTTTGCCGATGAAAGTAAAGCGGGGACTATGGAGTTATTACTTACTAAGCCACTGAGCGATTTGCAAATTATAGCTGCTAAATTTATTGCGGGCTTGCTTTTGGTCATAATTTCTCTTTTACCAACTTTAGTATATTATATTTCAGTTTATTATTTGGGAGCTCCTGTTGGAAATTTAGATCAAGGCGGGTTTTGGGGGTCGTACATTGGTTTAATTTTTCTTGCATCTGCTTTTGTGGGCATTGGACTATTTGCCTCTTCTCTTTCAAACAATCAAGTCATCGCCTTTATCGTAGCAGTATTTTTAAGCTTTTTCTTTTATATCGGCTTTGATTTTATCAGCTCTATTGGCATACTTGGAAAAGTAGATTTACTAATTATGAAATTGGGAATTAACGAGCATTACATTTCAATGAGTAGAGGTGTAATCGACAGCAGAGATGCCATTTACTTTATCAGTTTAATTAGCTTTTTTATATTGCTTACGAAGCTAAAATTAAGTTCGAGAAAATGGTAATGAACAAGACAAAAAGAAAAGATATCACTGGATTCTTGATCAGTTTTCTAATTCTAGTATTACTGAACTTTATAGGCTCATATGTCTTTTTTAGACTGGATTTAACTTCAGAAAAGCGTTATTCTATTTCTGCTCCAACCAAAGAGCTGTTGGAAAACTTAGAGGACGACATCTATGTAAAAGTATATTTACAAGGCAATGACTTGCCATCATCAATGCTCCGACTGCGAAACGAAAGTCGTGAAATGCTAAATGAATTTCGAGCATATGCAGGTGGAAAACTGGATTTTGAATTTATCAATCCTTCGGCAAACCCACAAGAAAAACAAAGAGAACGAATATATAAGAACCTTTATGATAAAGGTTTGCGACCGACAGACATAGAGATTCGTGATGGTGGTAGTATTTCTAAGAAATTAATCTGGCCTGGCGCTTTAATTAGTTATCAAGGCAAAGAAATGCCAGTACAATTGCTAAAAAGTCAGTTTGGTGCACCACCACATCAAGTACTAAGCCAATCTATTGAAAGTTTAGAATACGAACTTGCCTCAACCATCAAAACTATCAGTTCAAAAGACCTGAAACGCATTGCTTTTATAGAGGGACATGCTGAATTAAACCAATTTGAAACAGCTGATATTGTCGGTAGTTTAAGAGATTTTTACGAGGTTTCACGTTTGCCTATAAACGGAAATATTTCAGCACTTTCAAGGCGTTTCCCAGCAAATAAAGACAGTAGTGAATTCCACATTGTCAATAAGTTTGATGCCATCGTAATTGCCGACCCTGACTCTGCTTTTAGTGAAAAAGACAAGTTTATTATAGATCAATATGTAATGTATGGCGGAAAAATTGTTTGGTTAATTGACCAAGTGAGTGCTGATATGGATAGCCTAAAGACAAAAAGAGTAAGTATGGGCATTGCCAAAGCACTAAACCTTGATGATCAGTTTTTTAAGTATGGAGTTCGCCTTAACTACGATCTAATTCAAGATTTGAGAGCAGCACCAATTCCTGTTGTAAGCGGCCAATTTGGAAATCAAGCACAAACCCAACTTTATCCTTGGTTGTTTTATCCACTGCTTAGCTCTAACAACAACCACCCAATCAATAAGAATGTTGATGTGGTGTGGGCGCGTTTTGCGAATAGCATAGATTTAGTTGGTAATGATGACCTTAAAAAAACAATCCTTCTATCTTCTTCCAATCGCACCAAGCTTGTGAAAGCACCAAGTAGGATTAGCTTGAGCATGGTAAGCTTTAACCCCCCAGAGGAACAATTTAATAAATCTGATATCCCTATTGGAGTATTGGTTGAAGGAGAGTTTTCTTCCGTTTTTGAGAACCGGCTCCCACCCAATATATTAGATGCTGGTGAAATCAAATTCAAAGCTAAAAGCCCAAAAACACAGATGGTTTTCTTTTCAGATGGAGATTTGATAAAAAATAGCTATAATCCCAACACTAATGAATATTATGCTTTAGGTTTTGATAGATACACCAAACAACGCTATGGGAATAAAAACCTATTTATGAACACTATGAATTACCTATTGGATGATTCAGGATTAATCTTATCCAACAACAAAAGCTTTAAAATCCGTTTGCTCGACACACAACTCATGGATAACAATCGCTTGATGATTCAATTGACGAATACAGCACTACCAATTTTAATCACTATTCTTTTTGGTTTTACTCTCAACTTTATTCGCAAAAGAAAATATACTGTTAAAAAATGAAAAATATATTCGGATTAGTTTTATTGATTGTCTTGCTTGCCGCTGCTTATTGGATTTATAAAAATGAGGGGTTAACACCGAAAGGCAATTCGGAGGTTTTGAAAGATTTTGCCATAGAAGATACTGCTAAAATTGATAAAATACGCATGAGTCAGCCTAACGGTAAAGAGATATTAATTAGTAGAAGAAACCAAGAAAAATGGATGGTGAACGGCAAAATTAAAGCACGTGAAGACGCCATCAATCTAATCTTAAAAACTATACACGACGTTCAAGTACAATCTGGAGTATCTCAAAAAACCTTTGATGGTGTAGTAAAAAGGTTGGCGACAAGCCACACGAAAGTGGAAATTTATCAAGGTGGACAAAAACCTGAAAAAGTATGGTACATCGGCGACCCCACGCCCAGTAGGTTAGGTGCATACACTTTGTTAGAGAAAAAGGGAAAGATATCTTCAAAACCCTTTGTAACACATATGGTAATGGAAAGGGGATATCTGGGAAGTCGTTTTTTCTTAGACCCAAATTTATGGAGAGATCCACTGATTATGCGGTGCAATCCCAAAGAAATTAAAAGCATAGAAATATGGCACAATGTTGATACTGCTACTGGTTTTAAAATAAAACAATTAGAAAATAATAAGTTTGAAATTAAAGGACACAAAGAAAACGAATGGAAAAGCTACTCAATGGATAAGGCAATTCCATTTTTTAAAGAGTTTAATAAAGTGCATTACGAATACATAGATGCAAAAACTGAACAATCTGAATTAGACTCAATTTACAGTTCTCCATATCGACATAAAATAGAAATTGTACTGCAAGATGGAAAAGAAATTCATATGCGAACTTACTTTATGCCAGTAGCAAAAGGTGCAACTTTAGGTGGTAAGCCAATTAATTATCATCCAGAAAGAATGTATGCATATACTTCAGAACTAGGCAAAGAAAGTCACCCTGTTGTACAAAACTTTACTTTTGACCCTTTAGTCCCTAGTTATGAAGACCTTGAATCATTAACAATTGTTGAAAAGTAAATGATTTAGGGGCTTTATATACCCACTCAAATACTATAAATTTGTTTTACATAATTATTCAATTAACAGAGAAATGAAATTTATCGCATCTAGCTCAGCATTGCTAAAACAACTGCAAAATATTGGTGGTATTTTAAACGCCAACAACTCCTTACCTATTCTCGATCATTTTCTTTTTGAAATTGGAGAAAACACAATGCAGGTAACTGCATCTGATTTAGAAAGCACAATTAGTGCTACCATAGATATTGATTCAAAGGAAAGTGGCACAATTGCAATTCCCGCTAAACTATTGTTGGATATTTTAAAATCGCTGCCAAATCAACCTTTAACATTTACAATAGATAAAGAAAAGTTCATGATTGATATCAATTCCGATAATGGAAAATATCACTTGAGTGGACAAGCCGGAGATGAGTTTCCAAAAACGCCGGAAGTAGAAGCGCCATCAGAAATTAATGTACCAGGCGAACTTTTATATACAGCCATAGAAAAGACAGTCTTTGCCACAGGCAATGATGAGTTAAGGCCCGTAATGTCAGGTGTGTTTTTTCAGTTAAGCCCAGAAGACCTTATTTTTGTTGCTACAGATGCTCACAAATTGGTAAAATATCAACGAACTGATGTTCAAGCATCCAAAGCTTCTGATTTCATTATGCCTAAAAAGCCATTGAATCTCTTAAAAAATATATTAAGCACAGTTGACGATGAAGTGAAAATTGAATTTAACGATACCAACGCTGCTTTTTCATTTGGCAACATTAAGTTGGTATGTCGCTTAATTGATGGAAAATATCCTAATTATGACTCTGTTATTCCTAAAGAAAATCCAAATGTATTGACAATTGAACGTCAAACATTACTTAACTCAATAAAACGTGTAAGTATTTTCGCTAGTAAAACAACCAACCAAGTGCGCTTAAAAATGACTGGTAGTGAATTGCAAATCTTTGCAGAAGATTCCGACTTTAACAACGAAGCAAAGGAACGATTGACTTGCCAGTACGATGGAGAGGATATGGCCATTGGTTTTAACTCAAAATTCTTAATTGAGATGTTGAGCAACTTAACAACTGATGAAGTAAACATAGCAATGTCTGACCCAAATCGTGCAGGCATTTTAACACCTTCAACAACAGACAATGAAGCAGAAAAAGTATTGATGCTTGTAATGCCTGTAATGCTAAATTCGTAAAATATTAATTCAAATAATTAAGTAAACACCTCTTGTCATTTTTCAAGAGGTGTTTTTTGTTTCTAAGCTAATTGTGATTATAATTTTAAATATTATCGATTTAAGTTCAACTACCTAATCGAATGTAACTTTCAGATATTACTAATGAAAAAAGAAGATATAAACCTACTCAAAGACTTGTGTAAAGTACATGCACCTTCCGGCAGTGAATCGAAGATGAAGTCATTCCTACTATCTCACATAGAAAAAGTTATGGCCCAGTGGAAAATAAAACCAGATATTATTGCTGGAGATGATTTTCAAGACTGTTTAATATTGGTATTTGGAAAACCTAGAACAGCGGTATTTGCACATATGGATAACGTTGGCTATACAGTTGGCTACAACAATCAATTGATTAAAATTGGCGGACCAAAAGCCAAAGAAGGTACTGAACTATACGGAAACGACAGTAAAGGAGAGGTAAACGGCACTTTAAATTATAGCATAAAAGAAGAATCTGACGATGTAAAGCAATTGACAATTACTTTGGATAGTAATAGAACAATAGATCGCGGCACTCCATTAAGTTACAAGCCAAAGTTTAAGGAAGATGGCGATTATATTGAAAGCAATTACTTAGACAATCGGCTAGGAATTCTCAATGCTTTAAAGTTGGCAGAAACTTTAGAAAATGGAGCAATTGTCTTTTCCGCTTGGGAAGAAGTTGGAGGTGGAAGTGTAGGTTTTTTAGCAAAGTATCTTTATGAAAAATTACAGATTAAACAAGCCTTAATTTCTGATATTACATGGGTAACTGAAGGAGTAAAGCATGGAAAAGGAGTTGCAATTTCTATGAGAGATTCTGGAATCCCCAGAAGGTCGTACATAGAAAAAATAATTTCCATTGCCGAAAGATCGAAGATTGATTTCCAATTAGAAGTTGAAAGTGCTGGAGGAAGTGACGGAAATGCGATACAAAGGTCTCCATACCCTATTGACTGGTGTTTTATTGGTGCACCAGAGGATAATGTACATATGCCAAATGAAAGAGTATATAAATATGATTTTAAATGCATGACATTGCTTTACAGTGAATTGATGCGAGAGTTATAAAATGAACAAGGAAGGAAAAGTAGTTGAAAAAGACAAAAGGCAGACTGCGTTTAAAGCTCCCCCAAAACACGATACAGAGCAGCTAATAAACTATGTTATACTATTCTACTTCATTATTTTTATTGGGCTTATCCAAATTTTTAAGCAATTAGACTTAACTATATTTCACTTTTTCCGGCTTCTGATAATTATGATTGGAGTTGCTTTTTTTATTCCTATCAGCTTATACCGCAAAAGATGGCGATTGAGTTATTATTTATACACCATATTTAATATTATATTCTCTGGTCCGCTTTTGTTACTTTTTATATTTATTTTAAACATTAGCTTCACTTCTAAACCCTATATAGAAGAACACAAAATTATAAGGATGGAAGCCTCACCAGCAAAAAATCACACCATGATCATATTAGAAAACAACCAATACGAAGACAAAAGTTATCTCAGAAAAGTATCTAAAGATGACAACATTGGGTTCTTAAGTAGAGCAAAAAAGCTAAAAATAGAATTCTCAGATGGGCTTTTTGGAATACGTATTATAAAAGAGAGAAAAGTAGAATAAGTAGTTGCTCGTTTTCACAAATTCTTAATTCAATTATTTGCTTTTACTGAAAGTTTTATAATTCCCTAAATACCTCCCACATATTGAGTGATTGTGCAATTAGCTCATCCACCCTTTCTTTTCAAAAATAATTCTAATGAGTGAAGCTTCATATCCCTTTGAAAGAAAATATCGATAATGCTTTGCAACTTCTTCTCTTTTTAAATTTTCAGATACAATCCTTTTATCTACTAGGTATCTTAAATTTCTCAAATAACTTTCGTCAGGAACTACAGCTAACGATTCTTCAATAGTATTAGTCGATATCCCTTTTGCACGAAGTCCTTCTATAATTTTATATTTCCCCCATCTTTTTATTCTCAATTTCCCCCGAACATAGCTTTCTACAAATCGTCTTTCATTGTAAAAATTCTCTTCTTCGAGCAATTCTATCAATTTGATAATCTCATTAGATCCAGCCCCTAAGCTTATTGCTTTTTGTTTAATTTCTAAACTACTTCGCTCTTGATAACTGCAGTATTTCATCAGCTTAGAAAGAACTTCTTCAAAAGAGTATTGTTTATCGTGCTTCATCTTGGTGATGATGTTATTTTTGTACGAAAATAAGAGGACTAAACAATTTGAAGAATAAAAAAGCACTTTATTTATTACTTATCGCCAATGCTATTTCACAATTTGCGCAAGGGATAAGTATGTTGGCCATTCCATGGTATTTTGCCAGCCGTTTAAATGCAACATCAACCTTTTCGTTAATTTATGCTGGAGCTACTTTTATTTCAATATTTTGGGGTTTGTACGCCGGCACTTTAATCGATCGTTTCCCGAGAAAAAATATCTTTCTTGGTATTTGCATGAGTAGTGCAGTTGCAATGTTCTCTATATCTTCAATTGGACTTATCACTGGAGATATTCCGATGTTTTGGATTGCTTTTGCCTTTTGCTTTACCTTGCTTAACTTTAACATACACTACCCTACACTTTATGCTTTCGGCCAAGAGATTACTGAACGTCATCAATACAGAAAGACCAATTCTCTACTAGAAGTAATGGGGCAAGCCATTAATGTACTTTCAGGCGGTATGGCAGTATTACTTATTGAAGGCATTAATACAAATATTGCGGGCTTTTCAATTGATATTGAGCCTTGGTCTATTCAAAAAATATTTTTTATGGATGGAGCATCTTATCTTCTCGCTATGATAATCATTGCATTTATCAAATACACACCAACTGTTGAAAAAAAAATATCAAAAGCTCCAATATTAGATCGACTAAAAGAAGGCTTTACATACTTAAAGCAAAATCCGCTA
>Ga0209075_1001302_pt1 | contig 23605 bp, 22 predicted proteins | sample Stecom2011_FD_187523 | JGI IMG/M metagenome (GOLD analysis project Ga0209075, IMG submission 187523) | Agricultural soil microbial communities from Utah to study Nitrogen management - Steer compost 2011 (SPAdes) (version 2) | ecosystem: Environmental > Terrestrial > Soil > Agricultural land...
ACAACCATTCAGGAAGTCGGTGCAACAACGCATCAGGTGGCCTCCGCGGCCGAAGAATTGAGCCGTGTTGCCAACGAGACTTGAGCATCGGTGCAAGAGCAAGGCTCGGAGACCGACCAAATTGCCTCGGCGATTAACGAAATGGCAGCAACAATCCAGCAAGTTTCCGGTAACGCCAGCGAAGTTGAGGGTGCAGCCTCGGATGCCGACCGCATGGCCCGAGAGGGTGGAGAAACCATTGCCGGTGCCCAGAGCGCGGTGAACATGCTGTCTGAGGAAATTCAGGAGAGTGCCAACAGTATCAACGCGTTGGCTGAAAAACCAGACGATATTCAGCAGGTGCTGAGCGTTATACAGGCCGTTACTGAGCAGACGAATCTTCTCGCGTTGAATGCCGCGATAGAAGCGGCGCGGGCCGGTGATCACGGCCGTGGCTTCTCTGTGGTTGCCGATGAAGTGCGCCAGCTCGCGAAGCGCAGTGCGGAATCTGCAGATCAGATTCGGGAAATGATTGACGGCTTTGTAAACGAGTCACGCTCTGCCGTGGAGCGAATGAATCGGTCCCGGGACCGCTCATCCGAAACCGTCGAGCGCATTAACCACGCCACGGGAGCGCTGACCACTATTGAGAAATCTGTAGGACAAATTCACGATCAGGTTATCCAAATTGCCACAGCTGCCGAGCAGCAGAGTCAGGTAGCTGAGGAAATAAACCAGAACGTGATACGGATTGTTGATGCAGCGCAGCGCAGTGAGACGGGTGTTAGCCAAACTAACGAAGCCAGCCTTGAACTTGCCCGGTTGGGTGAAAGTTTGCGGGATCTGGTGAACCAGTTTAAGATCTGACGCAGGCTGGCACGGCAAACGTCTGGCAAACAAAACCCGATAAAACAAAACGATAAATGGTGTTAACGATGATGACTCGCCTGTTCAGGGTAGCGGCAGTTGCACTGCTACTGTCTGTTAGTTCACTTGGCGTAGCGGCAGACAACTTCACGCTGCGGCTCGCCCAAACCTGGGGGCCCAACTCCCCGATTCTTGGTGAGACTACCGAGAATATGGCCAAGATGGCTGAAGAAATGTCAGGCGGCCGCCTGAAAATCCGTATCGACAGCTCCAACAAACACAAAGCGCCTTTCGGTATTTTTGATTTGGTGCGCAATGGCCAGTACGACATGGGCCATACAGCGTCTTATTACTATAAGGGCACCATTCCGAACGCCATGTACTTCACCACAGTACCCTTCGGCATGATTGCTCCGGAAATGTATGCCTGGTTCTACCACGACCAAGGCATGGAGTTGATGCAGAAGGTTTACGAGCCGTTTGGTTTGCTGTCTTTCCCGGGCGGTAATACCGGCAACCAAATGGGCGGTTGGTTCAACAAAGAAATCAATTCCGTAGCGGACCTCAAAGGCCTGAAAATGCGCACCCCCGGATTTGCGGGCGAGGTTATGGCTGAGCTGGGTGTTGCTGTTACCAACCTGCCTCCCGGCGAGCTATACACAGCACTTGAGCGCGGCACAGTGGACGCAGTTGAATGGGTAGGCCCGGCTCTCGACTTTCCCATGGGCTTTCACCAAATCGCAAAATACTACTACTCGGGCTGGCAGGAGCCAGGCGCTGAAGTACAGTTCCTGATTAACGATAAAACATGGAACAAGTTGCCTAAAGATTTGCAGGCGATTCTGCGTATTGCCATGCGGACCGCCGCATACGATATGTACATTCAGACCACCCACGAAAGCGGTGTAGCCTGGGATCGCATGAAGGAAGACTATCCGAACGTGACCCACAAAACCTTCCCGCCGGAAGTAATCGACGCAATGCGCGACGCCACCAACAAGTTGCTGGCTCAGGAAGCGAGTAAAGATGATTTGGCAAAAGACATCATTAATTCCCAGCGCGATTATCTAAAGCAGGTTCGCCAGTGGACCAATATTTCAGATAAAGCCTATCTAAACAGTATTGCTACAGACTGATCTTGCACGTACACCCTGACTACTCCGGTGGTCAGGGTGCTTGCATTGCGGGCCTACTCTCGCATTTTCCTGCCTAAATTCTGCACGATGCTTTTTATATCGCCCGCTTTCTGGAAAAATACGCCGCAACAGGGGCTTTTTCAGAGGCTCACTTACTTTATTTTGGGTAGGGTTGATGACTGAAACACTCCTATCGCTGAGCGGTATCAGCAAGCAGTTTGACGAAAAAACCGTATTGGATGAGCTTAGCCTCACCATTGATGATGGCGAGTTTATTACCCTTTTGGGGCCGTCCGGCTGTGGTAAAACCACGCTGCTGCGCATGATGGCTGGTTTTGAGTTACCGGATAAAGGCACGGTTACGCTTTCCGGAGTTGATATCACTCAAACCCCGCCGGAGAAGCGACCGCTCAACACGGTTTTCCAGAACTATGCGCTATTTCCCCATATGTCGGTTTTCGACAATGTGGCTTATGGCCTGAAAATGGAAAAGCGGCCGAAAGCCGACATACAGGAGCGGGTTGAAGAAGCCCTCGCCATGGTTCAGTTGGAGGATTTTGCCAAACGCAAACCGCACCAGCTATCTGGCGGCCAGCAGCAGCGGGTTGCGATTGCCCGCGCTGTGGTAAAGCGCCCCAAAATGCTGCTATTGGACGAGCCTTTGTCTGCACTGGACTACAAATTGCGCCGTACCATGCAGGTAGAGCTCAAACGGCTACAGCGAGAGCTGGGTATAACCTTCGTATTTGTAACCCACGATCAGGAAGAAGCGCTGTCGATGTCTGATCGTATTGTGGTGCTCAAAGATGGCCGCATACAGCAGCTCGGCACGCCCCGCGAAGTATACGAGCGCCCGGCAAATGTCTTTACCGCACGCTTTGTGGGCCAGACCAATTTTTTCCCCGGCCGAGTGACCAGCATTGAGCGGGAACGCATCAGTGTGGATGTGTTCGGCCTGAACCGTGATCTGAGCAAGCCTCCATTCCGCGTTGCGATGAATCAGTCCTTACACGTTTTGTTACGCCCGGAGGATATCCGGGTACTTGCGCCGGATGATACCGAGGGCGTGGCAGGCCACATTGTAGAGCGTAACTACAAGGGCAGCACTCTGGATTCGGTTATTGAGCTGAAAGACGGCAGCCATGTGATGGCCAGTGAATTCTTTGACGAGGACGACCCGGCATTCGACTACAGCATTGGCGAGCGGGTGCGCGTTAGCTGGGTAGATGGTTGGGAATGGTTGTTGGCGGAAGAGGGCGACGAACCGTTGACCGACGAAGAGGAGCTGGCTGCCGATGATGCTGAGCATTAAGCAGCAGCCGTTCAGGGCGGCTGTTCTGGTGCTGGTGTGGGGGTGGCTTCTGTTCCTCGTGCTGGCGCCCAATATGCTGGTGGTTGGCGCGAGTGTGATGACGCGGGATCCATCCACCTTTATCTCCTTGCCCTTAAATCTGGACGCTTACCGGCAACTGTTCAATCCGCTGTATCTGGAGGTGTTCCTTCACTCCTTGTATATGGCTGCCATAACCACACTGATTTGCCTGTTGATTGGTTATCCCTTTGCTTGGGCTTTGTCGCGAGTGGACAAGCGCCGACAGATGCTGCTGATCTTCCTGCTGATCGTGCCTTTCTGGACCAACTCGTTAGTACGTACTTACGCCCTGAAATTAATTCTGGCCACCAATGGGCTGCTCAACAGTGCACTTATATCCTTAGGCGTGCTCGATGAGCCAGCGCAGCTTTTGTACACCGAAGGGGCAGTTATAGTGGGTCTGGTGTATCTGCTTCTGCCCTTTATGATTCTGCCTCTGTACTCTGTGTTTGAGGATTTGCGGCAAGATGTTCTGCTCGCCTCTCACGATTTGGGCGCGGGCCGCTTGGCAACGTTTAAAAATATAATTGTACCCTTGACGCTGCCGGGTGTACTGGCAGGCGTTATGCTGGTATTGCTGCCTGCCATGGGGCTATTTTTTGTGCCCGATATTCTGGGTGGCTCACGCAATTTGCTAGTGGGTAACGTAATCAAAAACCAGTTTTTGGATGCCCGTAACTGGCCGTTCGGCGCGGCTGCCAGCATCGTATTGACCCTCACCATGGCTTTGTTGATGTTCGCGCACCGGCTGAGTAAGCGACGCTTGGGCGAGGAGGATGCTTAATGCGTTGGCTTGCCCGTAGTTATTTGGCGCTCGTGTACTTGCTGCTGTACGTGCCGATTGCGGTGTTGATTGTGTTTTCTTTTAATGACTCGCGCACCGGGTACAATTGGGGCGGCTTCAGCCTGCGCTGGTACGAATCACTATTCAACAACCACGCCATGGTGCAGGCCATGTGGAACTCGCTTTGGCTGGCGCTGACAGCAGCTACGGTGTCTACCTGTATTGGCGCGCTCACGGCTTTGGCTTTGCACCGTTACCGCTTTCGTGGCAAAAAAGTGCTGAATGGCATGCTCTTTGTGGTGATGATGTCGCCTGAAATAGTGTTGGCCATTTCACTGCTCGGCCTGTTCCTGTTGCTGGGCTTGAAGCTTGGGTACGTATCGCTGCTACTGGCTCATGTAACCTTCTGCTTACCGTTTGTCGTGATTACCGTTATGGCCCGACTTAGCGGTTTCGATGAACGTTTGCCGGAAGCAGCTCGGGATCTCGGTGCCAGCGATTTCACCATGACCCGAACGGTTCTGATACCCGTTATTATGCCGGCGTTGATGGCCGGCTGGCTGCTCGGCTTCACGCTCTCCATGGACGACGTGGTAGTGAGCACGTTTGTGAGTGGCCCCAGTTACGAAATTCTTCCTCTGCGCATCTACTCCATGGTGCGTGTGGGGCTCAAACCCGAAGTAAATGCACTTGGCACTCTGCTACTGGTGTTCTCACTGGTCATGCTGATGTTGTCGCAATGGATTCTCTCAAGGAGCAAACAATGAAAAAACTCGCACTGGCTGGCCTGTTGGCCTTGGGTCTGACAGGCTGCAGTTCTGACGATCCGCAGGTACTGAACTTGTATAATTGGTCAGAGTACATGCCGCAGGAAGTGCTGACCCGCTTTGAGGAAGAAACCGGCGTTAAGGTGGTCTACACCACCTACGACAGTAACGAAGCCATGTATGCCCGGCTAAAACTGCTAGATGAAAGCGCCGCTTACGATCTAGCGGTGCCATCGACCTATTATGTGAGCAAAATGCGTAATGAAGGCCTGCTTTTGCCTATAGATCACAGCAAAATCAGTGGCTTTGACCAGCTCGACCCCGAACTCACCGGCCTGAATATCGATCCTGAAAACCAGTATAGCGTGCCCTATTTGTGGGGAACGACGGGCATTGGTGTCGATACTGCCGATATTGAAGGTGAGCCAGTGACAGCTTGGGAAGATCTTTGGGATGAGCGCTTCAAGGGGCGGGTGAACCTGACCAACGATATGCGCGAAGTGTTTCACATGGGCCTGCGCGTTCTGGGGTACTCAGGCAACAGCACTGACCCGCAACAAATTGAAGAGGCTTATGAAAAGCTGACCGAATTAATGCCCTCTGTGCGCACCTTTAACTCAGATGCGCCCCGTATGCCGTTCCTAGAGGGCGAGGCTGATGTGGGCATGATCTGGAACGGCGAGGCTGTTATGGGTAAGGACAGCATGGAGGCGCTGGAATATGTATATCCGAAAGAGGGCGTTATCGCCTGGTTGGACAGCTTTGTGATTCCCAAGAACGCTAAGAACCCGGAGGCTGCGCACCAGTTCATCAGCTTTGTGCTGCAGCCGGAAATCGCGGCGTTGATCAGCGAAGATATTGGTTACGCTACGCCGGTGTTGTCAGCAAGAGAGCTTTTGGGTGATGAAGTCGCCGGGGATCGAGCCAGTTACCCTAAGCCAGAAGACATGGTTAACGCTGAGTTTCAGGCCGATATTGGTGACGAAGCTTTGCAGGTATACGCCAAGTACTGGGAAAAACTGAAATCCGGTCTTTGATGCCGGGTTCCCGGATTTGAATGTGCAGGGTCGCCATCCGACCCTGCTGTTTGAGTTTTTTGTACTTCCAACTGTCTTTGGTTTGTACACGTAGAGGCATTGATGTTCTATACTTTCGAGTGTAGTTCATAACGGCAGGATTCTAGTGTCAATGCCCGCACACTTTTTGAAAATCCTGATTATCTTGCTCGGTGCTCTTTGCGGGTTTGAATCTGCTGCTGTTGCAGCACCACAGCCCGTGACTGAAGGCTGGGAATACCGCTGGGGAGACCTTCCTTACAAGGACTCAGGCGTACCAGACTGGTCGGTTGCGCAGCAACCCGAGCAATGGCAGGCTATTGATTTCCCTTCTAATCCGCCCGGCCGCAATGGCCGCGACCAAGTGTGGTACCGGGTAACGCTTCCGGCCGGTGACTGGCAAAATCCTGTTCTATATATTCTCAGCGTCGATCTGATTGTTCAGGTTTGGCTGAATGGTGAAAAGATCTATCAGTACGGCACTTTCGACAAAGATGGACGTGGCAAATTTGAAGGTTGGCCCTGGCATGAGATTGTGCTGCCGGAGGGTTACGAGAACACACCGTTATATTTCCGAGTGTTTTCTAATTATACGGATATTGGTCTCTGGGGCGAAATCAGTGTGATGGATCACTCCGAGCTTGTTCTTTATGTGCTCAAGAACTCTCTGGAAGCCTTATTTGTTGCCGGGTTTACGCTACTGGTGGCCTTGCTTGCTCTGATGTTATCGCTGCTTCAGGGAGGCAGAAAAACCTTTTCCAGCATTGCCCTGTTCGCACTGGCTTCCTCGGTTATGCTTCTTGCCGAAAGTCAGGCTAGCCTGCTCGTTGTTCCTGCTCCGCTGCTTTGGGATTATTTGGCCGCTGGAAGCTACTATCTCCTGCCCGTAGCGCTGTGGCTGATGTTTGAACAATGGCTGGCGGATCAGCGGCTCCGGGCGATTAGCTGGATTTGGCAACTACATCTCGTTTATGCGGTTGGTGCGATCAGTTTGGCTTTGGCAGGTGTTATAGACCTGTCGTCCACTTTCCCTCCTTTTGATGCTTTGTTCCTGCTATCCCTATGTTTGATGACATTCATCACAGTGCCCCATATTGGGACAATGACCAGAGAACAACAGGTTCTTGTGCTGGCGTCCGGTGTTTTTAGTGCGCTTTTGGTTGTTGATATGGCTGTGGCCCACGGGGTTCTACCTTGGGGGCAGGTGCCCGTGAGCTATGGTTTGCTGGTTTTTACCTTGGCCGTTGTGATCATTTCGCTACGATATTATGCGATGACCCAGAGGGCCTTACATGAATTGACGGTGACGCTAGAGCAACAGGTGGCCGAGCGAACCGCAAAGGCTGAAGCACTTTTGCAGCGAGAGCAGGCAAGGGCCAGCTTGTTGGCATTCGAAAATGAGAAAAGCCGAGTGTTTGCAGCGGTTATTGCGGAACTGCAGACCTGTGTGAGCCTCGATCAGGCATTTCAGCTGCTCACTGAAGCCATGCCTCGCCTCTGTGATCCCATTAAAGGCATGATATATCGACGAACAGACAGCGGCGGTTACGTGCGGCTTGCTCAATGGGGGTACAACGGTGTGCCTCCTAAGTTGGAATTGGAACTGGCGACGCTCGACAGGTTTCCAGCTCCGGTTCGGCAGCTAGCCAGCACGATTGAAGAAGCGGAGGCGGCCTGCAAAACCTGTCAGGGGTTGGTGTGCTTCTCCATCAATGTAGAGTTCATGAGCCACGAAACCACGCCGGAAGGCTTGTTGCTTCTGGAAGCCGACAGCATCAACAGTTCCGCGAGCACGGACGATGGCGCAGCAAGACTAATATCCTCGATCAAGTTGGTAGCGGAGCGTATTGGCGTCACGCTCTCGGGTATTTCGCTCAGGGAAGATTTACAGCGTTACTCCTATGAGGATGCTTTAACGGGGCTTAAAAACCGTCGATATTTCGATCAACTATTTGAGCACGAGGCCTCCGTGGCTTTGCGCAAGAATTCGCCTCTGTCACTGTTGTTATTGGATATCGATTACTTCAAGCGTTTTAATGACACCCATGGCCATGAGGCTGGTGACGTGGCATTGCAAACCTTTGCTTCGCTTTTAGAGTCTCGTTTTCGTGGCAGCGATGTTGTTTGCCGCTATGGTGGCGAGGAGTTCGTTGTCATTCTGCCTGCCTCCGATTTAGCAGGTGCCAGAGAGCGCGCTGAACAGCTGCGTGAGGCCGTGCGAAATGAGCCGGTTGTCTATGAAGGGCGAAATCTGGGCTACCTCACCATTTCCGTTGGTGTTGCTTCATGGCCGGGTAGTACCGATAAACCTCGGCAACTGTTGCGGCTTGCAGACCAAATGCTCTACCGAGCGAAAACAGGCGGGCGAGATAGTGTGGAGGTGTTCTCTGAACTCTAGCCGGCCAGCGTAGGGCTGATCCGGCTAGAAAAATACAGCCTAAACCACCAGTACCGGGCATTTGGCGTGCGCGGCGACACGGTGCGAAACACTGCCGAGAAACATCCCGTCTTTGTCGCTGTGGGTGCCTCGGGTACCGACAACAATCAAATCAGCTTCTTTGTCTTGAGCGAATTTTATAATCACTTTGGAGGGGCGCCCGGCTTTTACAAAGCCGCGAACATGGGTTGCGCCATGATCCTTCGCCATGTCCTTGGCGTGATTGACCACCTCTTTGGCGTACTCTGATAACACCTTATCCGGAATGTCCATGTCATCGGGCCTGCCGATGGACAGTGATGCTTCAAACAGGCTGTGGTGCTTATACACGCAGAGAATGAAAATCTCTGCCTCCGGTATAAGCTTTTGCAGTTCAATGGCCTTGTCCAAAGCTCCAAGAGACGTCTTGGAGCCGTCCACCGCCACCAGTATCCGTTTGAACATGGTTTTCTCCTTAAAAATCCAGACCCGGGTGCGGGTTAGTCTGCAAAGGCAAGATCACGCAGGAAAAGGGCAATCTGCGGAAACGCAATAATCAGACCGGCCGCTACGATCAGCATGATGATAAACGGCGGCGTACCCCGGATAACTTCCAGATAAGGCCGTTTGAAGATCGCGATGGCGGTGAATATATCGCAGCCGAAAGGCGGCGTTGCCGAGCCGATTGCAACCTGCAGAGTTATGAGTACACCCACGAGTACCGGGTCCAGCCCGGTTGCCTGAATGGCAGGAGCGAAAATCGGCGTCAGTACCAGAATGACGACGATCGGATCCACAAACATACAGGCAACGAAGAAGGCCACACAGATAGCGATCAGTACGCCTATCGGACCCGCTTCGTTTACACCCACCGACTCCAGAATGGCCTGAGGGATTTGCGCAAAGGAAATGATCCAGGAAAAGCCGTTGCCTACAGCCACCAGAATGAATACTACAGCGGTAATCAGGCCGGTAGATTTGGCGATCTTGTAAATCTCACCAAGCTTTAGCGAGCGGAAAACAATGAATTCCAACAAGAAGGCATAGAGTACGCAAACGGCAGCCGCTTCGGTTGGGCTGAAAATACCGCCGTAAATACCACCAACAATGATAACCGGGAAAAACAATGGCCAACTGGCATCGCGCACGGAGAGCGCGCGTTCGCGCCAACTTGCCTTGGGCTCTGTGGGCACGTTGTTTTTGTAGGCGTAAAACAGGCAGTAGAGCGAGAACATAAACAGAATTAGGATGCCGGGGCCAACACCCGCAATAAACAGCTCCGCAATGGAGGTTTGTGAGATAACCCCGTAAATAATCATGCCGATGCTGGGCGGAATCAGGAAGGCAATGTCGCTGGAGTTGATGATAAGCGCCAGTGTAAAAGAATCGGAATAGCCAGCCTTGAGCATTTTGGGGCGCAAGGGCGAACCTACGGCCACTACGGTTGCCTGAGTGGAGCCCGAAACTGCACCGAAGAGTGTGCAGGAAGTTGCGGTACTGATCGCCAGACCACCTTTTATATGGCCAATAAAGGCCATAACCATGTTGATGAGTCGGTCTGCGGATTGGCCGCGGGTCATGATATCTGCGGCAAGAATAAACATGGGTACTGCAATGAGTGAGGCCGGTCGAATCCCCCCCATCATCTGCTGGATGAAGGTGCCCATCTGGCCAAAGCCGTCGAACATCATTACAAAGCCAACGACAGCGGCGGTCGTTAGCGGGATCATCATCGGGAAGCCAAGCAGTAGCAGCCCGATCATGATGAGCATTAAAATAGTCGCCATAGGTATGCCCTTTTTTTATCGTTTCCGGAGCGAAACCGGATCAGACTTCCGATTCTGAATCTGCGTAACCATCGATAACACCGGTTGAGAGATAAACATCTTCACTGGTGAAGTTCTTGACGGCGGTAAGGAGGTATTGAATACCGGTCACCGCGAAACCCACGGGAACCCAGATATAAATCCACCAGATTTCAAACCCCAGTGCAGGCAAAATACGGCCCCGGCTATACAGTGTTTCTATATAACCGTACGAGTGGTAGCAGAGGAAGAACATCACCGCTGACGTGAACAGGGCAATAAAAATCATAAGCACTTTGCGGCCCTTGGTAGGGAGCGCGTCGTAAACGGCAGACATACGTATGTGCCGACCGTAGCGAGCGGCGTAGCCAATGCCAGCAAAGGTAACCAGAATAATCAGGATGCGGTTTATCTCACCGGAGAAGAAGAACCCCTCTCCAAATACAAAACGCGCAACAACGTTAACGCAGGTGTTGATAGCCATGAGGATGATGCCAGCAGCCAAAATCACGGCCTCGGCATTGGCAATCCACCCGTCTATGGTTCCCAAAAACCCGGGCAGACCGGACTCAAAAGTAGCGGTGTCGTCTTCTAACTCCGGGATGTTTTCGGACATGGGTTCTGCTCCAGATCATGTCGCTCCCGACCGGACATTGAGGCTTGGCGGGGCGGGGTTAGTTCATTGGAACGTCCGCCGGTGGATACCGGCGGACGGAAGAAGTGCAGTACTGGTATTAGTTGCTCTGCACGTCTTTTAGGTCTTCCTTAAACTGGTTAAGCAGGTCTTTACCGCCCTGACCAGTCATCTCAATGAACTTCTTCTCAACCTGTGGAGCCCGTGCCTTGAACGCTTTGATCTGCTCGTCATTCAGTCGCGTTACAGTAACCTCGTCACTGGCCGCCTGAATTTTTGCGAGCGCTTCGTCTGCCAGACCATCGATGTGGGTGATGATTTTCTCGAAGGCGTAATCTGCGGCGTCCTGAATGAGCTTTTTGTCTTTCTCAGGCAGGCCATCGTAGAAGTCCTTGTTGGCCATGGCAGCCGTAGTGAACCAACCGTGACCGGTATAGATCAAGTTTGGGGATACCTCATACAGTCCGCCGGATTCGATCCAGAAAATCGGGTTTTCCTGACCGTTAATCATGTTGGTTTGAAGTGCGCCGTAAACCTCACCCCAGGGCAGCGGCGTGGGTGTTGCGCCGAATGCGGAATAGGTTTCTGACAGTAGCGGGTTGGTCATAACCCGGATCTTCTTGTTCTTCATGCCTTCTGGAGAAGTGACCGGCTCATCCAGAGTGATAACAAATTCGCCCTCCGGGTACATCTGCAGAAGTTCAAGGCCGTTTTCCGCATAGAGCTTCGGAAAGTCTTCGTTGATGGCCTTACTTTCCCGGAAGAACTCAATGACTGTGTTTATGTCGGTGGGCATCAGATAAGGAATGAAGAAAATTTGCGCTTCAGGAATCAAGGCGCCTGTGAAACCGGGTGACTGGTTTACAAAGTTCAGGATCCCCGCCTGAGTTTGTTCCATAATGTCATCAGACTCGCCGAGTTCACCGAAACGGTATATCTGTAAGGTGTGATCGGAGTTGTCTTCGATATATTCCTTAAATTTGTACGCGTATACATCCTGTACGTCGCCTTCATATTCTTCGTGAGCATAGCGCCAGTTGGCGGCATTCACGGAGTTTGCTGCGGTCATAGCCGCGAAAGCGAACGCTGAAATTCCGGCCAGTTTCTTGAATTTACTCATGCTACTCATCGGGTTTTCTCCGTTCGTTTTTTTTCGGACATTTATTGTTACATTACTAAAGACTGGCAAAACTTGTCGACTTTCGCAAGAAATTGACCGATTTGGTTTATTTTCGAGCAGCGCCTGTTGAATTAACGCCGACCCTTGCCAGAAAGGCCCGGAACTCTTCGGTAATTCGTTGGAGGCTGTTTGCGAGGCGATGGCCATCGGGAAGCATCAAAACAGGGAGCGCCTGTTGCCGGGCCAGCTCTATCACTGGCATTGGCAGAACAACATCATCATCCCATCCGTGGATAATCTGAATATGTTTGGCCTGAATGCAAGGGCTGGATCGTGGGTAGTCAGGCATAGCCAAAGCAGGTGCGAGCAGAAAGCACCCGAGAACGTCCCTCCGCGCACTGGTTTGGGCGCAGACCCAGCCACCCATGCTGGAGCCTGCAAGAATAATCTTGTCTGGACTCGCGCCACTGGCAGAAATCGCATCGTGCATTTGGGCAAGACGAACTTCCGGGTCTTTGCTACTGCGGTGATCAATGGCGTGGACCTGTACCTGTTCAAAAGACTCAGCTACCGCTTTCAGGGCCTGAATTTTTGTGCCGCCAGGACCGCTCTCAAGACCGTGAGACAGAAAAACGTGGGTGATGTTTTTTTGCATAGTGGCTTAACCCCTGCGGGTTTCATCAAGTATATCGAGCGCATGGCGGCGCTTTTTCGGGTCGTGAATGTCCACTGTGAACATCACCTCATCCACCGTTGCGCTCGCTAGCAATTCGTCAAGCTGGCTCCGGATAGCTGCGGCATCGCCGAGCAGTTGAAGCGCCAGAAAATCTTTTACTCCGGCCCGCTCACCTGCATTCCACAGTCCATCCATGGACTCAACGGGCGCCTTCATCCAAAGAGGTTGTCCACGAAAAAGCGCGAGGATGCGCTGGTAACTGGTGGTTGCCAAGTATCTTGCCTCTTCCACTGTGTCAGCAGGCACTGCGGGAGCCGCCAGAATGGTGTAGGGGTGTTGCAGTTGTTCGGAGGGTTGGAAGTTGTCCCGGTACACCGCTAGGGCTTCGCGGTAAAGTCGCGGAGCAAAGTGCCCCGCAAAGGCATAGGGTAATCCCCGCATGGCCGCTAGCTGGGCGCTGTAAAGACTGGAGCCGAGCAACCAAATAGGCACCTTGGTGCCAGCGCCGGGAATGGCTTTGACTGGTTGACCGGGCTTTAGAGGTCCCAGCAAAGATTGCAACTGTGCTACGTCTTCCGGAAACTGTTCAGCACCCAGACCGTCCCGGCGCAGGGCGCGAGCTGTAATCGGATCTGTGCCCGGGGCTCTGCCAAGGCCTAGATCGATACGGCCGGGGTACAAGCTTTCCAAAGTTCCGAACTGCTCGGCAATCACCAAAGGTGGGTGGTTGGGCAGCATCACACCACCGGAACCAACTCGAATGGTTTGGGTTTTACCGGCAATATGGCCAATCAGTACTGAGGTGGCAGAACTGCTGATGCCCTCCATATTATGGTGTTCAGCCAGCCAAAATCGTTTGAAACCCAGCTTTTCAGCGTGCTGGGCATAGGCCACGCTGTTCGCCAGCGTATTGCCCACGGAGTCGCCTTCGCGAACCGAGGCAAGTTCGAGTAGTGAGTAGTCAGGATGGTTGCTCATGATGTTAGGATAGCACTTGAAGCCGGTGCTACCCCAAACCATCTCAAATTGGGTGGGGTACTGATATTCGTGTGATGCATGCCCACTAATGTGAAGGAAGCGATCTTGCAGCAAAGCGCCTACTACGAAGACGACACTACTCTGGCCCAGTATCTGGAGTTTCACTTTGGTGAACAGTGGCACGGTGAAGCCAATTTTCCGAAGGGGCTGGCAAAAGTGGCGCTGGATGCCATGGACGGTCGCACGTTGGGGCGGGCTTTGGATATTGGCTGTGCCTGTGGGCGTACCACTTTTGAGCTGGCGCGGGCATTTGCCCATGTGGACGGTATTGATTTTTCCCGCAAGTTCGTCGAGCAATGTCAGGTGATGGTCCGAGACAAGGTGGTTCGCTACGCCCGCCCGGAAGAGGGGGCGCTGGTGAGCTATCAGGAGCGTACTCTGGCGTCACTCGGCCTTGAAGATACCGCCGGGAAAGTGGCCTTCCATCAGGGGGACGCCTGTGACCTGAATCCTGAATTCACCGGGTATGATCTGGTTCTGGCCGGTAATCTGATCGACCGGCTCTATGATCCCTCCCTTTTTCTGACCCGCATTCACGAGCGAATCAATGATAACGGGCTACTGCTGATTGCCTCACCTTACACCTGGCTGGAAGACTATACGCCAAAGGAAAAATGGGTGGGCGGCTTCGAGAAAGACGGGGAAGACTACACCACCCTCGACGGGCTGCGTGACATGCTGGCACCGCATTTCACGCTGGCACTGGAATCCAGAAGCCTGCCATTTGTTATCCGCGAGACGCGCAACAAGTTTCAGCACAGCTTTTCGGAGCTGACGCTTTGGCAGAAGATTAGCTCCTGATCAGGTTTCTACTGCATTTTGAACCCTTTTCCCTGCAGAAAGTCTTTCATGTGCGGCCGCAGTTTGGTGGTAAACAGGGGCTTGAGTTGCTCTGACCAGGTCGTATTCTTGTTGCCGCCAGTGCGCTCCAGATAATACTTCTTCATGGTCTCGTCGAAGCGCGCAACCTGAGCTTCATCCTGTTCGTCCTGATAATAATCTTCTTTGAGGATGGTCTCTACCGGCAAACGGGGCTTCACTTCCGGGTTTTGGTCGGGATAACCAAGGCACATCCCGAACACCGGGTATACGTGTTCTGGAAGGCGGAGTATCTCACTGATTTCGGCAGGGTTGTTCCTTATTCCGCCGATATAACAAATCCCCAGGCCTTCGGACTCGGCAGCAGTGGCAACGTTCTGAGCCATGAGTGCAGTATCGACACTGGCAATCAGCAATTGCTCTGTCATACCGCGAACCACTTCTGCCCCCGCCCTTTCAGCTGCTTCTGTGGATCGCTTCATGTCGGCACAGAACATCAGGAAATCCGAGCTCTCGGCAACGTAGGTCTGGCCACCGGCTAAGGCTGCGATCTTCTGCCTGTTATCCGGATTTACGACGTGAATCACGGAGTAAGCCTGAACGTGGCTGGAGGTAGCGGCGCTCTGGCCGGCACGAATTAGCTATGCGAACAGCTCTCGGGGGATCTTCTGCTCTGTGAACTTGCGAATTGAGCGGTGGGATTGCAGTAGTTCGATGACCGGATTCATGATGCCTCGCATTGAGTGAAATGGTGTTGTGTGCTACCGCTTTGTTAATGCCTCAGGAAAGTGATTCTACTGGCCGGAAAAAGTGGCGGGACGCTTGGCGAGAAACGCCGATACACCTTCGCCGAAATCGCCTGTGTGTGCAATCTTGAGAAAGGCCTGTCTCTCAGCCTCAAGTTGTTCGGCCAGAGATCGACCACCGGCCTGATCAATAAGTTGGCGAAAGGCACCAAAAGCCTTGGTCGGGCCGCTGGCAACTTGCTTGATAGTGCTTGCCAGAACTTCGTCATAAGAATCTGAGGGCGCGACACGGGTTATCAAGCCCCAGCTTTGCGCCTCGTCAGCGCTGAGTTGTCGGCCAAGCATCATCATTTCAGCGGCCCGGGTAGCGCCTGCCTTGTGCGGCAGGAACCAGGTGCAGCCGCAGTCGGGCACCGCACCTATCCCATTGTAGGCGATAAGAAATTTTGCCCGATCTTCCGCCACGATGATGTCTGCCATCAGCGCTAGGCTAAGCCCGGCGCCGGCCGCCGGGCCCCTCACTGCGGCAACCATCGGCGCATCAATGCTCCGCAACAGAAGAATCGCTTCGTTGAGGGGCACCAGCAACCCGTTGATAAAGTCTCTGTTCTGTTCCTGTGTGCCCGTCATGCTGGCAACGTCACCACCGGCCATAAAGGCTCTTCCGGACCCTGTCAGCACAATACAGCGTAACTCTGGCTGGCTGCGCAGTGTTCTTACTGCCGCCAGAAATGCTTCCGCCATGGGTATGCTGATCGCATTAAGTACTTCGGGGCGGTTAAATGTCAGGGTTGCTACGCCGGTTTGGGCGTCAAACTCAGAGATTAAAGGGCTGGTCGTCATAGTTCTGGATTCCGTCGCAAAGCCTGTTCGAAAATTCATGGAACAGACAGTCTTGGTTTTTGTGATGAAATTAGGCTACTTTAAACTTGCTCAGGAAGATAACCTGACGTTGACGTAAACAACAATAAACATAATCGCTCATGTGCGGGGAATAATGTCCAGTATCCTCGAAATAAGTAATCTTTCGCTGTCGTTCGGTGGTGTGAAGGCACTGCAAGGTGTCAGTTTCCGCGTGCCAGAAAACACAGTGACAACTGTGATCGGCCCCAATGGCGCTGGCAAAACCTCTCTCTTCAACTGCATCTCGGGCTTCTATAAACCCCAGCAAGGCACTATCAGCTATCAGGGCAAGGCACTTACGGGAGTAAAGCCACCGGTACGTGCTTCCATGGGGTTGGCTCGCACCTTCCAGAATATTGCACTGTTTCGAGGCATGACGGTGCTCGATAACATCAAGCTGGGTGCTCATGTACACATGAAGAGCGGCCTGCTGGGCTCTCTGGCCTATTTTGGCGCTGCGCGTCGCGAGGAAATGGCGGTACGCGAGGAAGTGGAGCGCCATATCATCGATTTTCTGGAAATTGACCATATTAGGCGCCAGCCGGTCGCCAACTTGTCTTATGGTTTGCAAAAGCGCGTAGAGCTGGCCCGCGCTCTGGCTATGCGGCCCAAGGTGCTTTTGCTGGATGAGCCAGTCGCCGGGATGAACCGTGAAGAAAAAGAAGATATGGCCCGGTTTATTCTGGATATTCGAGAAGAGTGGGGTGTAACCGTGCTGATGGTGGAACATGACATGGGCATGGTCATGGATATTTCCGATCACATCGCCGTGCTTAATTTCGGTCAAGTGATTGCAGAAGGCCTGCCTGCAGACGTGCAGAACAACCAACAAGTTATTGAAGCCTATCTGGGCACTAGTGATATGGACAGTCTGCGTAAGAAACTGAACCCAGAACGCGAGGTGGCTTGAGTGGACTGGTTATTTTTTGGGGAAATCAGCCTCGCGGGTCTGGCGATGGGCGGTCTTTACGCCCTGATCGGGCTGGGCTTCGTCATCATTTATAAAGCTACCCGGGTCATCAATTTCGCCATTGGCGAGATCATGATGTTCGCGGCCTACCTATTTCTAGCCTTTGCCGGGGGCATGGAAATGTCGCCTTGGGTCGCTCTGCCGCTGGCGGTTCTTGGCGGAAGCCTACTCGGCGGCGTGATTGAAAAAGTCATGATCCGCCCGATGCTGGGGGAATCCTCCATTTCCGTGGTTATGGTCACCATCGGAATCGCCAGTATTCTGGTGGGAGTGGTAGAGATGATCTGGGGAGCGGATCCTCAGCTTTTGCCAGACTTTCTGCCCCGCAAACCGGTTTTCATCGGTGAAATGTATTTGGCCCCAAAGATTGCCTACGGCTTTCTCATCGGTGCAGCAATGCTCATCATTTACTTGCTGTATTTCCGCTTTTCCCGGGGTGGCGTTGCGCTGCGCGCTACCGCTTCGGATCAGGCCGCCGCTTACTCCATGGGTATCAACGTGCGCCGGGTGTTTAATCTGGCCTGGGTGTTTGGTTCTCTCGCTGCTTCGCTGGCGGGCGTTCTGGTGGCGGCAACCGGTGGATTGAGCCCACAGTTTGGCGCCATCGGCCTGAGTGTTCTGGTGGTAGTGATTGTTGGAGGGCTCGACAGCATCGTTGGTGCTCTGGTTGCCGGTGTATTCATAGGGTGGCTGGAAACCGTTGCAGGCGCCTATTTGGGCGGCGAGTACCGTATGCCAGCAACCTTCGCGGTGCTGGCGGTCATTCTGGTTTTCCGTCCTTATGGCCTTTTCGGCACCCACGATATAGAGCGAGTATAAGATGCGCATTGGTGACGCAAAACAGAGCTATGAGGCCGATGAGGCTATCTGGAAGAGTTCTACCCAGAAAGTCTGGTTCGCTGTTTTACTGCTGGTGCTGGCAGTGTTCCCGTTTATGGCCGACGCCTACCTGTTGTATTTGGGCTGTATGGTGGGCATTGCGGTTATAAGCACCACAGGCCTTAACATCCTTACCGGTTTTACCGGCCTGATTTCTCTCGGGCAGGCGGGCTTTATGGGGGTGGGTGGCTATACGGTGGCTTGGTTGTCTGCGAACTCGGCGTTGCCTTTCCCTGTAACGCTTTTGCTCGCAGGGCTGCTTGCCGCAGCAGTAGGCATTCTGGTGGGACTTCCATCTTTGCGCGTAAAGGGGCTTTATCTTGCGATTGCGACTCTGGCCGCCAGTGTTTTCCTGCACTTCATCTTTGCCGAGTGGGAGTCTGTAACCGGTGGAATGGGCGGGTTGAGTCTGGAGCCCGCCCACTTATTCGGGCTCAGCTTCCAAAACGATTTTGAGATGTACTTCATCATTGTACCGTTGGCGGTACTCATGGTTTTTGGTGCCACCAACATATTCCGAACCCGCACGGGCCGAGCGTTCATCGCAATCCGGGATCGGGATATTTCGGCGGAAATACTCGGCATTAACCTTTTGCGCTACAAGCTGATGTCTTTCGCTCTAAGTTCGTTTTATGCCGGTGTGGCGGGCGGATTGTTTGCCTATTTTTATCGGGTGGTCACGCCAGAGAGCTTCCCGCTCTCTATGTCTATTTTTTATCTGGCTGCCGTAATTGTCGGCGGCATGGGCAATCTATTGGGCGGTATTCTGGGCGCGGCCTTTATGACGCTGATTCCTGAAGCTCTGAAACTGCTCACCGCAGCTTTGACGCCATTTTATCCGAACGCACCGATATTCATGTCACCAATGCTTGAGATCATCTTCGGTGTTTTGATCGTCGGTTTTCTTATTTTTGAACCGCATGGGCTGGCGGAGATCTGGCACCGCATTCGGCGCTTTTTCAGTTTATGGCCTTTCAAGAACTAGTGGATTAAACAACAAGAAGCCGCAAGGAGAAGTAACATGTTCAAAAGCATTCTCGACAAAAGCCGCAGGCTTGTAGGTGTCGGTAGTATGGCCGCTGCTCTTGCAGCTGCGGCGCCTGTTATGGCTCAGGACAAAGAGCCCATCGTATTCGGTGGCTCCATCCCTCTGTCTGGTGTGTTCGCCTTTGCTGGCGTGCATCTTCATGCAGGCCTTACGGATTACACAACTTGGATCAACAGCGAAGGCGGGATTAACGGTCATCCGGTGAAGTATGTAATGGAAGACACCGGCTATGAGGTTGACCGCTCCGTAGCTGCCTTCAAGAAAATCACCGGCAGTAACAAAGTCCCGGTTTATTACGGTGACAGTACCGGGTTCATGAAAACCATTGCCTCCGAACTGAACAGCAGAGGCACTACGCTGATGAGCGGTGCTTCCTTTGCCACTGCATTGACGGACAATGAGCAGTATCCGTATCAATTCATTCCCGGCCCGAACTACAGCCAGATGTTCGGCATTATTCTTGAGTACATTGCTACCCAAGGAAAAGATGGCGACATGCCTACCGTTGCCTTTGTGTATAGCGATACCGAGTTCGGCAAAGACCCTATTGAAAACGGCAAGGCCAAGGCTGCCGAGATGGGTATCAAAGTTGTAGAGGAAATCGTTACCAAACCCGGCAGTGTGGATGTGTCTGCAGAAATCCTGAAACTGCGCAGGGTGCGCCCGGACTTTGTGGTATTCCACGGCTATGTGCTGTCGCCCATAAACGAGTTCATGGTGCAGATGCGCCAGATGGGGTTGGATACCCAGTTTATGGGTACCTTCTGGTCCAGCGACAAGCTGATTATCAACAAGATGGGCGCAGATGCTGACGGCTATATGGGCGTTATGCCTTACAACTATTATGACAGCGCCGAAAGCGGGCCAATGCTCGACGCACTGCGCGCTACGGCAGAAAAGAGCGATCCGGATGCAGGCTACCGTCCGACCGGTTATATGCAGGGCTGGTTCAACGCGATGGTCTGGACCGAGGTGATTAAGCGCACCATGGACGCCGGTAAAGAGCTCACCGCTGAAAACATGGCAGACTCTCTAGCGTCTATCGAAAATTGGGATACCGGCGGCATTATCGGCGTTCCGGTTACAGTGCAAGACATGTCCTTCCCGGTGGGTCGTATTTGGCGTGTAAACGCCAAAGAAGCCCGTTATGAGCCGGTATCTGACTGGATTCACCTCGACTGAGACGCTCTATGGAAGCCTTGCTGGAAATCGATAACATAGAAGTGGTTTACAACAAGGCGGTGCAGGTTCTCCGGGGCCTGTCACTGCGTGTTCCCCGTGGCGCCATTGTGGCGCTGCTGGGTTCCAACGGTGCTGGCAAGTCCACCACGCTGAAGAGTGTCTCCGGGCTGCTGGCGCTGGAGGATGGCGAGGTGACTGCCGGAGAGATCCGCTTCAAGGGCCGCTCCTTGAAAGGGATGGCACCGGAAAAACTGGTACGCGATGGCCTCTTCCATGTGATGGAAGGGCGCCGCGTATTCGAAGACCTGTCCGTTGAGGAAAATCTCGTTGCAGCAACCTACGCCCTTAGCGGGCGTAAAACCTCTCTGAACGACTCTTACGAACTGGTTTATGACTACTTCCCCCGTCTCAGGGAGCGCCGCAAGCAGCTTGCGGGCTATCTGTCTGGTGGCGAGCAACAAATGCTGGCACTTGGTCGCGCACTGATTGCTCAGCCAGAGTTAATCATGCTGGACGAACCGTCGCTTGGTCTAGCGCCGCAGCTGGTGGAAGAAATCTTCACTATTATTGCGCGAATAAACCGGGAGCAGGGTACAGCCATATTACTGGTGGAGCAGAATGCGGCAGTGTCTCTGGCCATTGCCTCATACGGCTACATTATGGAAAACGGAAAAATCGTAATCGATGGTGCGGCAGACAAACTTTCGTCCAATGAAGACGTTCAGGAGTTTTATCTGGGCGTTGGAGGCAAAGAAGGCGAAGCCCGAAGCTACCGGGACATCAAACACTACAAGCGTCGCAAGCGGTGGCTGTCATGAGCACACCGAAAATTCGTGATCTTACGCTGACACAAATGCTACGGGCGCATGCAAAAGAACGCCCCGACACGCTCGCGCTCAGGCAAAAAGATTTTGGTATTTGGCAGGCCTGCTCATGGCAGGATTATTACCAACGGGCGAGGCATTTTGGTTTAGGCCTGCGAGCACTCGGTCTCTCCGAGGGTGGCCACGTCGCCATAATTTCCGAAAACAGGGTTGAGTGGGTTATTGCCCAGATGGGCATAGGGCTGGTGAAAGGGATCTGTGTGGGGGTGTATCCTACCAGCCCATGGAATGAAGTGGCCTATGTGCTTGAGCACAGTGATGCAGAAATGGTGGTATGCGAAGATCAGGAGCAGACCGATAAAGTTCTGGAAGCCTGGCCCGAGTTACCTCAGCTCAAGCACAACATTGTTATTGATCCGAAGGGGCTCCGGTCTTATTCGGAACCACCCTCATCGTTCGACGACATCGAGAAAATGGGGCGGGAATTCGAGAAAAACCACCCCGGGTTGATTGACGCGTTGCTCGACAGCCAGCGAATGGACGAGATTGCCTTGATGATCTACACCTCGGGCTCTACCGGTCGACCCAAAGGTGCGATGATCAGCTGGGGCAACCTGCATGCCGCTGCGCCCGGCCTTGTAGAGCTTTTAGGCGTAGACCAACACAGTACCAGCCTGTCCTATCTGCCACTGTGTCATGTGGCAGAACAGGCTCTGACCAATATTGCCCCTGTTTATGTGGGCAGTGCCGTGAGCTTTGGTGAAAGCCTGCGCACGATACAGGAAGACCTTCGGGAAATTGCACCGACATTTTTTCTGGGTGTTCCGCGTATTTGGGAAAAACTCCATTCCTCCATCTACATCAAGATGCAGGAAACCGGGCGTTTGCGACAGGCCCTCTTTGCCCGCGCTATAAAGGCCTGCGAGCCTATGGCAACCAAGCCCAAAGCAAACTGGAGCCTTGGTGAACGGCTTACCTATAGCCTGTACTACTGGCTGGTATTCCGTGCTTTGCAGAATTTCATCGGACTGCGCCGTTGCGCCATCGCATTGACCGGTGCAGCCCCCATTTCAACAGGTATCCTGCAGTTCTTCCGCACTTTAGGTGTGCCTTTGGTTGAGGTGTTTGGCCAAACCGAGAGCACCGGTGTTGCAACGGCTCAACGCCTAGACAAAGTGTGCCTTGGCACAGTCGGTACGGCGGTTTCCGGGCTTGAAGTGACACTGGGTGAGCACGATGAAATACTCATGCGGGGCGGCACGGTCTTCAAAGGGTACTACAAAAATGATGAAGCAACGGAGGCTACTCTAAGGGACGGCTGGCTGCACACGGGGGATGTGGGTGAATGGCAGGATGGGCAATTGAGAATCGTTGATCGCCTCAAAGACATCATGATTACCGCTGGCGGTAAGAACCTCTCCCCCACGGAGATTGAAAATACGATTAAGGCGAGCCCATACATCAAGGAATGCATTGTCATCGGTGAGGCCCGGAAATATGTTTCAGCGCTGATTCAGGTGGATTTTGAAACTGCGGCAAAATGGGCCGAGCAGGAGCGGATTGCCTACACCACGTTCCGCAGCCTGACCGAGCATGAGAAAGTGCAGGAACTGATTCAGGCAGAGGTGGATAAGGGTAACGGTAGACTGCCGCAAGTGGCCCAAATCAAGCGCTTTCACCTGCTGAGCAAAGAGTTGGATCACGACGATGACGAAGTGACTGCTACCATGAAAGTACGCCGTAGCAAGATCTATGAGAAGTACGCGGACGTGATCGAATCGTTGTATAGCTGACCAAGTTCCAAATTAGCCCTTGGGGAGAATAGGGATCAGAGTAACTGTAAACGACATTGATCAAGTCGACTTGACGGAAGCTATGGTTTGCCGGGTGCACTTTGATTAATAATGTGCGCCCCTAACTTTTGAGCCAGATGTCATGACCGAAAATCACAGTTCTGAAAAGCTTCCCGTCCGGCGTTGCTGCACGCAAGCAATCGCCTCCCGTAATCTCGTCGCGAAAATGACTGTGTTCATTCTCGCGATTTTTTCTTTTGGGTTTAGCGCATTTGCCAGCGCAGCCGAATCTGGCGCCCAGAGCCTGACTCACCATCCGGTGGGTTACATTGCGGTTGTTATCTTCGTTATTGCTTATGCGTTTGTCATGCTTGAAGAAAAGCTGCACCTACGCAAGTCCAAGCCGGTGCTACTGGCAGCGGGCTTAATCTGGTTTCTGGTCGCTGGCGCGGCGGCCATGAACGGCGATACCGAGAGCGCCAATGCGGCTTTGAAACATAATTTATTGGAATACTCTGAGCTGCTCCTATTTTTGCTGGTGGCAATGACCTATATAAATGCGATGGAGGAACGTCAGCTTTTTGATGCACTTCGTGGCTGGCTGGTGAGCAAAGGTTTCAGCTATCTGAGCCTGTTCTGGATCACCGGTTTATTGGCATTCTTCATCTCGCCCATTGCCGACAACCTAACCACAGCATTACTGATGTGTGCAGTGTTGATGAAAGTGGGTGAGGACAGCCCGCGTTTTATCGGCCTTGGTTGTATTAATATCGTGGTGGCGGCAAATGCCGG
>Ga0209075_1001303_pt1 | contig 23602 bp, 18 predicted proteins | sample Stecom2011_FD_187523 | JGI IMG/M metagenome (GOLD analysis project Ga0209075, IMG submission 187523) | Agricultural soil microbial communities from Utah to study Nitrogen management - Steer compost 2011 (SPAdes) (version 2) | ecosystem: Environmental > Terrestrial > Soil > Agricultural land...
CAGGATGTCGGGAGTTCGAATCTCTCTACCCCGACCATTTTCTGGATATTCAGGTGGGCGAACGGTCTGGCGCCCGTAGCTCAGCTGGATAGAGCATCCGCCTTCTAAGCGGATGGTCGCAGGTTCGAGTCCTGCCGGGCGCGCCATCCTGCACACGGCAGTTGGTACCGGACTCGCCAACCAGCAAAGTTGAAGTAAGCAGATAAGTACTCTAATGTGCTTTCCTGATGTGGTGGACGTAGCTCAGTTGGTAGAGCTCAGGATTGTGACTCCTGCGGTCGAGGGTTCGAACCCCTTCGTCCACCCCACTTTTCCCCTTGTTTGTTTCCGCGGACCTGACCTTTCTGCAATCGGATCAGTCCTGCATCGGATGCGCGAGAGTGGCGGAATTGGTAGACGCACTGGATTTAGGTTCCAGCGGGGCAACCCGTGAGAGTTCAAGTCTCTCCTCTCGCACCACCCAATGTTTTACTTCCCCGATTTATCCCGTTTTTCCCGGTGCTATTGTGGCGCTGATCCCGATCCGCTATGCCAATGCCACTGGTGATTCTCTCAGCAGGGTAAACCGTGATAAACTATCCGCCTTTAATTTTGCCTCTCGGTGCGGTGACTCGCTGTATTCGGGATTTTAGTTTAACTTTCATTCACATACAGAATCTGTAATTTGAGGATCTTCCATGCAAGTGTCTGTTGAAACGACCTCCAACATCGAGCGTCGCATGACGATTGGTGTGCCCGCCCAGGAAATTGACCAGGCGGTTGAGAAACGCCTGCAGGAAACTGCTCGTACTGTTCGCCTGAACGGTTTCCGCCCTGGCAAGGTGCCCATGAGCGTGGTCAAGCGTCGTTTCGGTGACAGCGTGCGCCAGGAAATTGTTGGCGAGGTTATGCGCGACAATTACATCAAGGCACTGCAGGAGCAGGATATCGCCCCCGCCGGCTGGCCCCGCTTTGAGCCCAAAACCATGGAAGAGGGTAAAGACCTCGAGTTTGTTGCGATTTTCGAAGTACTGCCGGAAATCGAACTGGGCGATCTGAGCAAGGTTGAGGTTGAGAAACTGGTCTCGGAAGTGACTGACAAAGACATCGACACCATGATCGACAACCTGCGCAGCCAGCAGGCCACCATGAAAGAAGTCAAGCGCAAGTCCAAGAACAAGGACGTTGTCACAATTGACTTCAAAGGCTCTATCGATGGCGAGGAGTTCGAAGGTGGTGCAGCCGAAGGACACCGTCTGACGCTGGGGTCCGGACAGATGATCCCGGGCTTCGAGAAAGGCATCGTAGGCGGTAAAGCCGGCGAGGAGCTGGAGATCGACGTCACCTTCCCCGAAGATTACCAGAACGAAGAGCTGGCGGGTAAGCCGGCCAAATTTGCGATTACCATTCACAAGGTAGAAGAGCCTCAGTTGCCCGAACTGGACCAGGAGTTCTTCAAGCGTTTTGGCATCGAAGCAGAAGACGAAGCCGGCTTCCGTGAGGAAGTTAAAAAGAACATGGAGCGTGAGCTCCGGCAGGCCGTTGCCAACAAGGTCAAGAATGACGTTGTTGAAGGCCTGCTGGCAACCACCGAGCTGGAAGTTCCGGCCGCGCTGGTGGATCAGGAAATCGACCGCCTGCGTCAGGATGCAGTCCAGCGCTTTGGCGGCCAGGTAGACTTCCAGCAGTTGCCGAAAGAGATCTTCCAGGAGCAGGCCGAACGTCGCGTTAAAACCGGCCTTCTGTTCCAGGAAGTGGTCAAGAGCAACGACCTGAAGGCCGAGGATGCCAAGGTCGAAGAGAAGATTCAGGAAATCGCCTCAACGTACGAGGAGCCGGAAGAAGTGGTGGCTCATTTCAGCAACAATCCTGACCAGAAGGCCCAGGTTGAGTCGTCCGTACTGGAAGACGCCGTTGTTGACTACGTGCTGGCTCAGGCCAAGGTCAGCGAGAAGAAAGTGAAATACGAAGAAGCGGTAGCGGCAGGTCAGCAGCAGCGCTGATCCCGGGCCGGGCTTTTGGCCCGGTACCGCTTTTCTGGAAACAGCCGGCGTGTCCGGCTGTTTTCATCTGGGCTCACTGCTGGCAAAGTATAGCTATTCAGGGGTGTTCTGATCCGCGTTTCAGGATATCCTCCGCAGGAGTCCACGCCCAATGTACAAAGGAGTTCAGGCGCACATGACGCAGAAACCGTTTGATGGCCCCACCGTAATCACCAATGCCGGCCTGGTGCCGATGGTTATCGAACAGACAGCCCGTGGTGAGCGGTCCTTCGATATCTACTCCCGGCTGCTTAAGGAGCGGGTCATTTTCCTGGTGGGCCCGGTCGAAGACCACATGGCAAACCTGGTTGTAGCCCAGCTGCTGTTTCTGGAATCTGAAAACCCGGACAAGGATATTCATCTTTATATCAACAGCCCGGGCGGCTCTGTGAGCGCCGGTATGTCCATTTACGACACCATGCAGTTCATCAAACCGGATGTGTCTACCCTGTGCATTGGCCAGGCGGCCAGCATGGGTGCCTTTCTGCTCGCCGGTGGCGCCAAGGGCAAGCGTGCCTGCCTGCCGCATTCCCGTGTCATGATCCACCAGCCACTGGGTGGCTATCAGGGGCAGGCTGCTGATATCGAAATCCACACCCGCGAAATCCTGAAAATCCGCCACACCCTGAACAGCCTGCTGGCCCACCATACCGGCCAGGATCTGGAAACCATTGCCCGTGATACCGATCGGGATAATTTTATGGATCCGGTGCAGGCCAGGGAGTACGGGTTAATCGACACAGTACTTGATAAGCGCGTACCGAATAACTAATACTGAAAGTAATCTCATCATTCCGGCTCAACGTACATGTTCCGTGCGTTGAGCAATGAAGAACAGAGGTATTTCAATGGCAGATGAAAGAAACGGCAGAGGCGACGATAACAGCAAGTTGCTGTACTGCTCGTTTTGCGGTAAGAGCCAGCATGAAGTCCGGAAGCTCATTGCAGGGCCCTCGGTGTTCATCTGTGACGAGTGTGTTGATCTTTGTAATGACATTATTCGGGAAGAAATTCAGGAGAATACGCAGGAAGAAGCCAGCGATCGCTTGCCCACTCCCGCTGAAATCCGGGAGACCCTGAACGAATATGTGATTGGCCAGGATCGCGCCAAGGTCGTTCTGGCCGTCGCGGTTTACAACCACTACAAACGCCTGCGTTATGGCGAAGGCAAGAGCGAAGTTGAGCTGGGCAAAAGCAACATTCTGCTGATCGGGCCGACCGGTAGCGGTAAAACGCTGCTGGCAGAGACACTGGCGCGTATGCTGAATGTCCCGTTTACCATCGCCGATGCGACAACACTGACCGAAGCCGGTTACGTGGGTGAAGACGTTGAAAACATCATCCAGAAACTGTTGCAGAAATGCGATTACGATGTCGAAAAAGCCCAGCGTGGCATTGTCTACATCGATGAGATTGACAAGATCTCGCGCAAATCCGACAACCCTTCAATCACCCGCGACGTCTCGGGGGAGGGCGTGCAACAGGCACTGCTCAAGCTCATCGAAGGCACGGTAGCCTCGGTACCTCCGCAAGGTGGCCGCAAGCATCCGCAGCAGGAGTTTCTGCAGGTAGACACCACCAACATGCTGTTTATCTGTGGTGGTGCGTTTGCCGGGCTGGAAAAGGTGATTCAGGAACGTTCCGAGCGCAGCTCGATCGGTTTCTCTGCGACGGTGAAAAGCCTGGACGACAGTAAGAGTACCGGCGATATCATCCGCAATGTCGAGACGGAAGATCTGGTCAAGTTTGGACTGATCCCTGAGTTCGTCGGCCGTTTGCCGGTGGTGGCAACCCTGACCGAACTTGATGAGGAGGCGCTGGTCCAGATTCTGACTGAGCCCAGGAACGCCCTTACCAAGCAGTACCAGAAGCTGTTCGAGATGGAAGGGGTTGAGCTGGACTTCCGCGAAGATGCGCTGCGGGCCGTCGCCAAAAAGGCTATGGAGCGCAAGACAGGGGCCCGGGGCCTGCGTTCGATCATGGAAGCGACACTGCTGGATACCATGTATCAGATCCCGTCTGAGCATGATGTCAGTAAGGTGGTGATTGACGATAGCGTGATCAGCGGTGACTCCGAACCGTTCAAGATCTATGCAAGCAGTGACCACGCCAAGGCGGTGCCGGAAGATTGATTCGGTACTCGCTCATATTCCGGCATGTTAAAAGGGGCGGCGACGCCCCTTTTTAATGTCGGCGTCCCGGTTCAGCCGGCCTCTGTCCGGCCTGTTTTCTGTTCGTAAAAAGATTGCAATTTTTGCCAGTGCCCCAATGATGGGTGGTATGCTGAATAAAATGCCGTCAGAGGATTCCCAATGACCCGTATAGCTGAAAAAGCCGTGCAAGATTATCCGCTGCTCCCGTTGCGGGATGTGGTGGTGTTTCCGCACATGGTCGTGCCGCTGTTTGTTGGCCGAGATAAATCAATCCAGGCGCTCGAAGCGGCAATGGAGGGTAGCAAGGAAATCCTTCTGGTCGCCCAGAAAGACGCAGCTACCGATGAACCGGGCCCGGACGATGTCTTCGAGATGGGTACCCTGGCCACGGTGCTGCAGATGCTGCGCCTGCCTGATGGTACCGTCAAGGTGCTGGTTGAAGGCAATGCCCGTGCGACGATTAGCGGCATCGCAGACTCCGGTTTTCTGACCGCCCAGGCCATGGTGATGGACGAGGAGTCCCTGCCTGAGCGTGAAGAGACCATTCTTGCCAAGACATTGATGGACGAGTTTGAGAAGTACGTCAAACTCTCCAAGAAAGTCCCCTCCGAAGTGTCTAACGCCCTGACAGGCATTACCGAGCTCGAACGCCTGGTGGACACCATGGCGGCGCATCTGGATATGCGTATTCCCGAGAAGCAGGAAATGCTGGAAGCCCTGGACGTTCGCCAGCGGGTAGATCTGCTGCTCGGCAAACTCGATGGGGAGATCGACCTGATTGAGGTTGAAAAGCGCATCCGTGGCCGTGTCAAAAAGCAGATGGAGCGGAGCCAGCGCGAGTACTACCTCAACGAGCAGATGAAGGCCATCCAGAAAGAGATGGGCAATCTGGGCGAGGGCAACAACGACTTTGAGGAACTCGAGCAGAAACTCGAACAGGCGGGTCTGCCGGACGAGGCCCGGAAGAAAACCGAAACCGAGCTGAACAAACTCAAAATGATGTCGCCCATGTCAGCCGAGGCCACAGTGGTCCGGGGCTACATCGACTGGATGCTGGCGGTACCCTGGAAAAAACGCAGCCGCGTACGCCACGATCTGGAGAAAGCCCGTGAAATCCTGGATCGGGACCACTATGGCCTGGATGAAGTGAAAGACCGCATTCTCGAGTACCTGGCGGTGCAGGGTCGGGTCAAAAAAGTGAAGGGGCCGGTGCTGTGTCTGGTGGGTCCCCCGGGGGTGGGGAAAACCTCCCTGGGCCAGTCTATCGCCAGGGCGACCAACCGAAAGTACACGCGCATGGCGCTCGGGGGGGTGCGGGATGAGGCAGAGATCCGCGGACACCGGAAAACCTACATCGGTGCCTTACCCGGCAAGCTCCTGCAGAAGCTCGCCAAGGTTGAGGTAAAAAACCCGCTGTTCCTGCTGGATGAGATCGACAAGATGGGCATGGACCATCGGGGTGACCCTGCCTCGGCCCTGCTGGAAGTTCTTGACCCGGAGCAGAATCACACCTTTAACGACCATTACCTGGAAGTGGACTATGACCTTTCCGACGTAATGTTTGTGTGTACCTCCAACTCCATGAACATTCCGCCGGCGTTGCTGGATCGGATGGAGATTATCCGTATTCCGGGGTACACCGAGGATGAGAAGGTCAATATAGCGCTGCGTTACCTGTTGCCCAAACAGATCAAAGCCAATGGCCTGCGTGAGGATGAGCTGAAACTGCCGGAAGCCACCCTCCGTGACCTGATTCGCTACTACACCCGGGAAGCGGGTGTGCGTGGCCTGGAGCGCGAGATTGCGAAGATCTGTCGTAAGGTAGTGCGTGAGCATGTTGAAAGAAAAGACAACAGCTCAATCACCCTCAGTCCGGATGTCCTGGAGGATTACTCCGGGGTCAAGAAGTTCAACTATGGCCTGGCCGAAGAGAACAACCAGATCGGTCAGGTCACCGGCCTTGCCTGGACCCAGGTGGGCGGTGAACTGCTGACCATTGAGTGTGCACTGACCCCGGGCAAGGGCCGGGTGGTGAAAACCGGCTCGCTGGGCGATGTCATGCAGGAGTCCATTCAAACCGCGCTGACGGTGGTGCGCAGCCGGGCAGCCGGGCTTGGTATTTCGGATGACTTCCATGAAAAACACGATCTGCACGTGCATGTTCCGGAAGGTGCGACCCCCAAAGACGGCCCCAGTGCGGGTATAGGTATGTGTACTGCGCTGGTCTCGGCGCTGACTAAAATTCCGGTCAGGGCGTCGGTCGCGATGACCGGTGAGATTACCCTCAGAGGCCGGGTATTACCCATCGGTGGGCTGAAAGAGAAGCTTCTGGCGGCGCACCGCGGGGGCATCAAAACCGTTGTGATTCCGGATGAAAATGTCCGGGATCTCAAAGAGATACCGGAGAATATAAAAGAGTCTCTGGAAATTCGGGCGGTCAAATGGATCGACGAGGTTCTGGATATCGCTCTGGAGTATGCACCGGACCCCTCCCGGGAAGATGCATCGGGCAAGGCGGCCTCTTCAAAAGCAGGCGAAGAGGCTGGTGATGTTACCGAGCGCATAAATACACATTAATGACCGGATGAATTGTTGACACGCCAGAGAGCCCGTTGGTATAACTGTTTCGCCGTGAAGCAGCCAATACCAAGGGCTCCCGCGCAGTTTATGCCTATTCCGATCATCGGTGAAACGCCGCAAGGAATAAAAAAACAGAAGAATGGAATTCTCCGACTGCTTGTGCGATAGTCGGAAAATCCGCAGAAAAACAAACCGATCCAGAACATCTTCAAACTGAAATCGAAGGGGTTTAGTGTGAACAAGTCCGAACTGATCGATGCAATTGCAGAATCCGCAGACATTTCCAAAGCTGCAGCTGGCCGTGCGCTGGATGCAATGACAGGTGCCATCACCGGTGCTCTGAAAAAAGGCGACCAGGTTACTCTGATCGGTTTCGGTACCTTCTCTGTGAAAGATCGTGCAGCCCGTACCGGCCGCAACCCGCAGACTGGCGCTGAAATCAAGATTGCGGCCTCTAAAGTGCCTGGCTTCAAAGCAGGTAAGGCTCTGAAAGACGCCGTTAAGTAACGGCCCTTTCTTTTGACAGCTTTCGCACCTGGAAGCTGTCGCAGGAATATGAGGCGCATTCCGTAAAGGGTGCGCCTTTTTTGCGTCATAAGCCTTAAGACTGAGTGGTCATGCGCTGCTCTTCAAAAACATCGGCACGACCTTGAACAGGGATTCAGGAATAACATGCTTCAAGATATTCGGGATAATGCCCAGGGCACCATCGCAAAGGTTATTATCGGCCTTTTGATCATTTCGTTATCGATCTGGGGGATGGACGCCATCATTGGCGGCTTCTCCGGTGAGCCGGAGGTGGCGACAGTTAATGGCAACGAAATTACCGAGCGGGAGTTCCTGCGTACTGTTCAGCTGGAAACCCAGCAACGTCTGATGCAGATGGAGAATCCTGATCAGTCATTGCTGGATGAGGATCAGATTCGCCAGGAAGTCCTTGAGGCCCTGATTCAGGAAGCGGTGCTGGCCCAGGATGCCATCAATCAGGGCCTTGAGCTCTCTGATGCTGATGTCGACGCGCTGCTCACCCAGATGCCACAGTTTCAGGTGGACGGACAGTTCAGCCGCGACCGGTTTGTGGCCGCGGTCCGCAATCTCGGCATGGGTGTGGCTGAGTTCCGCGAGAGCCTGCGCAAGAATTACGTGGTAAGCCAGATTCGCGCCACGATTGCCCAGACCGGCCTGGCGGTACCTGCTCAGGCCGATCAGTTGCTGGCCATCCAGAATCAGACCCGGGACTTCCGGGTACTGAAGGTGGACGCTCGGGATATCGCTGATCAGGTCGCCGTTTCGGATGAGGAGATCGAGCGTTACTACGAGGCCAACAAAGCACAGTTTCAGGAGCCGGAGCAGGTGACAGCGGCTTATATCACCCTGGCTCTGGATACGCTGGCCGAAGCCGTGGAGGTCTCTGAGGATGACGTGCAGGCGTATTACCAGGATCGGGCGGACGATTTTGCCCGGGAAGAGCGTCGTGCCTCTCACATCCTGATCGAACCCGGTGCCGGGGCAGAAGAGACGATTGCGCAGATCCGGCAGCGTCTGGATGACGGGGAGTCTTTTGCCGATCTGGCTGAGGAGTTCTCAATCGACACGGTCTCGGCCCGCGAAGGCGGCGATCTGGGCTTTGCCGGGCGTGATGTCTACGACCAGGCCTTCGAAGAGGCCTTGTTTGCGATGGATGAAGGTGAGGTCTCCGGCCCGGTAGAAACCAGCTTTGGTGTGCATCTGATCCGTCTGGAGGAGATTCGCCGCTCCGACGTACCGGCGCTGGCCGAGGTGGAGGCTGAGCTGCGTGACGAGCTTTCACGTGCCCGTGCAACCGAGCGTTTTGCGGAAGTCCGGGCCCAGCTTGCGGATGCTGCCTACGCGGCCGATGACCTTGCCGGCCCGGCGGAGGAACTGGGGCTCCAGGTGCAGGAAGTCAGTGGGGTGACCCGTGAGGGTGGCCCGGGGCCCTTTGGTCATGCCGGGCTGGTGCGTCAACTGTTCTCGGACGATGTCCTTGAGGGTGGCTATAACACCGAGCTGATCGATATCGAGAACAATGTCGCGGTGGTTGCGCGTGTGCGTGAGCATCAGGAACCGAGGCAGCGGGAACTGACGGAAGTGGAGGCTGATATTCAGGAAGTCCTGAAACAGCAAACGCTGCGGAAAATGCTCAACGACAAGGTTGAAGATCTGCTGGCCCGCGTTGAGGCAGGTGAGCAGCCAGACGCCGGCGAATGGCAGAGCTTTAACGCTCAGGGCCGCAATGTGCCCGGTCTTGAGCCCTATATCGCTCAGGTCGTCTTTGCGCTACCGCACCCTGAAGAGGGTGAGCCCGTGGTCGGTAAGGCGCTGGGGAATGGTTCGGCCGCGGTGATTGTGCTTGACGCTGTTCAGCCCGGCGAAGCCAGCGAGGAAGATGCTGAATTCGATCAGATACAGCAGTTTATGGCACAGTTCCAGGGCCAGCGTGAGTATCAGGCTTACCAGCAGTATTTGCGTAACACAGCTGAGATCAAGCGGAACTGACGTTTGGCGGGTTGATGAAAAAGGGGTGCCGGATTGGCACCCCTTTTTTTATTCCGGATATCCGAAAAATCAGTCGGCCTGGGGAAACCGGGTGGCTTTGAGACTTTCCTTGATCCGCTTCAGGTGATCGAGAAAGTCCGGACCACGTTTGAGGGTAACGCCGGTGGCCAGGATGTCGATCACCGTGAGGTGAATAATCCGGGACGACATGGGCATATAGACTTCCGTGTCTTCGGGAGCGGTCACACCAACCACGGCCGTACAGGCTTCAGCCAGCGGCGACTGCGGATTGGTGATGCCAATCACAGTGGCACCATTGGCCCGGGCCAGATGAGCGATCTCTACGGATTCCCGGGTTCGGCCGGTAAATGAAATGACAACGATGGTGTCGCCTGTGCCGGCACCGGCGGAGACCATGCGTTGCATCAGGGCGTCGTCGTAGGCGGCGACCGGGATATTGAAGCGAAAGAACTTGTTCTGGGCGTCCCGGGCGACGGAAGCAGAGCCACCCATACCGAAAAAAATGATCTGTTTGGCCTGGATCAGATAGTCTACAACGGTCGCGACAGCTTGTGGATTCAGCGCCTGGCGGGCCTTATCGAGGTTGGCGATGGTGCTGAGCATGATCTTCTCACCATACTCAGCCGGCGTGTCATCGGGCTCGATATCCTGCCCGACATAAGGCGTACCGGTGGCAATGCTCTGGGCCAGGCGGATCTTGAAATCAGGAAAGCCCGTCGCCGAAAAACCACGGCAGAACCGGTTGACCGTCGGTTCGCTGACATCTGCCGCGCGGGCAAGGGCTGCGATAGAGTAGCGGGTAGCCGCGCTCGGGTCCCGGAGAATGGCATCGGCAACCTTGCGCTCGGATTTGTTCAGATCGTCCAGCCGGTTCTGGATCTGTTCCAGAAGGTTGTCGTCTCTTCGTCCCGGGTTGTCCGCCATGCAGCTATACTCCCTGTTGCTCTGATGATGTCCTGCTATTATACCTGCTACCCCTCCGGGCATGGGTAGTAAATACGTCAAAGAGGCGGGGCGCGCTTGGTTTGGCCCGGGGAGAATGCCATTATTTGGTTAGAATTACGAAAAAACCTACGTTCTGCCGAGGGCTTTGGAGAAACCAATGGTTGATCAGTCCGTTTGTGCCTGCGATCTGATGTTGTTTGGCGCGTCCGGGGACCTGGCCCAACGCAAACTGTTTCCCGCCTTGTACCAGCTGGACCGGGCGCGCCTGCTTGCCCCTGAAAGCCGCATACTGGCCGTTGCCCGGCGCGACCTCGATACGGCATCGTTCCGCCGGCACCTTCTCGAAAGCCTGGCTTCTGCTCCGGGAGCCGGCGGCTTTGACCCGGAGGTGGCTGAAGCCTTTGCTGAACGGGTGGACTACCTCCGGCTGGAATTTACCGAAGCGGCCGGGTTTGTCGCCCTGAATGACTGGCGCCGGGCCGACCACCAGCTCATCCTTTATATGGCCACGCCCTCGTCTCTGTATGGCCGGATTGCCCACAATCTGGCGGCCTGCGGTTGTTGTACTGAAACCACCCGGGTGGTGGTCGAAAAACCGGTAGGGCATGATCTGCCATCGTCCAAAGTGATCAACGACGCCCTTGCCGAGGTGTTTTCGGAAAGCCAGCTGTTCCGGATTGATCACTACCTGGGCAAGGAAACCGTCCAGAACCTGATTGCACTGAGATTTGCCAATAATCTGTTTGCCTCCCAGTGGGATCAGAATCATATCTCGCACGTTGAGATCACCGTGGCAGAGAGCGTGGGTATCGAGGGCCGCTGGGGCTATTTTGACCAGGCCGGGCAGATCCGCGACATGATCCAGAACCATCTGCTCCAGTTGTTGTGCCTGATGGCCATGGACCCGCCGTCGGACCTCTCGGCAGACAGCATCCGGGATGAAAAGGTCAAGGTGCTCAAGGCGCTCAGGCGGATCACTCCGAACATGATGGCAGAGTACGTGGTGCGGGGGCAGTACACGGCCGGCACCAGTGAAGGGCAGCCGGTGCCGGGTTATCTGGAAGAACCGGGCGCCAACAAGGCGAGCCAGACCGAAACCTTTGTGGCCCTGAAAGTCGAAATTGAGAACTGGCGCTGGTCCGGGGTTCCGTTTTACATCCGTACAGGCAAGCGACTGCCTGAGAAGATGTCGCAGATCATTATTCACTTCAAGCCGGCACCCCATTACATCTTTGATCCCGATCAGAAGCACCTGGCTAACAACAAACTGATCATTCGTCTGCAGCCGGATGAAGGCATGGCCCTGAAAATCCTTACCAAAGAGCAGGGCCTTGATAAGGGCATGAGGTTGCGCCAGGGGCCTCTGGAACTCGCGTTCTCGGAAACCTTCGATGCTGAGCGGATTCCGGATGCGTACGAGCGCCTGTTATGGGAAGTCATGCGGGGCAGTCAGCATTTGTTTGTCCGACGAGACGAGGTGGAACATGCCTGGCGCTGGGTTGACCAGATTATCCGTAACTGGCAGGACAGTGGTGAACCTCCAAAACGCTACGCCGCCGGCACCTGGGGGCCGGTTGCATCAATTGCGATGATCACCCGCGATAGCAGGAGCTGGTATGAGGATGCCTGATTTTCCACTTCCGGAAGGGGTGGAAATGTTTGTGGCCGATAATGCCGGCCAGTGTGCGGCACAACTGGCGCTGGATGTGGCAGAGATCCTGCGGCTCCGCATCCGGCGGTGCCGCTCGGCGTCACTGGTGGTGTCGGGTGGTTCGACACCGCTGCCTTTCTTCCGGGCGCTGTCTGAACAGGATCTGGAATGGGAGCGGGTGTGTGTGGTACTGGCTGACGAACGTTGGGTACCCGAAGGCGATCCCGCAAGCAATACCTCGCTGGTCCGGCAGCACCTGCTCAGAGGCCGGGCCCGGGCAGCCCGCTACCTGAGCCTCAGGCAACCCTTATGCACAGCGGAACAGGCACTGCCGGGCATTGAGCAGGTGCTGGCGACCCTGCGGCTGCCGGTTGATGTGGTCATCCTGGGGATGGGGACCGACGGCCATACCGCCTCCCTGTTTCCGGATGCGCCGCAACTGGAGCTCGCGCTCTCGGGCCAGGCCCCGGGAAGGGCTGCGGTCATGACCCCGCCATCCCAGGCCCACACACGGGTAACGCTGACCCTGCCGGTACTGGCGGGTGCCCGTTTCCTGGCGTTACACCTCAGGGGGGACGACAAGCTCGAAACCTTAAGACAGGCCCTGGCAGCTCAGGATGAATGGCGGGCGATGCCTGTGCGTGCGTTTCTGAAGCCAGGCCTGAGAATATACTGGAGCCCGTAAAAGGCTGCGGAACCATCAGGGAGAGCGGAATGCCATTGCTATCTGTTGAGCACCAGAAGAGTATCGAGCGATTGATGGAGCTTTCGCCGCTGATACCGGTCATTACCATCCGGCATCCGGAGGATGCGGTGCCGTTGTGCCGGGCGTTGGTTGCCGGAGGAATACACGCGCTTGAGATAACGTTGCGCACCGAACACGGGCTGGCCGCCATTCATGAAGTCAGGCAAGCGCTGCCGGAGGCCACAGTGGGCGCTGGTACCGTCGTCAGTATTGATCAGTACCGGGAAGTCGAGCGGGCAGGTGCTGAGTTTGTGGTTACCCCGGGGGTGGTCGACGCCATTCTGGATTTTGGCGTTACCTCGGAGTCGCCATTGTTGCCCGGAATCTCAACCGTCTCGGAAATGATGATGGGGTATCGCCATGGTTATCGCCATTTCAAGTTCTTTCCTGCGGAAGTATCCGGCGGGGTCGAGGCCCTGAAGGCGTTTGCCGGCCCGTTTCCGGAGGTCCGGTTCTGCCCGACGGGCGGAGTGCGCCAGCACACCGCGGCTGACTACCTGGCGCTGGAGAATGTGTCGGCCGTCGGCGGTACCTGGCTGACACCGGCTGAGCTGGTGGAGAGGAAAGACTGGGAGGCAATCACCCGGCTGGCCCGGGCCAGCCTGAAGGCCATCGGCCACTCAGGCTGACCGGCCCTGCCACTAGCGGATACCAGGGCCAACACGAACGATTTTCATGGAGTTGGTGCCACCCTGGGCGTTGGCATAATCACCTTTGGTGATCAGCACCAGATCGCCGTCTTTGACAACGCTGCGGGCTTTCAGCTCGTCGACGGCGAGTGCATTCACCTGATCGTGAGGGTGACTCGCGGAATCGAATGGCACAGTCTGTACGCCCCGGAACAAGGCAACCCGATGTTGTGTGCTGTGGTGGCGTGAGAAAGCAAAAATCGGCAGGCCGGACTTGATCCGGGACATCAGCCGCGGTGTTGAGCCGGTCTCGGTCAGACAGATGATGGCCGCAACATCCTGCAGGTGGTTGGCGGCGTACATGGCTGACAACGCGATGGCCTCATCCACCTTTTCCATACTCTCGTGCATCCGATGACCGGACTGGTGCATGGACGGATGGCGCTCGGCCCCGGTGCAGATCCGCACCATCGCCTCAACCGCCTCGATCGGGTAGTCCCCCACCGCGGTTTCGGCTGACAGCATCACCGCATCGGTATAGTCCATCACGGCGTTTGCCACGTCAGAGACTTCAGCCCGGGTTGGCATGGGGTTGGTGATCATCGACTCCATCATCTGGGTGGCGGTAATCACCGCACGGTTGAGCACCCGCGCACGCTTGATAATATGCTTCTGGACAGCCACCAGCTCGGCATCCCCGATCTCTACTGCCAGATCACCGCGGGCTACCATAACGGCATCCGAGGCCTGGATCACTGAATCCAGCGCATCGGTATCATGGGCAAGTTCGGCGCGTTCGATCTTGGCTACCAGGCCCGCTTCAGAGCCGGCTTCCCTGAGTAACCGGCGAGCAACGTGCATGTCGTCTGCGGTGCGCACAAACGAGACCGCGACATAGTCTGCGCCCAGCTTCGCTGCCGTCACGATGTCCTGTTTGTCTTTGTCGGTCAGTGCATCCGCAGAGAGCCCGCCGCCGCGCTTGTTCAGGCCCTTGTTGTTGGACAGGGGGCCGCCGATCAGCACGGTTGAGGTAATGCTGTGGTCGTCGACTGCCGTTACTTCCATTTCGATCCGGCCGTCGTCCAGCACCAGGATATCGCCCGGGGCAACGTCGTTGATCAGCTGTTCATAGTCGATACCCACGCGCTCCGAGGTGCCCGCTTCCTTGTCCATGCTGGCATCCAGAACAAACGACTGGCCTCGTTCCAGGGTAACCTTGTTGTTGCCAAAGCGCGCGATACGGAGCTTGGGGCCCTGGAGATCGGCAAGCACTGCGACAAAACGCCCCTGTGCCGCGGCGGTGTCCCGCACCCGGCGAGCCCGTTCCATATGCTCTTCGGCACTCCCATGGGAAAAGTTCAGGCGGGTAACATCCACGCCTGCAGCAATGATCCCTGCCAGAGATTCTGCGCTGTCGGTAGCGGGGCCGAGGGTGGCGACAATCTTGGTGCGCCTGAGCATAGAGTGTGTCCTTGTAGATAAATGTTGAGTATTCAATTGAACCTGAAAGCCTCCGTTAAAGAAAGTACACTTAGGTCTGGAATAACCACCATCCAGGGGGAAAACCATGCATCCGATGGTTCTCAAGGTGACCAACCGCATACGCAAGCATAGCATGGCCTCGCGCGCGGACTACCTTGACAGGATGGCCGGGCTTGCAGCGCAGGGGCCCCATCGTGGCACACTGTCTTGCAGCAACCTGGCCCACGGCTTTGCCGCCTGTAGCCCGGGCGACAAAGACACCCTGAAATTCCTCAACCGCGCCAACGTAGCCATGGTGTCTGCCTACAACGATATGTTGTCCGCTCACCAGCCTTATCATCGTTTCCCGGATATTATCCGGGAGGCGGCTCATGGCATGGGATCGGTCGCCCAGTTTGCCGGTGGCACGCCAGCCATGTGCGATGGTGTAACCCAGGGGCAGCCGGGTATGGAGCTTAGCCTGTTCTCCCGCGACACCATTGCCATGAGCACTGCTGTGGCACTCAGCCATAACATGTTCGATGCGGTCATGTTGCTGGGTATATGTGACAAAATTGTACCGGGACTGTTGATCGGTGCCCTGAGCTTTGGCCACCTGCCGGCTGTTCTGGTACCCGCCGGGCCCATGCCCCCGGGTTTGCCCAACCAGGAAAAACAACGGATCCGTCAGCTGTATGCCGAGGGCCGGATCGGCCGGGACGAACTGCTGGAGGCTGAGAGTCAGTCGTACCACAGCCCGGGTACCTGCACCTTCTATGGTACCGCTAACAGTAACCAGTTGCTGGTGGAGGTGATGGGCCTGCACCTGCCTGGAGCGGCCTTCGTAAACCCGGATACACCCCTGAGGGATGCGTTGACTCGTGCCGCCACCGAGCAGGTGATCAAGCTGTCCCGGCCCCACGGAGGCGAGCTGGGTCTGGGCCATCTGGTAGACGAAAAGGCCATCGTGAACGCTCTGGTGGCGCTGCTGGTGACCGGCGGCTCTACCAACCATACCATTCACTGGATCGCCATCGCCCGGGCAGCAGGTATCGTGATTGACTGGAACGATTACGCCGACCTGTCGTCGGTGGTGCCTTCCATGACGAGGATCTACCCCAATGGCCAGGCCGATATCAATGCGTTCCATGAAGCCGGTGGCACACCGTTCCTGATCCGGGAGTTGCTGGCGGCTGGCTATCTGCACGACGATGTCCAAACCGTGGTTGGTAAGGGGCTGGAGGCCTACACCCGGATGCCCGAACTGAACGGCGGGCAACTGCGCTGGCAGGCGGCAGTGCCCCGGAGCCGGCGCCCCGAGGTGTTGAGCAGTGCCGCTGAGCCCTTTGCCCCGGATGGCGGCTTACGGGTGCTGGACGGCAATCTCGGGCGGGGTGTGATCAAGGTGTCGGCGGTGGCGCCGGAGCACCACGTTGTTGAGGCACCAGCGGTGGTCTTTAACGATCAGCATGAACTCAAAGAGGCGTTCGAAGCGGGTGAGCTCAACCGGGATTGTGTCGTCGTGGTGCGTTTCCAGGGCCCCAGGGCCAACGGCATGCCCGAACTGCACAAGCTCACGCCGTACCTGGGCGTCCTTCAGGACCGGGGCTACCGGGTGGCTCTGGTGACCGATGGCCGGATGTCAGGCGCCTCCGGCAAGATACCGGCAGCCATCCATGTGTATCCCGAGGCACTGGCGGGAGGCGCTCTGGCCAGATTACAGGATGGCGATGTGATCTGTCTGGATGCCCGGGCCGGGATCTTGACAGTGAGGCTGGACGAGCGTGAGCTGGCGGCCCGGGAGCCGGTCATGGTTGATCTTTCGGGCAGCCAGACCGGGTACGGCCGGGAGCTGTTTGGCTGGATGCGCCAGGGCGCGTCCAACCCTGAGCAGGGCGCCAGCGTTTTCGGTTTCACGGGCTGAGCCAGACATGTACCCAGAGCGGGAATTCGAGTATGAGTGAGCAGCCTTCTGATCTTGATGACTTGCCATTTGATGAGCTGGTGGCCCGGGTGCGGGCCTGTACGCTCTGTGCCGAGGTGCTGCCGGAAGGCCCCCGGCCGGTGATTCAGCTGGCGCCGTCATCCTGCATCCTGATTGTAGGGCAGGCACCGGGCCGCAAAGTACACGAGACCGGTCTGCCTTTTAACGACCCCAGTGGCGACCGCCTGCGCCAGTGGATGGGGATCGATCGCGACACGTTTTACGACGAGCAGAGAATTGCACTCCTGCCCATGGGGTTCTGTTTCCCGGGCACCGGCAAAGGGGGAGACCTGCCGCCGAGGCCGGAATGTGCACCGGCCTGGCGTCCCGCCTTGTTGTCGCGTCTCAGGCAGATCGAACTCACACTGGTGATCGGCAGCTACGCTCAGGCCTGGCATCTGCCGGACCACCGGAAGTCGGTGACCGAGAATGTGAAAGCGTGGCGGAGCTATTGGCCACGGCTGCTACCCACGCCACATCCCAGCCCCCGTAATAACCGATGGCTGGCCCGCAATGCCTGGTTCGAAGACGAGGTGGTCCCCCGGTTACAGGCCCGTGTACAGGAGCTACTTTGACGGGCGGCCAAAGGTAAACAGGTTCTGGTGCCTGGCCGCAGCCCGATGGATATAGGCGTCCAGTAACTGTGCTTGTTCCGGGGTGATGTACAGCCCCTGCTTGGAGCGTCGCCAGAGTATGTCGTCGGCAGTCAGGGCCCACTCATGGGCAATCAGATAGTCCACTTCCCGCTGGTGCAAGGTGTCTGTATAGGCATGGCCCAGGTCAGCCGGGCCGTTACAGTGCTTCAGGATATGGTGGCTGTCGGTCCCGTAGCTGCGGACAAAGCGCCGCGCAATGGACGGCGCCAGCCATGGATAGTTCAGCTGGAGCTCGTCGGCCAGCTGTTGCCGGCTGGAAAAGTCGGCACCCGGCAACAAGGCATTGCGCGTCCATGACTTGCCGGCGCCTGGGAAGTACCGGCAGACGGCATCGGTGACGGCCTCTGCCAGTTTGCGGAAGGTAGTGATCTTGCCACCAAAAACGGAGATCAGCGGTGGCTGGCCATCCGGGGCATCAAGCTCGTAGGCGTAATCCCGCGAGGCACTCTGGGCCTCTCCCCCTTCGTCATCCATCAGCGGGCGCACGCCGGAATAACTCCAGATGACATCCTCCGGCGCGAGCTGCTTACGGAAGTATTTGTTGGTGACATCCAGCAGATAATGGGTTTCTTCGTCAGAAATGCGCGCGTGGGCAGGGTCGCCCTGGTAATCCACATCCGTGGTTCCGATCAGCGAGAAGTCGTCTTCGTAGGGAATGACAAAGACAATGCGTTCGTCGGCGTTCTGGAGAATATAGGCCTCCGTGTGCCGGTTAAGCCTGGGCACCACGATGTGGCTGCCTTTGACCATCCGGATCTGGCGGGGTGCCGGCAGCCCGAGAGCATCCCCGAACAGACTGCTCACCCAGGGGCCGGTAGCATTCACCAGAACCCTGGCGTGCACAGAGCGGCGGCGCCCGTCGAGGCTATCCTCCAGCGTTACCACCCAGTTGGCGCCCTGGCGCCGGGCCTGTACGCAGCGCGTCCTGGGAAGAATACAGGCGCCTTTCTGTTGCGCTTTCCGGGCTGCCAGTACCACCAGCCGGGCATCGTCGACCCAGCCATCCGAGTATTCAAAACCACGGGTGATTTCCGGTTTTAACGGAGAGTCCTGATCAAACCGGATGGCGGTAGAGCCGGCCAGCAACTCGCGTTTGGCCAGGTGATCGTAAAGAAACAGTCCGGTACGAATCATCCAGGCAGGGCGCAAATGAGGCTGGTGGGGCAGGCGAAAACGCATTGGCCACATGATATGGGGCGCGTTACTCAGCAGCGCCTCCCGTTCATTCAGTGCTTCGCGAACCAGCCGGAACTCATAGTGCTCCAGATACCGCAGGCCGCCATGAATGAGTTTGCTGCTGCTGGAGGAGGTCGCAGCAGCGAGGTCTGCCATTTCGCACAGGATGACGTTCAGGCCCCGCCCCGCAGCATCCATGGCAATACCGGTTCCGTTTACCCCGCCGCCGATCACCAGCAGATCACAGCGGTCGGGGACGCCGCCCAGGGGTGAGGTATCGGTCGTGGTCCTTGTGGTTTTGGCCAGCACTCCGGAACGACTCCTTGTGTCAGTGTGACTTCTGCTCAACCGCGGACGGGTTGAACAGCTGGTAGCGATTGCGCCCACTCTGTTTGGCCTGATACATGGCAATGTCGGCCCCGTGAATCAGCTCCGCCGCCGTTTTGCCATCATCGGGATACAGGCTGATACCGATACTCGCACCAACCGACAGCTCATGCCCGTTGATTGAAAAGGGTGTGCTGATAGCGGCCAGCAGGCGCTCGGCAACCTGTATCGCGGCAGCCATACTGTCGATTTCAGGCAGCAGAACGATAAACTCATCACCAGCCAGCCGCGCCAGGGTGTCATCCTCCCGGAGGCACTGCTGCACCCGCGCGGTAAACTGCACCAGCAGTTCATCGCCAGTAGCATGGCCCCGGGTGTCATTGACCTGCTTGAACTTGTCCATATCGATAAACATCACCCCTAGCAGCAGCTCCGCCCGGCGGGCGTGCCGAATGGCATGCTCCAGACGGTCTTCGAGTAGCCGGCGGTTTGGCACACCAGTGAGTGCATCGTAATAGGCCAGTTGGCGGATCTGCTCTTCGTTCTGCCGGTTCTGGGTAATATCGGTAAACAGGCCGGCGTAGTGAGTTGGCTGGCCGTTATCGTCGATGATTGCGTTGATGGTCAGTAACTCCAGATACAGCTCGCCGTTTTTTCGACGGTTCCAGATCTCACCGCGCCAGAATCCATGGTTGCGCAGCGACTGCCACATGCGATCGTAAAAATCGGGATCGTGCCGGCCCGATGACAGAATCTCCGGCGTACGACCGATCACTTCGTCAGGGCTATACCCCGTAAGCTGGGTAAACGCCGGGTTAACAAACTCAATCACGGCATTGTGGTTCGTCACCATGATACCTTCAAATGACGACTCGATGACGCGCTCTGCCAGTTGTAGCGTATGCATGGACCTGGCAAGTGCCTGATCCCGTTGCTCCAGCGCACTCCGGAGTTCTTTCAGATACATTTGCTCGGCATCGGCCAGCAGGTCGTTGTAACCGATCAGTCCGCTCACCCTGCCCGCCGGATCAACTACCCCCAGGTGTCGGATACGGTTGTCGAGCAGCATATCCCGGGCATGAATCAGCGGATCGCTGTCGTTTACCACCAGCAACGGCCGGGAAGCCAGTGGCCCGATCTCGATATTGCTGGTGTGTCGGGCGATAAACCGCACCATATCCCGTTCGGTAATGATGCCCAGTTCATTGCCACCCAGCTCTACCACCACGGCGTCGGCGCCGTGCTGATGCATCTGGTCGGCCACCTCGGCGAGGGAGGCGCTTCCCGCTGCCAGCAGCGGTGGGCCGGGGATCGCTGAGCGTACCTGGCGCAGACGCAGGTAGGGGATCAGGCCCTGGTTCTGCGCAAGATCGGTTTGCGAGACAATGCCCACCGGGGTGTTCGTCTCGTCACGCACCAGCGCATGGCGCTTGTTCGCCAGTTTCAACTGAATCGTAGCCTGCGCCGTATCCATAGACGAGGGCAGCGACAGCACCGGTGAGCTCATGACGGACCGGATGGGTTTCCGGAAGTCCGCGGTATCGGTAAAGCTGATTCTCAGGGCGTCGCTTTCCGTCCAGATACCGATGACCTCGCCCGCCTGGCTGACCAGAATAGAACTGACGCAATTCTCCGACATCAGTTTTGCGGCTTCGGCAACCGGGGTCTCCGGGGCGCACTGCAGCAGGATACCGCAATGCATAATCTGGGAAAGGGGAACCGACTGCACCATGGCGACTCCTGTAAATGAGGTAAGAACTCGTTGAATGGTATCAACATTCATACGCTGATGCTTCGATTAACCTGGTCTCTGCCTGCGGATACCCTGCCGCCGCAGAGGCGAATCCGGGCGTCGCCGGATCAACCCGGTTTGACAGGCATCAATCCGAGTGGTGTCGTATGCTTTATTCTGCACCGGGCCAGTAAAAGGAGGCTGCCATGAATGGCCGGAAAACGGAACTGGAAACTGTCAAAGATGAGCTGGAAGCACAGCTGGCCGAAGTGGTCCACGCGCTGGACCGGATCGAACGGGGCCTGGGTGACATATGCGAGAACTGCGGAGGGAAAATTGACCCCAGGCGGTTACAGGTGTTGCCATATACCACTGTTTGTGTAAATTGCCCCGTTAACGTAAACCCGTCCAGATAAATGAGTGTTGAATATGACCGAACACACAGCCCAACCAGCTCCCGGCAAGGAGCTGCCTAAAGTCCAGGTTATTGGCATGATCACCGGAGCTCTGTTCCTGCTGGTGACCCTGGTGGTGCCCGCACCCGAGAGCATGGGGCCGGAGGCGTGGGCAGCTTTGGGCATGATGTTGTTGATGGCGGCCTGGTGGTCCACCGAAGCGATTCCCATCCCGGCTACCTCATTGCTGCCGATCGTGCTGATTCCCGCCCTCGGCCTGGGCAGTGTCGGCGAGGCGACGACGCCCTATGCAAATCCTATTATCTTTCTGTTTCTGGGTGGGTTTACCCTGGGGCTGGCGATGCAGAGATGGAACCTGCACCGGCGTATTGCCCTGCTGACACTCCGGGCGATGGGTGATCAGCCCAAGCGCCAGATCGCAGGATTCATGATAGCCACGGCGTTTCTGAGTATGTGGGTGAGTAATACCGCCACGGCCATCATGATGCTCCCCATTGGTCTGTCGGTAATCGGAATGATGGACGGCAGTAATCCAGAGGGGCTGCGCCGATATGCCACTTCGTTGCTTCTGTCGATTGCCTATGCGGCCAGTGTGGGTGGCATTGCTACCCTGATCGGGACGCCTCCCAACGCGCTGCTGGCGGCCTATCTGGGCGACAACCAGGGAATCTCGATCGGCTTTGCCCAGTGGATGCTGATAGGGTTGCCTGTCAGTCTGATGATGCTGTGCCTGACCTGGTGGTGGTTGACCCGCAAGGATTTTGGTATTGCTCACTCGGGTGAGAGTGGCCAGCTGATCCGCGACGAGCTGGCGGCTCTGGGGCCCATGAGCAAGGGTGAAAAACTGGTAGCCACGGTCTTTGTCACCACCGCGGCGCTGTGGATTTTCCGCCCGTTGCTGTCAGCCAGCCTGGTGCCATGGCTTAACGACACCAGCATTGCCATCGCTGCGGCCCTGGCCATGTTCCTGATTCCGGTGAATGCCCGGGAGCGCTGTTTCGTGCTCGACTGGGACTCGGCCAACCGTCTGCCCTGGGGCATTCTCCTGTTGTTTGGCGGCGGTCTGGCCATGGCCGGTGTCATCAGCAGTTCCGGCCTGGCGGGGTGGATTGCCGAGAGCCTGGGTGCGGCCGGAACCCTGCCGGTGATTGTGCTGATCGTTCTGGTGACGTTGGTGATCATCTTCCTGACCGAGGTGACCAGCAACACCGCAACGGCGGCGGCTTTTCTGCCGCTGCTTGGGGCTCTGGCATTGTCACAGGATGTCTCGCCTTTACTGCTCACCGTACCGGCCGCGATTGCAGCCAGCTGTGCCTTCATGATGCCGGTGGCCACGCCGCCGAATGCCATTGTGTTCTCCAGCGGGCACATGCGCATCGCGGATATGATCAAGACGGGATTCGCGCTCAACGTCATGGGCGTTATTGTGGTAACCCTTGTCACTTACCTGCTGATCGGTTCGATCTTTTCCATCTGATGTACAGCCGGACCCTGTCCGGCTGCCGCTTCCCTTGAACCAGTTCTCAGTCCGCCCGGTGTGGTTCCCTCCCACACCGGCAGATTTGAGGCACAGTTATCTTTCAGCCCCACCTGATTTCGGTATCGTACGGTTACAACATGTAACGCGAACCTAGCGTATCCAATAAAAACAGGAACTTTGCAAATGCTGCTGGTGCTGGCTGGATCACTTCTCACATTTGCCATGGTGCAGGAAGCGACCGAAGCAGAGCCGTTCGAGCCGGGAACCATCGTGCTGGAGCACAAGGTCGATGCCAGCCCGGTGGAACATCGCATGGATGTGCGGGTTGAGCCACTGGTTGAGCAGAGATTCCGGCACATTGTGCGTCAGGCCTACGACTACAGCTGCGGAAGCGCTGCCCTTACCACGGTTCTTAACCATTACCTGGGTCGGACCCTGTCAGAACGGCAGGTCATGGAAGGGCTGCTGCATTACGGGGAAAGTGAGCGCATTGTCCAGCGCCGCGCATTCTCCATGCTCGACATGAAGCGTCTGGTGACGGCTTTGGGTTATCCCTCCGGAGGCTTTCGGGCCGAAATTGACGACTTGATGGAGCTGGACCACCCGGCCATCGTTCCCATCGATCACGCCGGCTTCAAACATTTCGTGGTGCTGCGTGCCATCCGCGACGGCCGTGTTTATCTCGCCGATCCGGCGGTGGGAAATATCTCGTTTACGGTGGCCCAGTTTGAGGAGAAGTGGGATGACAACGTGCTGTTTATTGTCTTTCCGGGTAGCGACAAGCCGTTGGATAACCTTGAGCTCAAAGAGGAAGACCTTCGCTTTGTTGACGACCAGACCCTGACGCTGCTGGCCATTCATCAGATGCCGGCGTTCGCCGAATCGACCGAAAGACGCATCCAGAATTTGCTTGAACGTCAGAAAAACAACCCGGACGGCAGTGTCGAGAACACACGAAAACAACTGCACTACCGCCGTAACTAATTCTCCGGGTGGCGCACCCGGGACCGGAAATAAAACTAATAAAAGAGTAGGGAGTCAGGATGAATCGTTGGTTAATGCGAGGTTTTATCCTTGTTTCCGCGGCCGGTATGCTTCCGGGCATGGC
>Ga0209075_1001304_pt1 | contig 23587 bp, 20 predicted proteins | sample Stecom2011_FD_187523 | JGI IMG/M metagenome (GOLD analysis project Ga0209075, IMG submission 187523) | Agricultural soil microbial communities from Utah to study Nitrogen management - Steer compost 2011 (SPAdes) (version 2) | ecosystem: Environmental > Terrestrial > Soil > Agricultural land...
CTCTTGTGATCAGCCCCTTCGGGGCGCGCGCCATTATACCCTGATGATTGCAGACGTCGCCTGATTTCTTTACCCCGGACTCATATCCTGCTCAAGGCACGTCTCAATAAATTCCTTCACTGCCGTAACCGCCAGCCCCAGATTCCCTTCAGCGGAAAGACCGGAGCGCTTCGGAGGCTGCAAGTCGTGGTCTCCCTGAGGAATCCAGTGCACCTGAAGAGAGGATGGCAACTGATAATGCTCCACTTCCTCACGACGTCCGAAAGGATCTCGCTCCCCCTGCACCACCAGCGCCGGGCAGCCCATCCGCGCCAGGTGCTCGGTACGCAGCCGGTCCGGCTTGCCCGGCGGATGAAACGGGTAACCCAGAGCCACCACACCTTTGATCGGCAAGTCCTCGCTTGCCAGGATGGTCGCCATGCGTCCACCCATCGACTTTCCGCCAATAAACAGTGGCAAACCCTGAGCATAGCGAGACACCACCTCTCGCCAGCAGTCCAGCAGCACCGGCTGGCGATCAGGCGGCCGCTTGCGCCCCTGAGTGCGCCGCTCCTGCATATAGGGGAACTCAAAGCGCACGACCGAGATCCCAACGGCGGCCAGCTGTTGGGCAAACGCCTCCATAAAGGGACTATCCATTGGCGCCCCGGCACCATGGGCGAGAATTATCAAGGCTTTAGGGTTGGGCGGGATGTTTTCTAGGTACATTTTCGTAGCGGACAGCGCAGCAGACTGTGGCAGTCTTTAGCTCTCGCCGAATAAAGTGTTTATAATAACGGGCTCGCACGGCAGCCCCACTCTCTCTTCAAACGACACAACTCCAACAGGGACACAGCACACCTTCGTGGACTTCGAAACCGAAGTCTGCCGACCTTGCTGTCATTGACCCAGATCAGTTCTGGAAACAATCCAAGGGAATATTCGTTGAAAATCAGGGGGTATTTTTACATACTTGCCCGCGCAAGACCTTATTAACCTTGGATCTGTCGGTAAATCCTATGAGTAATAGTGTAATCAACAACGCAACATACAACTACAAGGTGGTGCGCCAGTTCGCAATCACTACAGTTGTTTGGGGCATTGTCGGTATGGCAGTGGGCGTTTTGATCGCTGCACAGCTGGCATGGCCTCAACTTAACTTCGACACCCCATGGCTTAGCTTCGGTCGGCTTCGACCCCTGCATACCAATGCGGTGATTTTTGCTTTCGGCACCAGTGCCCTGATGGCCACATCCTTCTATGTGGTTCAACGCACCTGTCAAGCCAGGCTGTTCTCCGACACGCTCGCCTCTTTCGTATTCTGGGGCTGGCAAGCGGTTATCGTCCTCGCAGTGATCACGCTGCCGATGGGCTATACCTCTGCCAAGGAGTACGCTGAGCTTGAGTGGCCGATCGACATCTTGGTTGTGCTTGTGTGGGTTGCTTACGCAATCGTGTTCTTCGGAACCATCATTAAACGTAAAACCTCGCACATCTACGTTGCGAACTGGTTCTACGGCGCATTCATCATCATGATTGCGGTTCTGTATGTGGTTAACAGTCTGGCGATCCCCGTCAGCCTGACCAAGTCCTACTCCATCTTCCCTGGCGCCATTGACGCCATGGTGCAATGGTGGTGGGGCCATAACGCGGTAGGCTTCCTGTTGACCACTGGCTTCCTGGGCATGATGTACTACTTCGTACCCAAGCAAGCCGAACGCCCTGTTTACTCTTACCGTCTGTCCATCGTCCACTTCTGGGCGTTGATTACCCTGTACGTTTGGGCCGGTGCTCACCACTTGCACTACAGCGCCCTGCCCGACTGGGCTCAAACCGCGGGCATGGTTATGTCCCTGATCCTGCTGGCACCCTCCTGGGGCGGTATGATCAACGGTATGATGACTCTGTCCGGTGCCTGGCATAAGCTTCGCACAGACCCGATCCTGCGCTTCCTGGTAGTCGCTCTGTCCTTCTACGGTATGTCCACCTTCGAAGGCCCGATGATGTCTATCAAAACTGTGAACGCGCTGTCCCACAACACTGACTGGACCATTGGTCACGTACACGCCGGCGCCCTGGGCTGGGTTGCCATGATCAGTATCGGTTCCCTGTACCATTTGATTCCTCGCCTGTTCGGCCTGAAAGAAATGTACAGCACCAGCCTGATCAACGCCCACTTCTGGATGTCCACCATCGGTACTGTACTGTACATCGCCTCCATGTGGGTGAACGGTATTACCCAAGGTCTGATGTGGCGCGCAGTGAATACTGACGGCACCCTGACCTACAGCTTCGCGGAATCCATCACCGCCAGCTACCCGGGTTATGTAGTGCGTATGATTGGTGGAGCGATCTTCCTGCTCGGCATGTTGGTCATGGCCTATAACGTGTGGATGACGGTTCGTCAGCGTGATGCTGTCGCCGTGGACAATCTTCCTCAAACTGCTTAAGGCCGAACCGGAGTTTTTTCATGAATCACGAAAAAGTCGAAAAAAACCTTGGTCTCATGGTCGTGCTGATCGTCTTTGCGATCAGCTTGGGAGGGTTGGCGGAAATCGTGCCCCTGTTCTTCCAGGACGAAACCACCAAACCGGTTGATGGCCTCAAGCCGTACACCGCGCTGGAACTGGAAGGCCGCGATATCTACATTCGCGAAGGCTGCCACGTCTGCCATACCCAGATGATCCGTCCGTTCCGGGCTGAAACCGAGCGCTATGGCCGCTACTCCGTGGCCGGCGAATTCGTTTGGGAATACCCCTTCCTGTGGGGCTCCAAACGTACCGGTCCGGACCTTGCCCGTGTCGGTGGTCGTTATAGTGACGACTGGCATCGCGCCCATATGTACAACCCGCGTAACGTAGTACCGGAGTCCATCATGCCTGCTTATCCCTGGCTCTTTGAGCGGGAGCTGAGCGGCAAGGACACCGCAACCAAAATGTCCCGTCTGCAAACCCTGGGTGTTCCCTATACGGACGAAGACATTGCCGGTGCTAGAGACGCTGTACAAGGCAAGCGCGAAATCGATGCTCTGGTAGCTTATCTCCAGAGTTTGGGCACGGTACTGAAAGACAAGCGCTAACCTTATGGATATCAACACCTTTCGAGGTCTAACAACCATACTGGTGATGATTGTCTTCATCGGCATCGTCCTTTGGGCCTACAGTCGCAAAAGAAAGTCCAAATTCGACGATGCCGCGAACCTACCGTTCGCCGATGATGAAATCGAGAAGCGCACCCTGAACGAATCGGAGAGAAAGAAAAAATGAGTACTTTCTGGAGTATTTGGATCTCAGTGATCGTCCTGGGATCTATCTTCGGACTGTGTTGGCTGCTCCACGCGACGCGTAAGAGCCAACCCAACACTACGGAGACCACGGAGACGACAGGTCACGCCTACGATGGCATCCAGGAATACGACAACCCCATGCCGCGCTGGTGGTTGTACCTGTTCTGGGGCACCATTGTTTATTCCCTGATTTACCTGGCTCTGTACCCCGGTCTGGGTACCTTCCAGGGCCTGCTGGGCTGGTCCTCCGCCAACCAGTATGAGCGGGAAGTTGAAGTTGCAAACAACACCTACGGGCCGATCTATGCCGAATTGGCAGCCAAGCCCATTGAGGCGCTCGCCACTGATCCACACGCGATCAAAATGGGCCAGCGACTGTTTGCGACCGAATGCTCCGTTTGTCATGGCTCTGCAGCGACCGGATCACTGGGCTTCCCCGACCTGACTGATGGCGACTGGCTGTATGGTGGCGACCCCGCTACCATCACCGCCACCATCACCGCGGGTCGTAAGGCGCTGATGCCGGCTCGTGGTGTCGCGGGCAACCTGACTGATGCCGAAATCACTCAAGTTGCTGCTTACACGCGTAGCCTTGCAGGTGAAAGTGTGGATCCCAAGGCTGCTGAAGCCGGCCAAGCGTTGTTCTTCGGCAAAGGCGGCTGTCTGGCCTGCCACGGCCAGGATGGCAAAGGCATGCAGGCGCTGGGCGCACCCAACCTGACCGACAAGGTCTGGCTGTATGGCGGTAGCCAACAGCAGGTTGAGTTCACCATCCGTAACGGCCGTAACGGCGAAATGCCTGCCTTTGGTGAGACCCTTTCTCCCGAAAAGATCCACTTGCTGGCAGCTTACGTTTACAGCTTGTCTAACAAGCAGTAAATCTCTCTCCGAGGGCGCGGTTCGCCGCGCCCTTCCCCCACAAGTCAGTCAGTCTAAGCCATGCCGCCATCGTGAGGCGTTATCGCTAGCTTGATTGAGAGGTTGATAGCATGGGACAGAAGATTCCAGTTCAACAGATCGACCCCAAAGGCTCAGAGCCCAAGGCCGTCGATCTCTATGCCGCCCGCCCCAAGATTTATGTCAAAGAAGTTAAAGGGGTGTTCCAGCGCATTCGCACCGCATCCCTCTGGCTCTTGATGGGGATGTATTTCACCTTCTGCTGGATCAACGTCAATGGGCAGCAGCTGGTCTACTTCGACCTCCCCAACCGACAGTTCCACCTGTTTGGCGCCACCTTCTTTCCCCAGGACTTTATGCTCCTGTCCTGGATGCTCATCATCTGCGCCTTCGGCCTGTTCTTCATCACCACCCTGTTTGGCCGGGTCTGGTGTGGCTATACCTGTCCACAGACCGTCTGGACCTTTATCTTCATGTGGATTGAAGAGCGAGTGGAAGGCAGCCGTAACCAGCGGATGAAGCTGGATAAGGCGCCCAACAGCGCCCAAAAGATTGCCAAGAAATCCATCAAGCATGCCCTCTGGTTGGCAGTAGCCTTCCTGACTGGCTTGACCTTCGTTGGCTACTTCTACCCCATCCGTGAGCTGGTGCCCGACTTTTTCACGCTCTCAAGCAACGGCTGGGCCTATTTCTGGATCGCGTTTTTCACCGTGGCCACCTACCTCAATGCCGGCTGGCTGAGGGAGCAGGTGTGTCTGTACATGTGCCCCTATGCCCGCTTCCAGTCAGTGATGTACGACCGGAATACCCTGGCGGTGTCCTACGACCCGCACCGGGGCGAGCCCCGCGGCAGCCGTAAACGGGATGCCAACCCAAGTGAGTTGGGTCTGGGGGACTGTATCGATTGCGGCCTGTGCGTCCAGGTTTGTCCGACCGGCATCGACATCCGCGACGGCCTCCAGTACGAATGTATCGGGTGTGCCCTCTGTATTGATGCCTGTGACTCGGTCATGGAGAAAATGAACTATCCCAAGGGCCTGATCAGCTACACCAGCGAAAATGCCCTGGAAGGTCAGAAAGCAAAATATCTGCGGCCCCGGACCTTCGGTTATGGCGCCATTATGATCCTGATGATCAGCGCGGTGATCTTCACCATTGGCAACCGTAACTCGGTAGAACTGGATGTCCTGCGCGACCGGGGTGCTCTCTACAGCCAAACCTCCGAGGGTAACATTCGGAATACTTACCTGCTCAGGATCATTAACAAAGTTGATGCCAGCCGTCACTTTGAACTGACCGTGAACGGCCTGGACAATGCCAAGATCACCACTAACGTTCCGCCCTACGTGGAGCCCTTTGAGGTGATGAACGTTCCGGTAACGGTGGTTGTCGCCCCGAGCGATTTGAAAAACCGCCTGACGCCCATAGAATTTGTGATAACGGCCAAGGATGACCCGGCTATCCAGGCAACCAAGGAAAGTCGCTTCCTGGGCCCGGAAGTCCAGTAATCTAGTCCACCTACAGGAAGGCTGAACTCTCAGCCTTCCTTCTTATCGAGAGCGCTTTGTTTCATGCCGACTCCAAACTCTAACTCTCCTCGGCCCAAAGCCTGGTATCGCCAGTTTTGGCCTTGGTTTCTGATTTCCATCCCCTTCGCGTCAGTCATTTTAGGCAGCATCATGCTGTACGTGGCGATCGTTGGCCGGGATACGATCGTTGTCGACAACTACTACAAGGAAGGCCGGGCCATTAACCAGGAACTGAGCAAAGACCAGTTCGCCGAGGAAATTGGCGTCGGTGCGGAAGTGACCATTAATGAAGACGGGCTGGTCCGGGTCAAACTCACGGCCGAGCGAAATATCGTGCCCGACCATCTGGTGTTGAAGTTTTTCCATCCGACCCTGGCCGGTAAAGACCAGCAAATCATTCTGAAACCCGAAGGCAACCTGGAGTATTCCGGCAAGCTGGAGGGCAACCTCAAAGGCCGCTGGTATTTGGATATCCTCGACGACCTGGATCTGTGGCGCCTGAAAGGTCAAACCTGGCTTCCTCGTGAAGATGCCATGAAACTTGGCGCCTTATCGCCCTGAGTCCTATGAAGCAGTCCGCAACAGGTCTTTGTTATCACTGTGAGTCGCCCATTCCGGAAGGCGTCGACATCGTCGCCCAAATTGACGGCAAGGCGGCTCACATGTGCTGCCATGGCTGCAAAGCCGTGGCCGAAGCCATCATCACCGGCGGACTCAGTGACTTTTACCGCCACCGCACAGCCAGCGCAGCGACACCAACCGAACTCCCCCCGGAAAAAGAACGGGAGCTTGCGCTGTTTAACCGTGAAGACATCCAGAAGGATTACGTCCGGGTGCTGTCCGATCAGGAGCATGAGTGCACCCTGATTATTGGCGATATCACCTGTGCTGCCTGTATCTGGCTGCTGGAACGCTTCGCCAACGAAATTCCGGGCGTCAACAGTCTCGACATCAACCATTCGACCCATCGGGGCGTGGTTAATTGGGACCCCAGCAAGATCGGTCTGGGTGAGATTCTGACCCGCCTGCATCACATCGGTTATCGTTCCCTGCCCTATCACCCCAATACTGAACAGCAAATGCAGGAGCGCCAAGACCGCCAGATGCTCATCCGCATCATCGTGGCGGCCTTTGGCATGATGCAGAGCATGATGTTCGCCTTGCCGTTATATTTTCAATGGGCGGAAGACATCTCTGGTGGCATGATCGACCTGCTTCGCTGGTTCAGCTTTGTGCTGACGCTGCCGGTGATTCTCTATTCTTCCCATCCGTTCACCGCGGCAGCCTGGCGGGACCTGAAGATGGGCAGCCTGACCATGGACGTGCCGGTGGCGCTCGCCCTGTGGCTGGCATTTCTCGCCAGTGTCTGGATTACCATCTTTGGCGGTCCGGAAGTCTACTATGAGTCGGTCTGCATGTTCGCCTTTCTGCTGTTGCTCAGTCGCTATATTGAGCGCAAGGTTCGTCTCAAGGGAACCCAGTCCAGCAGTTTCCTGATGAGTTCCATGCCGGCCGCCGCCACCCGCATCACCCAGGGTGAAGAAGAGGTCGTCGCCCTGAACGACCTGCGTCCGGGCGATCTGATTCGGGTCAGACCCGGCGAGACCATTCCCGCTGATGGCTACATCCGGGAAGGTCGTACCAGTGTCAATGAAGCGGCCCTTACCGGCGAGTACCTCCCGGTTGGCAAGGCGCCCGGCTCGAAGATCATTGGCGGCACGGTTAACATTGAAAGCCCCCTGGTGGCCGAAGTAACCGCGGTGGGCGAGCAAACCCAAATGTCCGCCATCATGCGGATTATGGAGCAGGCCGGTCGTGAGCGCCCTCCCATTGCAGTGATGGCCAATCGGGTCGCCCGTTATTTCATCGGCGCCACGCTGGTGGTATCCGTCCTGGTCGGGTGGTATTGGTGGCACCATAGCAGCCCCCAGGAAGCCTTCCGGATCGTGCTGTCGATCCTGGTGGTCACCTGCCCCTGCGCCCTGTCATTGGCCACCCCGACGGCCCTGACCGCGGCCACAACCGCATTGCGCCAACGGGGCTTTCTGATCGCCCGTTCCTTTGTGCTTGAAGGGATCGCCAACGCCACCACCTTTGTCTTTGACAAGACCGGAACCCTCACCGAGGGGCGTCTGGCCATCGAAGAGGTGATCCCCGCGCCCGGCTATGACCGGGAGCAGGTTCTCGCCCTGGCGGCGGCGCTCGAGTACCACTCGGTGCATCCCATTGCCTCGGCGTTTCACCCTTATCGTCAGGGCATGGCAAGCGAAGTTCGCACAGTCAGCGGTCTTGGTTTGGAAGGCATGATTGAGGAACGCCTATACCGTATCGGTGTTGCCGAGTTCGCCCAATCCGGCCTCTCTGAACAGGCCAGGCAGATGGCTCCCGGTAATGGCCACTGGATTGCCCTGGCGAGCGACCAGGAACTGGTCGCCTGGTTCAAACTCAACGACCGGATCCGCCCGGACGCGGAATCGGCCCTGCAGGCCTTGCGCGGGCTGGGAGCCCGACTGGTCATGCTCAGCGGTGACCGCTCCAGTGTGGTCGCGGAAGTTGGACAGCAGTTGGGCTTTGATGAAGTTCGGGGCGGCTGCTCGCCAGAGGATAAGCTGGCGGCAATGCGTGAACTGCAAGCCAAAGGCGAGCAAATTGTTATGGTGGGTGACGGAATTAACGACGTGCCGGTGATGGCCGGCGCTCACCTGTCGATTGCCATGAATAACGCCAGCGATTTGACCCGGCTGAACGCCGACGCCATTCTGCTGTCTGACAAGCTAATGGGGCTTGTCGGAGCAGTACGTACAGCACGCTGGACTAAAAAGATTATCCGTGAAAACCTGGGCTGGTCCATTCTGTACAACGTGTTAGCATTACCCTTGGCTGTTGCCGGCCTGGTTACCCCCTGGCAGGCCGCGATTGGTATGTCCGTCAGCTCGCTGATTGTGGCCCTCAACGCGTTAAGGCTAACCCGTAGCAAGGAAAAAGCCTCCTCTGCCACTCATGTCGCCTCACCGACCCAAGCCTAGAGGTTTCTGCGATGGAAATTTTTATCGTTATGGTTCCCTTTTCCATCATCCTGATCGTGATTGCGGTTCTGGTGTTTGCCAAGGCCGTCAAGAGCGGTCAGTTCGATGATCTGGAAGGCCCGGCCCACCGAATTCTCTATGACGATGATGAGGACATGATTCCGGTTGGCAAGGAGTCCAAGAAAACTCAGCAGAACGACACAAAAGAAGGAGCAGACAAGCCTTGACCGCCGAGCCCATCACTTATCTTTCCGCCTTTCTCGTTGGGCTGATGGGCGGCAGCCATTGTATTGGCATGTGCGGAGGTATCATGGGGGCGCTGACCCTCGCCATCCCCCCGGAGCAGCGCAGCTTCAAAAAAATTTCCCCGCTTTTGCTCAGCTACAACTTCGGGCGCATCCTGAGCTATACCGTAGCCGGGGCGATCGCTGGCGCCATTGGCTGGTTCCTGGCCGGCCAGCATCAGGTATTTGGTCCCATCCTGCGCTGGTTTGCCGGCTTGATGCTGATTGCCATGGGGCTTTATCTCGCCAGTTGGTGGAGCGGCCTGACCAAGCTGGAAGCCGTGGGCGCCCACCTCTGGAAACATCTCCAACCCTTTAGCCAGCGCCTCCTGCCGGTACGTACCCCCGGGCAAGCCCTCCTGCTGGGCGGTATCTGGGGCTGGTTGCCCTGCGGCCTGGTGTATAGCGCTCTGGCCTGGTCCGCCAGCGCCGCCAGCATTGGCGAAGCCGCCCTGCTAATGACTTTTTTCGGACTCGGCACCTTGCCCGCCGTGTTAGCCACCGGCTACTTTGCCAAGCAGATTACCCGCTTCCAACGTCTTCGCGCGGTTCGGGCGATTACCGGCCTCTTGCTGATCGGGTTCGGACTCTGGACGCTGCCCATCTGGCACATGTTGCTCCATAGCGGCGCCCACCATCATATGCATTAAAAACCACAACCCGGTTCATTGAGCCGGGTCAAGGGTTCCTAACGAGGTTAGCTTTAGAATAAGCTTAGTTGTCACTCTGCTGCTTTACGCACTTTCCAGCCACACCTGGATCAAACCGGAATGCTTACACCAAGGCCGCATTCCAACTTCTGATCCGCTCCTTACGGAAAGGGTTGTCTAATACAACAAGCATGCTAACCAGTGCAGACTAACCAGTACAGAATAGTTACTTGGCGATCAATATCAGGTGAGCTCAGATGCCCAGTCCACAAGTTGTTTGGAACGAATCCCTCATTCGCCGCTATGACCTGTCGGGGCCGCGATATACCTCCTACCCCACCGCGGTTCAGTTTGATGAGCGCTTCGGCGAGGCAGACTGCCGCCAGGCGGCTGAAGAAGGAAGGCTCAGCGGCAAACCCTTGTCCCTGTATTTTCATATCCCGTTCTGCGCGCACCTCTGCTACTACTGTGCCTGCAACAAGATCATCACCAAGCGTCGCGAGAAGGCCCAGCCTTATCTGGACCGCCTGTACCGGGACATGCAAATGCAGGTGGAGATGCATGGCAACGACCGTCAGGTTGAACAATTACACTGGGGCGGCGGCACCCCCACGTTCATTTCCCATGACCAGATGCGGGAACTGATGGCCGAGACCCGCCGGCTTTTCCGCCTGCGGGATGATGACCGGGGTGACTATTCCATTGAGATCGACCCCCGCGAGGCCAGCTCCGACACACTGAAAGTGCTGCGGGAAATCGGCTTTAACCGGATCAGCCTCGGCGTTCAGGATCTCGACCCGAAAGTCCAGAAGGCCGTGAATCGGATCCAACCATTGGAGCTGACGCAGAATGTCCTCCAGGCCGCACGGGATGAAGGTTTCCGTTCCATCAACCTGGATCTGATCTACGGCCTGCCACACCAGACCATCGAAAGCTTCGCCGCCACGGTGGAAAAAGTCCTGGAACTGTCGCCAGACCGGCTCTCGGTATTCAACTATGCCCACATGCCGGGCCGGTTCTATCCACAAACACGGATTCGGGAAGAAGACCTGCCCCCGCCCGAGCACAAGCTGATCATCCTCCAGCAAACCATCGACCGCTTGCTGAGCGCAGGCTATGAATACATCGGCATGGATCATTTTGCCAAACCGGACGACGAGCTGGCGGTGGCCCAGCGTACCGGCCAGTTACACCGGAACTTCCAGGGGTATACCACCCATGGCAACTGTGATCTGGTCGCGATGGGGGTTTCTGCCATCAGCCAGGTGGGGCGGGCGTATTACCAAAACCACCACGAAATGGCCCCTTATGAGGAGGCCATTGATGCCGGGCGCCTGCCCATCAAACGGGGCGCCTGGCTCACGGAAGAAGATGACATCCGCCGTGCGGTCATTATGCAGCTGATTTGCCACTTCCAGCTCAACTTTGCCGAATGGTCCAAGCGCCTCAATATCGACTTCCAAAGCCATTTTGCAGCAGAGCTTGCGGCCTTACGCCCCATGGCGGACGATGGCTTGCTGACCTTGAACAATGAAGAAATCGCAATTCTCCCGGCAGGTCGTCTGTTAATCCGGGCCATCTGCAAGGAGTTCGACCAATACCTGCCCAAACAGGCTCCGGCCCAGGGCTTTTCCAGAATTATCTGACGCCCATAAAAAAGGCGTTCCCCTGGAACGCCTTTTTTGATCAGTATCCGTCACAGATTGATCACATCCAGACGATCAAAGCGATCGCTCGGCTCGCTGCTTTCCATGCGGTTGAAGTCATAGAGCTGGATGTCCGCCAGATGGGATGGCACCACGTTCTGCAACGCCCGGAACATGTTCTCCAAACGCCCGGGGGACTGCTTGTCCCAGGCCTGCAGCATCATCTTGATGTTTTGGCGCTGCAAATCCTCCTGAGAGCCACACAGGTTACAGGGGATAATCGGAAACTCCCTCAGCCGGGCATAACGGGCAATATCCTTCTCTCGGCAATAAGCCAGTGGACGAATGACAATGTTACGACCATCATCACTGCGCAGCTTGGGCGGCATTGCCTTCATTTTCCCCCCATGGAACATATTCAGAAACAAAGTTTCCAGAATATCCTCCCGGTGGTGTCCCAAGGCAATTTTGGTGACCTTATGCTCTGCAGCAAAATCATAGAGGATGCCGCGGCGCAAACGGGAACAGAGCGCACAGGTGGTTTTACCCTCCGGTACCTTGTCCTGCACAATACTGTAGGTGTCCCGTTCGATCACATAGAACTCAACGCCCAGGCTCTTGAGGTAATTGGGTAATACCTCTTCGGGAAAGCCCGGTTGCTTTTGGTCGAGGTTGACGGCAATCAACTCAAACCGAATCGGTGCGTGTTTCTGCAGGTTCAACAGGATATCCAGCATGGCGTAAGAGTCCTTACCGCCGCTGAGACAACACATCACCTTGTCACCGTCTTCAATCATATTGAAGTCGGCAATTGCCTTGCCCATATTACGACGCAGTAATTTCTGCAGCTTGTTGAGCTCAAGCTTGTCTTTGCGGGATTGCTCTTCGCTAGTCATAGAACTTGGTACCAGTCACGCCATCACATCTAGGGCCCGCATTATAATCCAACCCCCGAACCCTGGCGAAACCCCTCGGTCGGAATCCACACCAAGAATAAAGGATGTATAATGAAGCCGCTTTACAAGGAGCGGTATATTGGACTTCAGCATCTATGGATAGTGTGAATCAACTATGGATAGTGTAAAAACACCAGAATCCGTTAAACCCGGGAAACGGGAATTGACCCGGCTGCGTAACCGGCAAGCCATTTTGAACGCCGCAAGAGACTGTTTTGCCCAGAAAGGTTATGACCAAGTAACTGTTCGGGACATTATCAGCAAAACCAATCTCGCCTCGGGAACCTTCTATAACTACTTCACCGACAAGGAATCTATTTTTCGCGCCATCTTGGACGACTACCTAAAACGCCTGAACCAACAACTTTTTACCCTGCAACAGGCTGCCCAAAACCTGGATGAACGTATTCACGCAGCCTACCTGGCCCTGTTTCAAACCATCATTGAAGACCCCCTGCTCTACGAGCTGGCCCACGACAATCACCGCGCTATTCGCGATCTGTACGATTCCAATCTGCTCGGACAGGCATTCCACTCTCTGGAAGCGGAAATTGTTAAGGCAATGGCCGAGGGAAGCTTTCCCGAAACCAACGTCAAATACCTCACTGCCTCCTTTTTCGGCGTCGCCTATGAAATGGGCCTAACCGTAGCCCAGCAGGCGCCCGATGAGCCCGAGGAAGCGGCCCGAATTGCCGCGGCACTGTTTCTCGGCGGAATTAAAGAGGTCGCCAAACTGAGCTAGAGCACCACCGCACCTGAGTATTTGGCTGTTCAGGTGCCCATCCTTCGGCTATGCTCTCTACGTGAATAACGTACTGAACACTTCTGACCAACATTTTGCCGATTTTCTCGAGCCCCTGCAGATTACGCTCACCCAATTACTGGTTGACGCCCGGGAAGGCCGCAGCGAATTTGAACTGATCCGGGAGCTCAGTGCTCCACCCTACTCCCTATTCCAGCCGGACTGCCTGCGGGACAGCCTTTCCATGTACCGGGTGCATTTCCTGCTGTTTCATGCCCTCTACCTACTCCGCGACCAGTTTCACCAAGAACAGCTCGGGTCACTGGAAATTTCACCGCTTCGCATTCAATTGACCCCTTACCTGCCGGGTACGGAAGCCCTGGTAGGAGTCGATCCTTTACGGGACTTCTACTTGGACTGGAACAACTTCCAATACACTCAGGATGACGTGGAGAAGCTGCTCAATGATTTTTGGCGCCGATCAACCGCCGTGATTACGCCTCAGGAGCAACAGCAGGCCATGGAGATTCTGGAATTGGATAAGATGGTTAGCTATCCGGCACTGAAGCGGCAATACCGGCGCCTGGCAATGAAACACCATCCGGATCGGGGCGGGGATGCGGAAAAGCTAAAGCAAATTAACGGGGCGATGGCCCTACTCAGCAGGGTCTATCGTAACCCTTAACCAGCGACTTACATTGGCCCCACGCCAGAGCTGAGCCGTTGGTGCGTAAGAAGAAAGCCTTGAGCTACGGCTCAGTCTCAACACTGATATGAAGCAAGCCCTTCTGGCTATGTTTTACAGCAACCTCGCGCTTTTTACGGGTCACCAGACTGTGCCGATTCAGATCCTCTTCAAGAGTCAGAACCAGTAGATAAGCATCTTCGTGCTGTGGCTCAACCTTCACCCAACCCTCCAGGTAGCCATAGCGAAACCAGTTTTCCGGCTTGAAGTCATACAGTGCCTGAGTCACCAGCCGATGTGGTTCGAAGCGCTGATTCAGAAATAGCAGAGCCGGATAAAAAACTTCACTTTTTACAAAGGAGCGGATATTGAGGAGGTATTCATGCTGGGACGCAGGCAGACGAACCAGCTGGTAAACGCTATCACCCGTAACAAACGGATGCGGCTCTCGTTCCCCATCAAACTCAATGGTTGAACCGTCATCAAGGTCGATCTCGACAACTTCCGTAGTGCTCAGCTCACTGCAGCAACGCTCCCGGAGCATTCCCAGACGGCCTTGCGGAGGTTGGTCCAGTTTGAACAGGCGACGGGCAAAGTCATCAACCTGACCCGATTCAACGGGCGCCTGGTGCTGAAAGCGTTCGACCTGAAGAAATGGGGAGAGGTTTTTTTCAACTTTTGCCGTGACCGCAACATCTTCAGCAGCTGGCGGATACGGGCTATTGTGGATCATGCCTTGATGATCCACCCAGGTATAGAATCGGGCGTCCTGACCCGGTCGGACATACCCCCGACGCTGTAGCTCCCCCGCATCAATGTAGTCGTTCGGGTCCAGTTCTTCGACCGGTTCCGCCTCTGCCGGCTTTGAGCCCGCAAGCTTTTTCACCAACTCAGGCGTTTCCTTCCCGGTACCCAGAACTTGGTCAGAGGACGGCTTAGACGGTGCGGTCTGAGGAATCAGCGTATGACGAACCACGCCCTGCTCATCCACCCAGGTATAGTAGCGATCAGCATGCACCAATGGGGCAACCGATACCAGGAAGGCCACGAGCAGATACTTCATAGGGCGCACAACAACCTAGAACTTTGTCCTGAAGGTTAAGCCAGCAATCACGACCCGCAGTCGGGTTTGCACGTCTAGCCCCGCGTAGGGGTTATAGACGATATTCTGGATATGATCACAGTTTACGTTACAGCTGGTGCCCGCGGGAATATCCTCGAAAGAGCGCATATAGCTCAAGCTCAGATCGATCTCGGTATTCCGGTCCCAGCGATACCCCAACCCAACACTATACAAGTTGGCACCGCCAAACGGGTTCATGGTATCACGTCGATGGTTGGGAATAACCGAATCCCGGATTTCAACCCCGGCACGCAGATCCAGACGGCTAGTGGCATGGAACTCCACGCCAAAGGCCCAGTTCCAGACGTCCTCATACTCCATCATGATAATCATGGTATTCGGAGTGGCCTGGGACGGAGACAACAGTCGGGCCGCCGTCAAAAACTCAAGGTTTCGGTCAAACTTCAGCACCATGGAGTCCCACACGCTGTAGTCGGTCCAACCCACGTCCATATTAAAGGTCAAGCGCGGATGCACCTTAACGCTGATCCCGGTCTGGAAGTGCTGGGGGTAACGCAGGTTCATGGACAGGTTCCCCGCTTCTCTGGGAACCCCGGTGGGCAGGCCCAGGATGGCGCCTGTGATCGAACCGATCAGCGAGTTGGAAAAGCTATTCCAAAAGCCCGACCAGTCATCGGTATAGACCAGCTCGTAGTCGCCTTTGAGCTTCATCTTACCTTCACTGGTATAGCTCGCGCCCCAGGAGAACCAATCAGTCGGCTCCCAGAGAACCCCAATATTGAAGGTAGGCGACAGGGTTTCCTGAACCGCAAAGCTCACGCTGCCCACATCGTCCCAAGGACCAACGTTGCCGCCGCAGAAACCGAGAAATGGCATCAAGGGCTCACGCTTGTCCTGACAGTCGATCGCGTCCTGCAGAACTTCCGTCACCCCCATCAGCATGTTGGGAGCCCGAGCCATCATATCAATCGCAATAGCGTGATAAGAAAAGTTCACACCCGCCCCGACCGACCACTCATCGTTGATCTCGTAGCCAAAGGTCGGGGACAAATAGGTCAGACGCTCCATGGCGACCGCTTTGGCCAGATAGCGGGCCGGGTCTTTAAAAGTACGATAATAACCCGCAAGCTGGGGCGCGTATACCGCGGTGCCGAAGGTGAACTTAGAACCTGGCGAATTGAAGGAAACGCCCTGGCTGGGCAGCAAGCCCGGCCCCTCAATCAGCTTTTGCAGCCCCCATCCGGGAATATAAATCGCAGGCTGGCGGGTTTTGCTTCGATCATTGGACGAAATGATCGGGTCATTGACCGTACCGTCAATCCCGAACACGTTGTAGCCTTCAGGCGCATCAAAGTCAGCGCCGATTTCCAAAAACAGGTTTAACAGCGTGACCGAAAAGTGGCGCCCTTTCAGCTTGGTTAAACCCGCCGGGTTGTAATGAATGGAGTTAATACCGGGAGGGTCAGCCGTCACTGCGTTACCCAAAGCCAAGGCCTTCGTATCAACGGCCATGTTTTGAGTCAGCTGAGCAACGGCGGTATTGGAGCCCGCGGCCAGAACAAGTGCTAACCCTGCACTTTTCCAGCATAAGCTCCGCGACAACTTATTTACTCTGAGTTGAAAACCCATGGAACTGATGCCCGCTTTATTAATTCGAATTATTCTGCCAGGCCACCGATGTTAATCGGCAAAGAAACACCGATTAACACATCCGGCGAGTCTTCAGTCAGACCAAAGCCAACACTGGTATTGACGATTGTTTTATCGCTAACACGGATTCCAAGCGCGAAGTTGACCAGCCCGCTGAGCTGATCCTCCCCAACGGCTTCACCGCCGTCGCGAAACTTCAGCACGGTTTCATCGGTGAAGCCAACTTGTGCGGAAACACTGAGCGAAACGTCGTAGGAGAGCGAGTAAGCAAAGCCTCCCGACAGGGAGAGGGAGTTGCCCGGGTTAACCTGCTCCAGAATTCTGCCGCCACGAACCTGGTTCAGGCCCGTCTCATTAAAGCCATAGCTGAAGCTCAAAGAGCTGAACACCACCACCGGGTCGAGCACCTTGGAGAAGCTGGCACCAGCAGACAGGGAATAATAACCGGACCCGGTTGCAAGCTGACGGGAAACGTCAATCTCATAAGGGCTGGAACCCGTCACCGACTTAAAGGAGCCAAACAGCGTTGTACTCATCCGGCCGGGTACATAGGAAAAGGGCTGATAACGGATGGTAAAGGTCACGTCCCCCATGTCGGAGTTATCGAGCTCATCCGACGTCTCATATTTGGTGACCAAGGGAATCCGCGTCGACAAGGTCAGGTTATTGAGCAGACCGTAGTCGATGGTGAATGTGTTGGTGAAGTTGTGCTGTGCGGCAGGCGTCACGTCAAAGTTAAGGATACGACCATCAATAATATCGATATCCAGACGCTGATCACCATAATAAGAGTAATCAAAGTTGTAGGTCAGGCTAAACTTGCCTTTTTTCAGCAAGGAGTAGTTTTTCTCCGCCGCCTGAAACACCTCTTCCAGCTGCCGGGCAGCATCGGCGTCCCCTTCCTGGCGAGACAGGGCCTCCCTGGCTTGGTCCACACTACTTTGAGACTGTTGTGCAGCGACCTGGAACGACGAGAATACTGCAGCAAAAAATGCGAGATAAGATACTGCCCGACGCTTCATTCCGTTTTCCTTTACTATTTTTCTTGTGTGCAACAGGACCATTCCCAACAGGCGCGATCAACCACTACTCGTTGTTATTTACGCTTGTAATAGAGAGTCTTGCTGGTGTTGTTCACAGAGCCGTCCGGATTATTTTTCTGACGCTCCAACTCATTGCGAATGCGCGATTCCACGGCCCAGTGAAACTCGGGGAAATCCCGGTAAACATTCAATGAAAACGTCAGATCGTCGATGTAACGCAAATCTTCTTCACGAAGCTCCAAGCCATCGACTGGCGTGGTATTGCCCGGGAACACGATAAACAATACGTTCTGATCCCAGTGCTCCTCAAAAAGCGGGATCGTGAAGCTCATGTTCCCCATCGCGGGATCTGAGACGAATACACGGCCATCGCGCACATCCCGAACCACCACAAAATGCTTGAAACCAGCATAATTGATCGGGACGATGGCCGGATGGTCCAGCTCCATCAAGTCTTCAATTTCAGCCCGAAAGCCACCTGATGGATAACCCAGAGCCGTGGCAAGCCGTTTGAAGTCGAGCATGGAAAAGCCCCGACGCTCAACAATTCTGTCTGCCTCGCCGTAGTGAAGCAGCCCTTCCATGATCTGGCGCTCTTCAAACTCGCGCCCCAAATAATGCTTTAATACCGTCGTCAGCGCCGCCGAACCACAGCTGTAGTCATAAGCCTGACTCACAATATTTCGAAACTTTTGCTCTTTTGCCGGCTCCACCACAACATCCTGCCGTACAAAAGCACGACCGCCGTGGAGGCTTTGCTCGTAAATCACCACGCCAGCCGCATGAGGCTCCACCTCGGTCGCTACATGAGTGATATGAAACGTGAGTAACGATCCAGCAAGCACTAAAAACATAAATGGAACCTGTTCATTATCCCCAAGAAACTCTTGGTCCCAAACCCATGCAGACCTTTTCCATACAGAAGTGCGGAAGTGTTCACTTCCCAATTGGCATTAACGTAAAGATACATGAATTAACCGGGGGTTAAAGATAACCAGTACACAAATCTAGTCGAGCTGAAACTTCAAGAAAAATCAGAGGATACCGTCAAATAACAGACAAAATAAAAGGCCGCGCGAGGCGACCTTTTTACTGAGCAGAACAGGCACTTAAGTGCGCTTGATTTCAGCCTGCTGATGAAGAAGCTGGGACTTCAGCAGATACTCCCGAGACCCGCCACTTTGAGTCAGAATATCTTTAATGGCCTGCTGTTCTGCCTCACTGAAGCTTTCCATCGCGCCATCCTGTACTGACTTCAGGGCCACCAGCACATACTCATCGGCGCCAACCTTGAAGCCCTGGACCACCACGGAAGAGTCACCACCAGCCTGGGGCCGTGGCATTGCGAAGACTTCCGCCAACAGGTCGGGACGGACACTCGGCTCGGAACGCCGCGCCTTTTCCACCGTCTTCCAGGCCTGATCTGCCCGCTCTGCCAGCTCTTCAAAAGAAGCACCCTGTTCATAAGCCGCAAGCAGCTGCGCACCATGCTCCGCCGCCAGCTCTTGCGCCTTCTCTGCCAGCAGATGCTCGCGAATAGCCGGCTCGACCGCTTCGATCGGCTGAACAGACGGGTCCAGGTGCTGCTTCAGGCGCACCACCAACGTGCGCTCATTACCCACTTCCAGCGGCAGACTGTTTTCGCCATTCAGGACTTCGTCTGAAAACGCCAGGTTCACCAGACGAGGATTAGCAAAGAGCCCTTCACCGCCGTCGCGGGAAAAAACGGGCGATTCCTTGATATCGAGACCCAGCTCGGCTGCAGGCTCCTCAAGGTCCGGAGACGTATAACTGATATCCGCCAGACGATTGACACGCTCCTCGTAGAGCGCCTGTGCTTTTTCCTGACGCAGTGTGGCGGCCAGCTGATCCCGCATTTCATCAAAGTCAGGGGCATCCTGCTCACGCACGTCGTTCAGTTTAATCAGGTGGTAGCCAAACTCGGTCAGCACTGGCTCGGAAACCTGTCCTGGCTGCATTTCAAACAGCACCTGATCGAACTCCGGCACAAAAATACCGGGAGTCACATACCCCAAGTCTCCGCCGTCATTCGCGGAGCCGAGGTCTTGGGAATACTTTTTCGCCAGCTCACCAAAGTCGGCACCGGCCTTCAGCTCTTCCTGAATTTTCTTAATCTGGGCCAGCGCCGCATCACGACTCTGGTTTCCAGATACTTCAATCAGAATATGGGCCGCACTACGTTCTTCCTGTTTATGCAGCTCAGCAACAGCCTGCTCGTAGCGGGCTTTCAGCTCATCCTCGGTGAACTCAACTTTGTCCGCCAGGGAAGCCCGATCCACTTCCAGATATTCCAGTACCACCCGCTCAGGCAGCCTGAACTGGTCTTGGTTGGCTTGATAAAACTCCTGCACCTCCTCTTCAGACACCTCGACCTGAGAACGGAAATCCTCAGCCGGGATGCTCAGGTAGGCGAAGTCACGAGTCTGGCGATCCAGATTAATCAACTTGGTAAATTCTGAATCTGTTACAAAAGCAGTTTGGCGGATGGCCTCACGGTCTTGTTGCAACAGCAGTTCACGAACCAGTGACTGACGAAACTCCAAGGGCAAAATACCAGCGCCCCGCAAGGTGGCCACGTAGGCTTCTTGACTGAAGCGGCCGTTTTGCTGGAATACGGGCAAGGAGCGGATGTATTGATCGATCACCGCATTTGAAATAACCAATTTCTTCGCATTTGCGGCATTCAGTTGCACCTGTTCTTCAATCAATCCTTCGAGTACGGTGCGGCGCAACAGGTTTTCGTCAATCGCAGAGGCATCCGCTTGCGGCCCCATCTGACTCAGGATCTGACGGCGACGCTGCTCTACAGCTCGGGCATATTGGGATTCGGTAATCTCCTCACCATCAACTACCGCGACTTCCGGCTCACCCTGCATTCCACCGACAATGCTTTCCACCCCAAACAAGGCAAAAGTAATGGCGATGAGGGCAACAATTATTTTAGCTATGGTGCCTTGAGCATTATCCCGAATGTTTTGCAGCATGCGGACCTCTATTCTCCATCTATCTCGACCCTATCGGAGCCAGCAAAGAGTTCTCGGCTATCCGGGCTCGGAACTTTCCCAATAGGTCATACGCAAAAAAGGCGCAGAATGTGCGCCTATTTTATTTGAATTGGCGGAGCGGACGGGGCTCGAACCCGCGACCCCCGGCGTGACAGGCCGGTATTCTAACCAACTGAACTACCGCTCCTTAAAACCTTTGGCGCCCGCTAACCTGCCAGGCACCGAAACGCTTTTAGTTTACCGCATCCTTGAGAGCTTTGCCCGCTTTAAATCCAGGAACCTTGGCAGCCTCAATTTTGATGGTTTCACCAGTCTGTGGATTACGTCCGGTACGCGCAGCGCGCTCTTTAACAGCAAAAGTACCGAAACCGATCAGCGTGACCTGGTCACCTTTCTTCAGCGCGTCGGTAATCGCCTCAACCATAGAATCCAGAGCACGGCCAGCGGCTGCTTTGGAAATATCTGCAGATGCAGCGATTGCATCGATTAGTTCGGACTTATTCACACTAAACCCCTTAGATCTCAGTTTTGGATATGAAAAAGATAATAAAGGAACAGGTTTTGTAACACCGACGGAAAGGTGAACTGAGCGCGAGCAAACCTATTTTTATCTTATACTTTTTCCATTAACTCCCCGACCGCCCGGCAGCCCTTGTGTGGCGCCGCCTGGCACGGGTTCATTTATACCAACAGGCTCGAAAGCCTGTCAAGCACGGCTTCGCATTAGTGCGTATTGATTCTATCCCCGGTCTCACCAGCCTCGGGGCCATTACCTGAAACCTTCTTGCTCTCGCCCTCTTCCTTTCCAGCGCCCTTTTTGGGAGCAGGCACATATTCCAGCGCCACTTCCAGAACTTCATCAATCCATTTTACCGGGCGGATATCCAAATCGGCCTTGATATTGTCGGGAATATCCCGCAAATCACGGCGATTTTCTTCCGGGATAATCACAGTGCGAATTCCACCACGGTGGGCGGCCAACAGCTTTTCTTTCAGCCCGCCAATTGCCAGCACCTCACCCCGCAAGGTGATTTCCCCGGTCATCGCCACCTCGGAGCGCACCGGCACGCCCGTCAGCGCGGAGACAATGGCGGTGACCATGGCAATCCCCGCACTCGGGCCATCCTTGGGGGTGGCGCCTTCCGGCACGTGGATGTGAATATCATTTTTCTCGTGAAAGTCCTTCTCGATCCCCAATACCGAGGCGCGACCCCGAACAACCGTCAGCGCCGCCTGGATCGACTCCTGCATCACATCCCCCAGGGAGCCGGTCTTGATCACCCGCCCCTTGCCCGGAATACTGGCGGACTCAATGGTCAGCAACTCACCGCCCACCTGGGTCCAGGCCAGCCCAGTCACCAACCCGATGCGGTTTTGGTCACTGGCGCGACCATAGCTATGCTTGCGAACGCCCAGATACTCTTCAAGGTCATCCGGACCCACCACCACCTTGGCAGACTGACTAGGCGCCAACATCAGCCCCTTGACCACCTTACGGCAAATCTTGGCGATTTCACGCTCCAGCCCCCGTACACCGGCTTCACGGGTATAGTAGCGGATCATATCCCGCACCGCGGCTTCCTGAACCTCCAATTCCTCCGGTTTCAGGCCATTAGCCTCAACCTGCTTGGGAATCAGATAACGCTGGGCAATGTTAACCTTTTCATCCTCGGTGTATCCGGGAATGCGAATGATCTCCATCCGATCCAACAGGGGGGCCGGGATATTCATGGAGTTGGAGGTACATACGAACATCACATCGGACAGGTCGTAATCGACTTCCAGGTAATGATCGTTGAAGCTATGGTTTTGCTCCGGATCCAGTACTTCCAGCAATGCCGAGGCGGGATCCCCCCGGTTGTCCATCCCCATCTTGTCCACTTCATCCAGCAGAAACAGCGGGTTGCGCACGCCAACCTTGGCCATGCGCTGCAGCAGTTTGCCCGGCAGGGAACCGATATAAGTACGGCGGTGGCCACGAATTTCGGCCTCATCCCGAACCCCACCCAGCGCCATCCGGGTATATTGGCGATTGGTCGCCTTGGCAATGGATTTACCCAAGGAGGTTTTACCTACCCCGGGCGGTCCGACCAGGCAGAGCACCGGTCCGCGCAGCTTTTTAACCCGTCCCTGTACGGCCAGATATTCCAGGATCCGGTCCTTAACCTCTTGCAGCCCGAAATGGTCCTCATCAAGGATTTCCCGAGCCTTCTCCAGGTCATGGCGAACCTTGCTTTTTTTCTTCCAGGGAATGTTCACCATCCAGTCGATGTAGCTGCGCACGACTGTGGCTTCAGCAGACATCGGCGACATCATCTTGAGCTTGCTGAGCTCAGCCTCGGCTTTCTTGCGGGCTTCCGCCGGCATGCCGGCCGCCTTGATCCGCTTTTCCAGCTCCTCGACGTCGTTGGGGTTATCACCAAGATCGCCCATTTCCTTCTGAATGGCTTTCATCTGCTCATTCAGATAGTACTCGCGCTGGCTTTTCTCCATTTGCTTTTTGACGCGGCCCCGAATACGCCGCTCAACCTGGAGCAGGTCAATTTCGCTCTCCAGCTTCGCCATCAGGGACTCAACCCGTTCGGCAACGTCGATTTTTTCCAGCAACTCCTGCTTGGCGTCCAACCGCAGCTCCAGATGGGCTGCCATGGTATCGGTCAGACGGCCCGGGTCAGAGATGCCGGACATGGAGTTGATCAGTTCGCTCGGCACCTTTTTGCTGAGCTTCACATACTGCTCGAACAGGGATTGCAGCGAACGCACCAGAATCTCGTTTTCACGCTCGCTCGGCGCACGTTCCTGAGTCTCGCTGACAATCGCACTGTGATAGTCACCGGCATGGACTTCAGCCACCTGAACCCGATAGTTGCCCTCGACGAGCACCTTGACCGTGCCATCGGGCAACTTCAGCATTTGCAGGACAGTCGATACCGTCCCGACGCGATACAGCTGATCAACCCCGGGGTCTTCGTCCGCAGGATTACGCTGGGCAACCAGCAAAATTTCCTTGTCGTTCTCCATCGCGGCTTCCAGCGCACGAATGGACTTCTCCCGACCGACAAAGAGAGGAATTACCATATGGGGAAATACCACCACATCACGCA
>Ga0209075_1001305_pt1 | contig 23587 bp, 24 predicted proteins | sample Stecom2011_FD_187523 | JGI IMG/M metagenome (GOLD analysis project Ga0209075, IMG submission 187523) | Agricultural soil microbial communities from Utah to study Nitrogen management - Steer compost 2011 (SPAdes) (version 2) | ecosystem: Environmental > Terrestrial > Soil > Agricultural land...
TTTTCGCGGATGGCGCGCTGCATTTCGCGCTGGGAGTCGCGTTCTTTCAGGACGTGGCGCTTGTCAAAATCCTTCTTGCCCTTGGCCAGGGCGATTTCACATTTGACCAGATGTTTTTTCCAGTACAGGGCCAGTGCCACGCAGGTATAGCCCTGACGCTGAACGCCGCCAAACAGCTTTTCCAGTTCGCGCTTGTTCAGCAACAGCTTGCGGGTGCGGGTAGGGTCGGCAACTACATGGGTGCTTGCAGTTTTTAATGGGGTGATGTGACAGCCCATCAGCCAGGCTTCGCCATCTTTGAGCAGCACGTAGCTGTCAACCAGCTGGGCTTTGCCCTCACGCAGGCTTTTGACTTCCCAGCCGGCGAGCGCAAGCCCCGCTTCGAAACGGTGCTCAATAAAATAATCGTGACGCGCTTTCTTGTTGAGCGCGATGGTCCCCTTGGGGTGCTTTTTCTGTTTAGCCATAGCCGTAGCATTATAGAGGCAATATTGTTTTCTGGCGAGTGGTAGCTGTATGCAGAGTGAAAATGCATTTTCACAAAGCGGGTGACTGTTCCAGCAGTGCCGCTTTCGGTAGACTGTTGCGCGACTAAGGTTTGACTGTATACGACAGAGACTGATGACTACCAAAATTAACCGTTCGGCATTGCTGCCATATCCGGCTGGGGCGCTGTTTGACATGGTCAACGATGTGCAGGCATACCCGGATTTTTTGCCATGGTGTTCGGCAGCCAAAATACTGGAATATGATGACAAACAGATGACGGCCGAGCTGACTGTGAGCAAAGCCGGATTGTCACAACGTTTTACCACACATAACCGGCTTGACCCTGGCCGGAGTATCGAGATGCGGCTGGTTAGCGGTCCCTTTAGTCATTTGCATGGAGTCTGGACTTTTCAGGCGCTGACAGACGAAGCGAGCAAGATCAGTCTTGATCTTGAGTTTGATTATTCGGGTGCCATCATGCGGGCCACCTTGGGACCGTTATTCAATCATGCAGCCAGTACCATGGTGGATGCATTTTGCCGGAGGGCGCAGCAACTGTATGGATAAGGCAATGCTGGATGTCGAAGTGGCCTATGCACTGGCCAATAAACAGAAAATTGTGGAATTGCGGGTTGCCGAAGGCACAACGGTACGTCAGGCGGCTATGCTGTCCGGACTGGACAGGGAGTTTCCCGGGCTGGATCTGGCAGGCAGTCCGCTGGGGATCTTTGGCAGGGCTGTCAGCAAACCGGACGAGCAGGTTCTGGAGCATGGTGACCGGGTTGAAATTTACCGGCCCTTGCTGGTGGATCCGAAAGAAGTGCGCAAGCAGCGTGCCCAGCGGGCAGCACAAACCAGGGAAGGCTAGAGCTGTGCTCCGTGACCGCGCTGCACTGCGCAACCGCGGACCGGAGCAGGGCTTAATGATTCTCACTGGGAGGCAAGCGTTGCCGGCGAGGGTACGGGCTGGTCTCAGTCGCCAAGGATGGCCTGGTCTTTGCTGACGCCCGGCATGAAGTCTCCTTGCAGCCCGATCAGCCTGCCTTCCTGGTCAAAAGTAAGGCTGATGCGCTCCTGGCGACGCTGTTGGCGGCCGGGCTCCAGGCTGTAAAGATAATCCCAGCGCTGTGGGTTAAAAGTATCGCTGATCAGCGGAGTGCCCATGATGAAGCGGACTTGCTGTGTCGTCATGCCGGGGCGTAACTGATCGACCATGTCTTGTGTGATGACATTGCCTTGCTGAACGTCGACCTTGTAGACGCCGGGTATGGAGCAGCCGGCAATAGCGAGGAGGGTGGCCAGACAGAGGCTGTGCAGTAAAGGTTTCTTTTGCATTGGCGACGAACTTCCACTATCGTTGTTGTGCAATTTAATTGAACGGCAAAGCATACCTGTTCCCGGGTGTCTGCGAAACCGCATATAATGAGTAGTAGATTATGTCTGAAAATATTGAATTGCGTAAGGCTGGATTGAAGGTCACCTTGCCGCGAGTCAAAATCATGCAGATCCTGGACGCATCTGAGCAGCGTCACATGAGTGCCGAGGATGTCTATAAAGCATTGATGGAAGCGGGAGACGATGTCGGCCTGGCGACTGTGTATCGGGTTCTGACCCAGTTTGAGAATGCCGGACTGGTTATCCGGCATAACTTTGATGGTGGTCACGCCGTGTTTGAGCTGGATGATGGTGAGCATCATGACCACATCGTATGTGTAGACTCTGGCGAGGTGTTCGAGTTTTACGACGAAAAAATTGAGCAGAGGCAGCAAGAAATCGTTGAAGAAATGGGCTATGAGCTGGTTGATCACAGCCTGGTTCTTTACGTCAAGAAAAAGTAAGCTGCCAGGTATGAAAACCCCGGTCACAACTCTGAGTTGGGCCGGGGTTTTTTGATTATCGGGCAGAGTAAATTTGATCGAAAACTCCGCCATCATTGAAGTGGACTTGCTGGATGTGTGCCCAGTTGCCGAATGTTTCTTCTACGGGCATGAAGTCTACGGCAGGAAAACGGTCAGCAAATTCTGCGAGGATTTTTGCGTTGCGTGGGCGCAGGTGATTTTTCGCAGCAATCCGTTGTGCTTCATCGGACCACAGGTATTCCAGGTAGGCCTGTGCCAGCTCGCGGGTACCTTTGCGGTCAACCACCTTGTCAACTATGCTCACGGGCGGTTCGGCCTGGGCGCTGACGCTTGGATACACCACCTCGAAGGAGCCGGCATCGAATTCACGGGCAATCATCACGGCTTCGTTTTCGAAGGTCACCAGTGCATCTCCGATCTGGTTTTGCATAAAGGTGCTGGTGGCGCCACGGCCGCCTGTGTCCATGACAGGTACCTGGGCAAACAGTTTGGTGACAAAGTTGCGGGCTTCTTCTTCCGAGCCGCCGTTTTTCAATACATAGGCCCAGGCCGACAGATAGCTGTAACGACCATTGCCGGATGTTTTCGGGTTGGGAATAATGACTTCTACATCCTCGCGGAGAAGGTCGGGCCAGTCCTGGATGTTTTTGGGGTTACCCTTGCGGACAATCAATACCGTTGCTGAAGTAAACGGTGCGCTGTTGTCCGGGAGACGTGTGGCCCAGTTCTCCGGAATCAGCTTGCCGTGTTCGTACAGGGCATGTATGTCGGTGGCCATGTTCATGGTGATGACATCAGCGGGCAGGCCATCAATGACTGAGCGGGCCTGTTTGCTAGAGGCTCCGTGTGACATCTGCAGCTGAACCGGCTTGTTACCCTGCTCGTGCCAGTGCTTCTGGAATAACGGGTTGTAGTCTTTGTAGAAGTCGCGCATGACGTCATAGGAGACATTCAGCAGCGGAGCGGCACTGAGCGACTGGCTCAGTGCAAGCAGTGCGGTGAAGGAGGCTGCCAACAGTGGTTTCATGGTTTCAACTCCGGTAGGGGGATGTAAAAAGCAGAGTTTAGGCAAAGCTGCTTAGAATTCAAAAGAATCAATTTGAATTCATTTATATGTTTTTGTTATTGATGCGACAGACTGTCATGCATTTTCGCTATTTTCGCAGTGGCCGAATTTCACCCGGGCAACAAAAAGCCCTCGGAAGGAGGGCTTTGGTTTGGCTTTACATGTTGGGATAGTTTGGGCCGCCGCCGCCTTCAGGGGCTACCCAGGTGATGTTTTGTGACGGATCCTTGATATCGCAAGTCTTGCAGTGCACGCAGTTTTCAGCATTGATCTGGATCCGCTTGCCGCCCTCGTCGGCCTCCACGATTTCATAGACACCCGCCGGGCAGTAGCGTTGTGCCGGCTCATCATACAGGGGCAGGTGTTTTTCGATCGAAATGGCTGGATCTTTCAACACCAGGTGTACTGGCTGGTTGGCTTCGTGTGCGGTGTTGGACAGGAAAACCGAGCTTAAGCGGTCGAAGCTGAGCTTGCCGTCAGGTTTTGGATAGTCGATTTTTGGCGCTTCGTTGACTTTTTTCAGGGTGGCGTGATCGGGCGTGGTGTCACGCAGGGTGAGCGGAATTTTGCCGCCAAAAATATTTTGATCAATGTAGTTGAAAGCTCCACCCAAAGTAGCGCCGAACTTGTGGATGGCCGGGCCGAAGTTGCGGCTACGATACAGCTCGTCGTACAGCCAGCTGCTTTTGTAGCCTTCGGTGTAGGCGGTCAGCTCGTCGCCACCTTCGCCACCGGCGAGCAGGGCATCAGCCGCTGCTTCCGCTGCCAGCATGCCGGATTTCATTGCGGTGTGATTGCCTTTGATCTTGGCGAAATTCAGCGTGCCCAGATCGCAACCGATCAGGGCGCCGCCGGGGAAGACCATTTTGGGTACCGAGTTGAAGCCGCCCTTGGTGATGGCGCGGGCACCGTAGGCAACACGGGTGCCGCCCTCCAGATACTGCTTGATCACGGGGTGGTGCTTGTAACGCTGGAATTCTTCAAAAGGTGACAGGTGCGGGTTGCTGTAGGACAGATCGACAATCAGGCCGACGGCCACCTGGTTGTTTTCCAGATGATACAGGAATGAGCCGCCCGGGTTGTCATTGTCCAGCGGCCAGCCGGCAGTATGAATTACCAGACCAGGCTGATGCTTGGCCGGGTCGATGTCCCACAGCTCCTTGATGCCCAGGCCGTAGTGCTGCGGATCACAACCCTTGTCCAGCTCGTAGCGGGCCAGCAGGCGCTTGCCGATATGGCCGCGACAGCCTTCAGCAAACAGGGTGTACTTGGCGCGCAGCTCCATGCCGGGAGTGTACATGCCGTCTTTCGGATTGCCGTCACGGTCAACGCCCATGTCGCCGGTCAGAATGCCATAGACCGCACCCTCATCATTGATCAGGGCATCCTGGGCAGCAAAGCCGGGATAAATTTCGACACCGAGGTTTTCTGCCTGCTCGGCCAGCCAGCGGCAGAGGTTGCCAAGGGATATGATGTAATTGCCTTCGTTGTGCATGGTTTTAGGCACAAAGAAGCCGGGAATCTTGCGGGCCTTGTCGGGACCGGTGAACAAGTAGATGTCGTCACCGGTTACCGGAGTGTTCAGAGGGGCACCGAGTTCTTTCCAGTCGGGAAACAGCTCGTCCAGGGCACGGGTTTCGAATACTGCACCTGACAGGCTGTGGGCGCCCACTTCAGAGCCTTTTTCAACGACACAGACGCTAAGCTCCTGGCCGGCTGCGGCAGCTTTTTGCTTGAGTCGGCAGGCGGCGGAGAGTCCGGCAGGGCCGGCGCCAACGATGACGACATCGAAATCCATAAATTCGCGTTCCACAGGCTATCTCCTCGGTGTACGGCTTTTATTTATTGTAGGTGGCTGAACCGGTGTGCGGGACAGCGCTGGGCATTATAACTACCACGGGCGAAACGGCCAATGCAAACGATCGTTTGAATTTTTTTCAAACCTGTTTAGAATCAGCGGCAGGGAACCTTCGGTCGACAGTCGTGCCATCGGCATGCAAAATCGGCCGGAACCAACAAATACAATGATTTTCCCTGATAGCCGGCTTCGTAGCATGGCAAGTCCGAGTCGGCGGTTTCATTGCAAGATGTTGTCCCGCAGGAGCAGTGACTGATTGCTCCCGTATTGACCGCATATCAGGTTGCGTTCAAGATAGCAGGCGTTTTGTGTCTGCGGCGGCTGGCCTTGTGCAGCCCTGTATCACTGTCCTGGCTTGCCTTGACGGTTTTTTATTCACCGGAGATAACGAGGAATCCATGAAGATTCTAGTAGCTGTCAAACGAGTGGTTGACCACAACGTAAAGGTGCGCGTAAAGGCGGACAATACCGGCGTGGAACTGGCCAACGTAAAAATGTCCATGAACCCCTTCTGTGAAATCGGTGTGGAAGAAGCCATCCGCCTGAAGGAAAAAGGCGTCGCCAGTGAAGTGATCGCCGTATCCGTAGGTCCTTCCGCTGCCCAGGAGCAGCTGCGTACTGCGCTGGCACTGGGTGCCGACCGTGCCATCCTGGTTGAACAGGACGGCGAGGTCAGCTCGCTAAGTGTGGCCAAGCTGCTCAAGGCGCTGGTTGACAAGGAGCAGCCGGGCCTGGTCATGCTGGGCAAGCAGGCCATTGATACCGACAACAACCAGACCGGCCAGATGCTGGGTGCACTGACCGGTTATCCGCAGGGCACCTTTGCGTCCAAAGTGGAAGTAGAGGGTGATACGGTCAATGTGACCCGTGAAATTGACGGTGGCCTGCAAACTGTTGGTCTGAAACTGCCAGCCATTGTTACCACCGACCTGCGCCTGAACGAGCCACGTTATGCCAAGCTGCCGGACATCATGAAGGCCAAGAAAAAGCCATTGGAGACCGTCAGTCCTGCCGATCTGGGTGTGACGGTGGCTTCCACCCTGACCACACTGAAGGTTGAGGCTCCGGCCCAGCGTAGCGCCGGCATCAAGGTGGCCGATGTGGCTGAGCTGGTCGAGAAACTGAAAAACGAAGCGAAGGTGATTTAATGGCTATTCTGGTTATTGCTGAACACTCCAACGCTGCGCTGGGTGCAGCAACCCTGAACACCGTCACGGCGGCGAAGGCCATTGGCGGCGACATTCATGTGCTGGTTGCCGGTGCAGACTGTGCAGCGGCTGCCGAAGCGGCGGCAAACATTGACGGTGTGGCCAAGGTGCTGGTTGCGGATGATGCGGCCTATGAACACCAGCTGCCGGAAAACGTTGCTCTGCTGGTGGCCGATCAGGGCAAGAACTACAGCCATGTGCTGGCGTCAGCCACCACCACAGGCAAGAACCTGTTGCCCCGTGTGGCTGCGCTGCTGGATACCGACCAGATTTCTGAAATTATTGCGGTAGAAAGCGCCGATACCTTCAAGCGTCCAATCTACGCCGGCAATGCCATTGCCACCGTGCAGTCCAGTGCTGCCATCAAGGTCATCACCGTGCGTGGTACCGGCTTTGATGCGGCGGCAGCCGAAGGGGGTTCAGCCACAGTTGAAAACATCGCGGCCGGTGCCGATGCCGGTATTTCCAGCTTTGTTGGTGAGGAGCTGGCCCAGTCCGACCGTCCCGACCTGACCTCAGCCCGTGTGGTGATATCTGGCGGCCGTGGCATGGGGAATGGCGAGAACTTCGACATGCTGTACCAGCTGGCAGACAAGCTGGGTGCAGCAGTGGGCGCATCCCGTGCCGCGGTTGATGCCGGTTTTGTTCCTAATGACCTGCAGGTGGGTCAAACGGGCAAGATTGTTGCGCCTGACCTGTACATTGCTGTCGGCATTTCCGGCGCCATCCAGCACCTGGCCGGCATGAGCGGCTCCAAGGTGATTGTGGCGATCAACAAGGACGAGGATGCACCGATCTTCCAGGTGGCCGATTACGGCCTGGTAGCTGACCTGTTTGATGTAATACCGCAGCTGGATGCTGCTTTATAAGCAGGCTTATAATTCAGGCAACCTGTACGAAAAACCCGCCAACTGGCGGGTTTTTCGTTATGTGCAGTACGTTGATGCCGTTATCATGCTGCCGGTATTTGTACATTTGCCGGGCCAGAAAGGATTGAAAATAGCCCGGCCTGGTTATTTGTGTCTGATACACTGACCAGCTGTCAAGGTACAGCTGTCATCGGATGCAAAATCAGTCCCGCTCAATGGCCATGGCGACCCCCTGGCCGCCACCAATACAGAGGGTAGCCAGGCCTTTTTTGGCATCACGGCGCTGCATTTCGTGCACCAGTGAAACCAGGATGCGGCAGCCGGAAGCGCCGATCGGGTGGCCAAGGGCAATGGCACCTCCATTGACGTTAATGATGGCGGTATCCCAGCCCAGTTCACGGTTGACAGAGATAGCCTGCGCGGCAAAGGCTTCGTTGGCCTCGATCAGGTCCAGTTGATTGTGGTGCCAGCCAGCCTTCTCCAGACACTTGCGGGTGGCCGGAACGGGGCCGGTACCCATGAATTCCGGTTCGACACCAGCGCTGGAGCAGGCGACAACCTTGGCCATGACGGTTAGACCGAGCGTGCTGGCCTTGCTGGCACTCATCAGCAGGACCGCAGCAGCGCCATCGTTGAGGGTAGAGGCATTGCCGGCGGTGACGCTGCCGTCTTTTTTGAAAGCAGGGCGCAGCTTGCCCAGGTTTTCGGCGGTGGTGCCGGCACGGGGCTGTTCGTCACGCTCGAACACCAGCGGATCGCCCTTGCGCTGGGGTACGCTGACCGGCGTGATTTCGCTGGCAAAGCGATTGGCTTCCAGTGCCTGACAGGCTTTGTGCTGGGAGGCGGCGGCAAAGGCGTCCTGTTCTTCACGGCTGATGCGGTAACGTTCGGCCAGGTTTTCGGCGGTTATGCCCATGTGGTAATCGTTGAAGGCATCCCACAAGCCGTCAATGATCATGCTGTCCTGCAGCTGGGCATGGCCCATGCGCAGGCCGGTACGGGCCCTGGGCAGCACATAGGGTGACAGGCTCATGTTTTCCTGGCCGCCGGCAATGACTACTTCGGCGTCACCACAGCGGATGGCCTGGGTTGCCAGGTGCAAAGCCTTGAGGCCCGAACCGCATACCTTGTTGAGGGTCAGGGCAGGGGTTTGTACTGGCAGGCCGGCTTTGATTGCAGCCTGGCGGGCCGGATTCTGGCCGCTGCCGGCAGTGAGCACCTGTCCCATAATGACTTCATCCACTTCGCTGGCGGCCACACCGCTTTGCTCCAGCAGACTGTGGATGACGGTGGCGCCGAGCTCCTCGGCGGGGATACTGGCCAGAGACCCCTGGAAACTGCCGATGGCGGTACGGGTTGCGGCAACAATGACTACGTCCTGCATGTGGAATACCTCAATTGTTTATTGTTTATTGTTTGTGTCGTGAGTCCGCGTGCTCCCCCGGGCACGGTATTCGGTCTGTTGTCTCTACCGAAGACGGCATTTTAACAGGTTGCGGTTTCCTCTTGTTGGAAACCCCCTTCTGTAGCAGCGCTGGAGAAAGGCCAGCGTGTCCGGTACCGGGCAAGTGGTGCTGCAAAACATTACCGTTGTCTGCCGGCGTGCAAAATCCGCTATATTTAACGGGTGTTTGTGCAGGCAGGTGGCCGGATGGGAATACGAATTTTTCTTTTATGGAGTGGGCTGGTGGCAGCCGCGCTGGCAGATGTACCAGAGCCGTCCGCGTGTGAACAACTTCATCTGGTGGTCGAGCCTGATGTGCAGTGGCCTGCCGGCAAATCCCCCGAACAGGAGGTGGAGCAGTTGCAAAGGATCGGCGAGTTGCAATTGCATGTGCACGAATATGGTGAAGACAGTGCACAAGAGTTTGCTTCCGGGGTGCTGGACCTGTGGTTGGGTGCCGGACTGGAGCGCCTGCAACAAACAATGGCCCATCCTGTGCTACCCCCCTTGTGGCAGCATGAACAATTGATCTGGCTGCGCAGTGGCGAAGTGGTCAGCCTGGAACATTGGCCACAGCTTAACGGCTTGCGCGGCGGGTTTTGGTTGCAACAGCGCGTCACGGGGAGCCTGACCGGGCTGCAGCCGCACCTTGAGCTTGAGGCAATGCATGAACTGGACAGTCCGGCCATGGCACTGGTTGCGTTGCTGAAGGGTACGATCGATTTTTTGGTGGCCGACCGCGAGTTGATCAATAGCTTGCTGATGCAGGCGCAGGCTGCTTCTGATATTGAGCATCTGACCCGGCCGGTACAGGCAAGCCCCCGTTATCTGGCGATCAGCAACAACTCGGCGTGCAAGGATGCCGCGCTGCTTCAACGTCTGGCTGCTGCGCTGCAAGCTGACAGCTGAGCGTCCTGGTGGCAGCTGCAGAAAATAAAACAACCGCGTCCAGAAAGCTGGCGCGGTTGTTTTTATAAGCTGGATGCTTAGCTGCGTTGTTGCAAGGCCGCGATACGTTGCTCCAGTGGCGGGTGGCTCATCAGAAGGCTGGCGACGCCCTGTTTGAAGCCGCTGCTGATGCCAAAGGCAGCCATGCTGTCGGGCATTTGTGACTCGACTTGGCCTGACTCGACCTGCAGGCGGCGCAGCGCGCTGATCATGGCACCAGTGCCGGCCAGCCTGGCACCGGCTTCATCGGCGCGGAACTCGCGGCGGCGGGAGAACCACATTACGATAATGCTGGCCAGAATGCCCAGTACCAATTGGGCAAAGATGGTGGCGACAAAATAGCCGATACCTGGGCCATCTTCATTTTTCAGGATTGCCTTGTCGACAAAATTGCCAAAGATGCGGGCAAAGAACATGACGAAGGTGTTTACCACGCCCTGGATCAGGGTCAGGGTAACCATGTCGCCATTGGCGACGTGCCCTATTTCGTGGGCCAGTACAGCCTCTACTTCTTCCGGAGAAAAGCGTTCAAGCAGGCCCTGGCTGACGGCAACGAGTGAGTTGTTCCGGTTCCAGCCGGTGGCGAAGGCGTTGGCTTCGTAGGCAGGAAAAATGCCGACTTCAGGCATGCCGATACCGGCGTCGTTGGCCAGTCGCTGTACGGTGTTGATCAGCCATTGTTCGTTGTGGGTACGTGGCTGGTCAATCACCTGGGTGCCCGTGGATTTTTTTGCCATCCACTTGGACATGAACAGGGAGATAAACGAGCCGGTGAAGCCGAATACGGCACAGATTACCAGCAGCTCGGTGTTGCTTTGCCCGGTGTAGTTGTCGATACCGAGCAGGCTGAGGACGATGCTGGCAACAATAAGTACGGCAACGTTGGTGGCAAGAAAAAGTAAGATGCGCATCATGATGCGTAGAGCTCCAGTTTTATAAAGGGTCGTGATTATATGGTGTTTAGCCGGGCGATATTCAATAGTTTTTGCCAGACTGGATTACAGGATTGTTGCAAAATATTTTAGGAATGGCCAGCGGAGCTGGCTCGTGCAACAGGGACCTGTTCCGGCATTGCATGAAAGGCGTTAGCCGGGATCTACATCTGGAAAAAATACTGCATGACAGCAATCAGGGCTTCGCTGTTGCGAGACTGCAAATGTCGCCGCAGCTGCTGGGCCATGCTGCCGCTGGCGCGCTGGATGCTGGCCGGAGTATCGGCTGGGAAATCGTTGAACGGGTGATTGCAGCTGGACAGCCGAACAAAGGCTTTTTCGCTCAGCTCGGCCTGGTCAAGAGCTTCATAGCCCAGCGTGCCAAGATGGCGGAGGTAGCCTTCATTGGCCAGCCAGAGCAAGGTTGCCAGGCAGTGCTGCTGGCGCGGATGCGGCAGGCCGACCTCATCCGCCGGGAGAATGCCGACCATGTCATCCAGGTAAAGGGTGACGGGGCGCGGAAAGGACTGGTATAGCTTGACCAGCCCCAGTGCCGCGTCACGGTAGAAGTCGTCAATGTGCAGATCCATGCTGGCTGCTATTGGCGATAGGTCTTCATGAAGTTGCCGATACGGCCGATGGCCACTTCCAGGTCTTCGGTCCGTGGCAGGGTAACCACCCGAAAGTGATCGGGCCATGGCCAGTTGAATGCGGTGCCCTGGACCACCAGCAGCTTTTCTTGCAATAGCAGGTCCAGCACGAACTTTTCGTCGTTATGGATCGGGCAAACCTTCGGGTCAATGCGCGGGAAGGCGTAGAGGGCACCCATGGGTTTTACACAGCTGATACCGGGAATGTCGTTAAGCAGTTCCCAGGCACGGTTGCGCTGCTCCAGCAGGCGGCCATTGGGTAGTACCAGATCATTGATGCTTTGGTAGCCGCCCAGCGCAGTCTGGATTGCATGCTGGGAGGGCACATTGGCGCACAGGCGCATGTTGGCCAGTATGTCGAGGCCTTCAATATAGCCCTGGGCACGGGCTTTGGCACCGGAAACAATCAGCCAGCCAGAGCGGAAACCGGCTACCCGATAAGACTTGGACAGGCCATTAAATGTCAAAAACAGCAGGTCGTCGGCCAGCGAGGCAATACAGGTATGCCTGGCACCGTCGTAGAGAATTTTGTCGTAAATTTCGTCGGACAGCACGATCAGGTTGTGCTGGCGGGCGATTTCAACAATTTCCTGCAGCAGTTCTTCAGAATAGACTGCACCTGTCGGGTTGTTGGGGTTGATGATCAGGATGGCCTTGGTGTTGGACGTGATCTTGCTGCGGATATCGTCCAGGTCAGGGAACCAGCCGGCCTGCTCATCACACAGGTAGTGCACTGGCTTGCCGCCGGCCAGGGTGCAGGCAGCGGTCCACAGTGGATAGTCGGGCGCCGGAATCAGTACCTCGTCGCCGTTATTGAGCATTGCCTGCAAAGACATCACGATCAGCTCGGAGACACCGTTACCCAGGTAGATGTCTTCGATGCCGACACCGTCGATGTTCATTTGCTGGCAATAGTGCATGACTGCTTTGCGGGCGCTGAACAGGCCTTTGGAATCGCTGTAGCCCTGCGCAGTTGGCAGGTTGCGGATGACATCTTGCAGAATTTCTTCGGGCGCCTCAAAGCCGAAAGGGGCCGGGTTGCCGATATTGAGTTTGATTACACGCTGGCCTTCGTCCTCCAGGCGCTTGGCATGCTTCATGACCGGCCCGCGAATGTCATAACAGACGTTGGCCAGTTTGTTGGATTTGGTGAACTGCATGAGAAATGTCCCGCAAATAAGGTGGGTATACAGATTGGTCGCCAGCGGGGGTACACAGACAGGCCCGCAGCGCTCGGCTACCTCGTCTATAATGCCAGCTTTTATCGGATAATGCTTGCGCTGGTGCGGGATTCCTTGCACCGCAAAACCGGGGAGGCCAGAGTGCAAAATTCAATGGAAGTTTTTTTACAGCGGGCGATCCAGACCCTCGACCGGCTTGAGCCCTTGCTGCCGGAGCGCCATCCGCCTCTGGACTGGAACAGGCAGCTGGCAGCACGCTGGGTCAGCAGTCCGCGCGCGGGCTATTTACGTCCGGTCGAGGTGCGTTCCAGGCTCAAGCTGGGCGACTTGCTGGGCATTGAGCGTCAGCGCGACCTGCTGCTGGCCAACACCAGGCAGTTTTTGCAGGGGTTGCCCTGTAATCATGCCCTGATGTGGGGCGCCCGAGGTACAGGAAAGTCTTCGCTGGTGCGGGCAATTCTGTCTGAATACGCCGGGCAGGGGTTGCGTCTTGTTGAGGTCGAGCGCAATGACTTGGCTGAACTGCCGCTGATTGTCGCTGCGCTGGCCGGCTTGCCACAACGGTTTATAGTGTTTTGTGACGACCTGTCGTTCGAGGCCGGAGAGGGTGATTACCGGTTGTTGAAAAGTGTTCTTGACGGTTCGCTGGAACAGGCACCGGATAATGTGGTGCTCTATGCAACCTCGAACCGGCGTCATCTTTTGCCAGAATACATGAGCGACAACCGTGACTGGCAGCGCGGTGACAATGGCGAACTGCATCCGGGCGAGGCAGTGGAAGACAAAATAGCCCTGTCTGACCGGTTTGGTCTATGGTTGTCATTTTATGCTTTTAGCCAGGACCACTATCTGGATGTGGTCTGCCACTGGGTTAGTCATTATGCAGCGCAGCAAAAAATGAGTTGGCAGCGCGACGAAGAGTTTGAGAAGCAGGCTATTCGCTGGGCTCAGGCACGGGGTAACCGCAACGGCCGCTGTGCCGAACAGTTCGCCCGCCACTGGGTGGGGATGCAGGCTTTGCCAAGTAATTGATATGGGGCACTTAATAGTATGACGGATGCACATGTACAACATCATATCGACCTGTTGCGGTACCTGCGGCAGGTATTGCAAACACTGGCAGAGGAAGACGTGGTGCCGGAAGAGCACCAGGGGTTCATTACGCGTTATGACGAGCTGATTGAGCACATGCGTCAAGGCGATGATGACCGCTATCTTGGCCAGGAGCTGGTCAGCCAGGTTTTCCAGCGCTATCCCCAGATTGCCCACCAGGTGCCCCGCGATTTGCTATGGTTTTTTGGTGGTGAGTGCTTGCACTTTATGCCGGATGATGAAATTGCCAAGTATCAGTTGCTGGAGGAGCGTCGGTTTGCCGCTCTGGAACAGGGTAAAGCGTTTGACTGGGATGCCGAGGTTCGGCTGATGTTCTTGCCGGTGGCAGGGCAGAGCAAACACTAAATTCAAAAAAGGCTTGACGGGCGGCGAAGTTACCAATAGAATGCGCACCACTTCCAGCCAGCAGGGCGTACAGCCCGAAGCAGGAAATGGATACTGTTAAAAGTTCCAAGGCTGCGTCCCCTTCGTCTAGTGGCCTAGGACACCGCCCTTTCACGGCGGTAACAGGGGTTCGAGTCCCCTAGGGGACGCCATATTCAAGCGGGAATAGCTCAGTTGGTAGAGCACAACCTTGCCAAGGTTGGGGTCGCGAGTTCGAGTCTCGTTTCCCGCTCCAAATACGGCGTTAAGCTGAAACAAAAAGGGTCCTTCGGGACCTTTTTTGTTTTTATGCCCTGGTATTATAAGCTGCGCCCTCGCAAGCAGTCAGGCCAGCGGCCGGGTGGAAGTTGCTCTGGAGTGCTGTCTGCCAGCATGAACGCTGTGTCTCTTGATAGAAAAAAGGCCTGCATTTGCAGGCCTTTTTGGTTGTATCCGGCTACTGTGCCGAACCGGCGTCTTTTTCGGACTTCTTGATCTGCTCCAGTGCTTCCCATGCCTTGGCAAAAATAAAAGGGATAATGGCAAAAGCCATGGCTATGGTCGCAGTAGCGGTTTGCTGGGCTGCATCTTTTGCGCCGCCCAGCCAGAGCAGCAGCACTGCTGCGGCGATGCCGGTTCCCACAAGTGTAACGATCCAGGCGTTTTTCTGCATAACTTTCTATCCTGTGAATTAAAATTGGGCTCAAAACGTGTGCCAAATAAAACAAGTAACGCTGCGGCTGTCAAGCATGGGGAAGCAGGAGGTTGAGGCAGGTCATGTTGTGACAATAAAACGTAAACGCCGGTAATTATGGGCAATTGCGGACGCATTCAGTTGGCTTTCAGGTTAAAATCAGCGCTTGTCCATACATCCAAAGAACATGGTATGAGCCTGAGCAGTATTGTATCTCTTTTGAACCGCACCGGTCTGGTGGTGCAAATCATGGTCGGCATGGTTGCCGGTGTTGTGCTGGCACTGCTGGCGCCTGACTGGGCTGGCGAGGTTTCGCTGCTGGGCCAGCTTTTCATTTCTGCCTTGAAATCGGTTGCTCCGGTTTTGGTTTTCATTTTGGTAACCGCAGCCATTTCGCGTTACGACAATGATCAGCCAACACATATACGGCCAATTCTGGTTTTGTACCTGATAGGGACTTTTGGCGCTGCCGTGGTGGCTGTACTGGCCAGCCTGGCTTTTCCTTCACAGCTGGTACTGGTCAGGGCTGCGGACATATCGGCGGTGCCTCCTGCCGAGGTTCGTGACGTATTGAGAACACTGGTCCTGTCCATGGTCGACAACCCGGTGAGTGCCATTGCCAATGCCAACTTTATCGGCATTCTTGCCTGGGCCATAGGGTTGGGTATTGCTTTGCGGCACTCTACGGATACCACAAGGCGTGTTGTACATGACTTGGCAGATAGCGTTTCGTGGATTATCCGCTGGGTAATCCGGCTGGCACCGCTGGGCGTATTTGGCCTGGTAGCCACCATGGTGGTGGAAGCAGGGTTGGCTACTTTAGCCAGCTATGCGCATTTGTTGCTGGTACTGCTCGGGGCGATGTCGGCTGTAGCGCTGATCGTCAACCCATTACTGGTCTGGTGGAAAATTCGCAAAAATCCTTATCCTCTGGTGTTCCGCTGCTTGCGTGAAAGCGGTATTACCGCGTTTTTCACCCGGTCATCTGCCGCCAATATTCCGGTCAACATGGAGCTGGCCAAACGGCTTAAGCTTGACTATGCAACCTATTCGATCTCGATACCGCTGGGCGCAACCATCAATATGGCCGGTGCAGCTATTACCATTGGGGTGCTAACGCTGGCTGCTGTACATACGCTGGGCATTGAGGTCAGTTTTGGTACTGCACTTCTTCTTTGTGTGGTGTCGGCAGTGTGCGCTTGTGGAGCCTCGGGTGTGGCTGGCGGCTCGCTGTTGCTGATTCCATTGGCCTGCAGTCTGTTTGGCATTGATACTGAGACCTCCATGCAAGTGGTTGCCATAGGGTTCATCATCGGGGTTTTGCAGGATTCGGCCGAAACAGCCCTTAACTCGTCCACTGACGTACTGTTTACAGCAGCCTCGGACATTGCGGCCAAGCGCAAGGCAGGAGTTTGACACCCATGAGTTTGACTGAAATACTGGTCAGTTCAACTGAGCATTTTGTGGGCAGCATCATCTCGTTATGTGTTGATCAGGTGCGCTTGCCTGATGGCAGTTTGGCCAGCAGGGAGTGTGTGTTGCACCCTGGTGGTGCAGCGGTGCTGGCCGTAACACCAGAACAGCAGGTCGTGCTGGTGCGACAGCACCGTTATGCATGCGGGCTTGATCTGCTGGAGCTGCCTGCAGGCAAGCTGGACGCCGGCGAAGACCCGGCAGCATGCGCCCGTCGTGAGCTGGCTGAAGAAACGCCCTATACGGCCCAGTCAGTACAGCTGCTGCATGAGTTTTACTCTACGCCAGGCTTTTGTAATGAAAAAATATTCTTGTACTGGGCGCAAGGTGTTGAGGCCAATAGCCAGTTGCAGGCGGATGCGGGAGAGTTGCTGGAGCTGGTGCTGCTTGATGGCAAGCAGGTACGTGAAGCCCTTGCGCAGCAGCGCATCAGGGATGCCAAAACATTGATCGCGCTGTATTGGTGGCTGGCGCGCCGTGAAGGCGCATAGGATCAGTATTAAAGCCAGGCCGGCTGCGTCGTGATTTTTGTCAAGCCGACTTTGGTTGCTGATGCTGTATATATAGCCAAAATATCCGCCAAATGCATGTAAAGTGGGGTGTGCGTGAAATTCTTAAATGCTTTGAGCATCAGTCGCAAGCTGATGCTGGTTCTGGCATTTCCCTTGGCTGGGCTTGTCTACTTTTCGACCACCTCACTGCTCACCCAGGTGGCGACCTGGCATCAGGCCGAACAGCTGGAGCAATTAACCAGCTTGTCTGGCCAGTCAAGCCTGCTGCTGAAAGAGTTGCAGCGTGAACGCGGCCGCACTGGCAGCTACCTGGGGGCCTCGGGGCAGCGTTTTGGCAGTGAACTGCAACAGCAGCAGCGCGCCACTGATGCACAGGTTCGTGTACTGCATGATGCACTGCAGCGGGTGCAGCTGGATGAGTTTGGCACTGAGTTTGCCATGGGCTGGCAGAGGTTTTTACAGCAGCTGAGCCAGCTGGAAGCCATGCGTGAACAAGTGCGTGCAATGAAGGTTCAAGCTGCAGAGGGGATCAGCTTTTACACTGCTCTGAACAGATTGTTGTTAAGCACCATTGAAGGTCTGGCGCAGGTTGACGCTGCTTATGAGTTGGCATCGCCAGTCAGAAGCTACGTTGGCGCGCTGCATGCATCTGAATCTGCAGGCATCGAGCGGGCTACACTGAGCGCAGCTTTTAGCTCCGATCAGCTGCCCCGTTCACTTTTGCAGCGAGTGATCGTGCTCATGGCGAACCAGGACCAGTACGTTGAGGGCATGTTGGCTGTCGCTTCTGTTGAACAGCGCGAGCTGTTCCGGATGACTCTGCAAAACCCGGCAGTCGGGCAAGTAGACCAGTTGCGACAGCAGGCGGTGGAGCGCTCGGGCGGACCCCTTGGAGTTGATGCTGCACACTGGTTCGACTTGTCGACAGTCAAGATTGACCTGTATCACGAAGTTGCTGCCAGCTATGCACAGGATTTGATTCGCGCTGCGGGTCAACTGATTGGCCGTGCGAAAAAACGGCGGGTGTGACCTTGCTGGTTGCGGCGGGCGCAATTGTTACTGCGGTACTGTTTTCGTTTTACCTGTCCCGTCTTATCGTATCGCAGGTACGCTGCCTGCACACTACCATCACCTGGGTTGAGAAAACCAACGACTTGAATGCCAGAGTGCAGGTTGACACAGGTGATGAAATTGGACAGGTGGCAGAAGCCTTCAACCGGATGCTGGAAAAATTCCATGGCACAGTTGTCCACATGCATCAGTCTTCGGTTCAGGTGGCGGCTACTGCAGAAGAGCTGTCGACAACTACAGACCAGGCAGATCAAGGCATTCAGCAAAATCGTAGCGAGACGGAACAGACCGTGGTTGCCATGAATCAAATGGCTGCTACTGTTCTGGATGTTGCACAGAATACTGCTGCCGCAGCTATGGCTGCACAGGATGCCGAGCAGCAGGGTAGCGCCAGCAACCAGGTGGTGCAGGAGGTTTTACAAAAAATCCGCTTGCTGGAAGCCGGGACGGGGGAGGCAGCCGAGGTAATTGGCCGTTTGAACACCAATAGCCAGCAGATTAACCGGGTGCTGGATGTTATTCGCGGGGTGGCCGAACAAACCAACCTGCTGGCACTGAATGCTGCCATTGAAGCGGCGCGGGCCGGTGAGGCAGGCCGTGGTTTTGCAGTAGTCGCTGATGAGGTTAGAACTCTCGCCACACACACGCAGAACTCGACCGAAGAAATTCATCAGCTGATTGCCGATTTGCAGAAAGGCGTTGCCCAGGTCGTTGAGGTGATGCAGCAAGTTGGCCGGCATGCCGATGAAAGTGTTGTAATGGTGGAGCGCTCGTCGAGTCTGCAGCATGAAGTTGCTGGCAACTTGCAAGCCATTACAGGCATGAACCAGCAGATTGCAGCTGCTGCAGAAGAGCAGCGTGCAGTTACTGACGCAATCAATCACAGCCTGGCCAAGATCGGTGGCGTTACCGAACAGACCGCAGGCAGCTCCCGGCAAATTGCCCAGGCAAGTGAAGAGCTGGCCCGGCTGGCCAGCCAGATGCAAGGTCTCGTGCAGCAGTTTCGTACCTGAGTCCCTGCTGCTGCAAGAGTGGGGAAAGGATGGACGCGAGCGGTATGGGGGCTTATGCTTTTTGTGTCGCACAGGGCCACATGGCTGGCAGGTGTAGTCTGCGCAGCACTGTTTCACTGAACCCAGGAGAATGACATGTCTGATATATGGTTAACCAGTCTGGTCACGGAGACTCCGCAGGAGGGATTTGAACTGGCCATCACCTTGAGCCGCCGCGGCGTCAAGTATACCCAGCCTGATCCGGAGGTTTTGCACAGGTTGCGCCCCGAATATGCCGAGTCGGCCGACTCGCTGACAGCTGCGTCCCAGGTTATAGCCGTCAATTTCCAGACCGTCGCTGCAGCCAACAATTATTGGCGCAAGTGATTTGCACCTGCCCGCATGCAAGGTGTGGGCAGCCTGCGTCGCGGCCACCTGATGGTACAGAAACAGTGGCAGCCCGGCCTGTGGCAACAGGCATAGATGTGGTAGAATTTGTGCTTTTGCAGGTTACCAGAGCGTCGCGGTGCGTCCATTATTCCTTTTTCTTTACTGTGGGCTAGTGCTTGTCTTGCCGGCGCAGGCTGATGAACAGCGGGTCCGTGAACAGCTGAAGCAGCTGCAGCCAGATATCCTGATTGAACACATTGTCCTGATTGAAGGTGCTGGGCTGTATCAGGTGCAGCTGGCTGATGGCCAGTTTCTCTATGTTGATCAAAGTGCCAGCTATGTTTTGCATGGCGAGCTGTACCAAATTAGCAAAGACCGGGCTTTGAACCTGACCGGCCAGGCCCGGCAAAAGATGATTGCAGAGCTGATGCAGGAATTGAATCCGGACGATATGGTGATTTTTCCTGCGAAAGATGAGACACGGGCCAGCATAACCGTTTTCACCGATGTAGACTGTGGCTATTGCCAGAAACTGCATGCCGAGGTTGAAGAGCTGAACCGCCAGGGCATTCAGGTGCGCTATCTGGCCTGGCCGCGTCAGGGCCTGTCAGGCAGCACCTACGACACCATGGTCAGCATCTGGTGTGCCGAGGACCGCCAGCAAGCCATGACCAGCGCCAAGCGGCGTCAGCCAGTTGCAGCGGCCAGCTGCCGGCATCCGGTTGATCGTCAGCATGCGCTGGGCCGGCAAGTGGGTGTTCGTGGCACACCGACCATAGTGCTGGAAAATGGCGAGCTGATTCCGGGCTATGTTCCGGCAGCCCGGCTGGTGACGCGGGCATTGCAGGCAAGATAAACGATAGATCAAATTAAGGGCCGCACCCATAAGAGCGGCCGTAACAAGAGGGGTTGGCATAGCGTGAAAACCGTCAAGGTCGGAATTTGTGGGCTGGGTACCGTAGGTGGCGGCACTCTTAATGTGTTGCAGCGCAATGCAGGCGAAATTTCCCGTCGCACCGGTCGCCGGATTGAAGTGGTACAAATTGCCGCGCGCAGCATTAATCCGCAGTGTGACACCACAGGCATTGAGATAATCAGTGATGCGATGCAGGTTGCGGCCAATCCGGATGTTGATGTTGTGGTCGAACTGATTGGCGGTGACACTGTTGCACGCGAGCTGGTGTTGGCTGCCATAGATAACGGCAAGCATGTGGTGACAGCCAACAAGGCTTTGCTGGCCGTGCACGGTAATGAGATTTTTGCCCGGGCCCAGGCCAAAGGTGTCATGGTTGGCTATGAAGCTGCAGTGGCAGGCGGCATTCCGGTGATCAAGGCAATCCGCGAGGGTCTGGCCGGTAACCGCATCAACTGGCTGGCCGGCATCATCAACGGTACCGGCAACTTCATCCTGACCGAAATGCGGGAGGAAGGGCGCGCCTTTGAAGATGTGCTGCAAGAAGCCCAGGCGCTGGGCTACGCCGAGGCCGATCCGACTTTTGACGTTGAGGGCATTGATGCCGCTCACAAGTTGACCATTCTGGCATCCATTGCTTTCGGCATTCCGCTGCAGTTTGACAAAGCCTATACCGAAGGCATCACGCAGCTGACCACGGCTGATGTCAACTATGCTGAAGCACTGGGTTACCGCATCAAACACCTGGGTGTAGCGCGTCGAACCGGTAGCGGCATTGAATTGCGCGTACATCCGACCCTTATTCCTGAGGAACGGTTGCTGGCCAACGTCAACGGCGTGATGAACGCGGTGATGGTTAATGGCGATGCCGTGGGCAGCACCCTGTATTACGGCGCCGGTGCCGGCATGGAGCCGACCGCTTCGGCGGTGGTGGCGGACCTGACAGATATTGCCCGCATGATGGATGCGGAGGCTGACTGCCGGGTTGCCGCACTGGCATTCCAGGCTGAAGCCTTGTCGAACGAGGCGGTGTTGCCCATTGCCGACTGTGAATCGGCCTACTACCTGCGCATCCAGGCACAGGACCACCCCGGTGTACTGGCCCAGGTGGCCAGCATTTTGTCGGAGCGTGGCATCAATATCGAATCCATCATGCAGAAAGAAGCCGAGGAGCAGGACGGCCTCATTCCCGTCATTTTGCTGACTCACCGGGTGCAGGAAGTGCGCATGATTGATGCGATCGCCGCACTGGAAGCGCTGGAGGCGGTCAGTACCCCGGTCATTCGCATTCGTGTCGAACAGCTGAACTAATCATTTATAAAGGCAAACAATATGCGTTATATCAGCACACGTGGCCAGGCTCCGGCCCTGAATTTTGAAGAGGTACTGCTGGCCGGACTGGCCAGTGATGGCGGCCTTTACGTACCAGAAAACCTGCCACGCTTCTCTCTGGAGCAAATGCAGTCCTGGGTTGGTCTGCCGTATCATGAACTGGCGTTTGAAGTGATGCGTCCCTTTGTTGCCGGCAGCATCAGTGATGCCGACTTCAAGGCCATCATCGAAGACACCTATGGTGCGTTTGCCAACAGTGCCGTCGCACCGCTGCGTCAGCTGGATACCAACGAGTGGGCGCTGGAGCTGTTCCATGGCCCGACCCTGGCGTTCAAGGACTTTGCCCTGCAGCTGCTCGGTCGTCTGCTGGACCATGTGCTGACCAGGCGCGGTGAACGTGTGGTCATCATGGGTGCCACCTCCGGTGATACCGGTTCGGCTGCTATCGAAGGCTGCCGCCGCTGTGACAATGTGGATATCTTCATCCTGCACCCGCACCAGCGCGTGTCCGAAGTACAGCGCAAACAGATGACCACTGCCATCAGTGACAACATTCACAATATCGCCATCGAAGGCAACTTCGATGACTGTCAGGAAATGGTCAAGGCCAGTTTTGCCGATCAGGGCTTTCTCAAGGGTACCCGTCTGGTGGCGGTCAACTCGATCAACTGGGCGCGCATCATGGCGCAAATTGTTTACTACTTTCATGCCGCGCTGCAGCTGGGCGCGCCGCACCGCTCGGTAGCATTTTCGGTGCCGACCGGCAACTTTGGTGACATCTTTGCCGGCTATCTGGCGCGCAACATGGGCTTGCCGGTCAGCCAACTGATTGTGGCCACGAATCGCAACGACATTCTGCACCGTTTCATGAGCGGCAACCGCTATCACAAGGATGAACTGCACCCGACGCTATCGCCATCCATGGATATCATGGTGTCGTCAAACTTTGAGCGCTTGCTGTTTGACATGCACGGTCGCAACGGCGCGCTGGTGGCAGGGTTGATGGACCGCTTCCGTGCAACTGGCCAGTTGTCTGTTGAAGAAGACCGCTGGAGTGAGGTGCGCAAGCTGTTTGATTCTCTTGCCGTAGATGATGAGCAAACCTGTCAGACCATTGCCGAGGTGTATGCCCAGTGTGGTGAGCTGATTGATCCGCACACGGCGATTGGCGTGCGGGCAGCCCGCGAATGCCGGCGCAGCCCAAGCGTGCCCATGGTGACCCTGGCCACTGCACACCCTGTCAAGTTTCCGGAAGCGGTGGAGAAGGCTGTATCCGGCGTCGCCCCACAGTTGCCAGCGCACATGGCTGACCTGTTCGAACGTGAAGAGCGCTGTACCGTGTTGGCCAACGACCTGGCAACTGTACAAGCGTTTGTCAGTCAGCATGGCAATCGCGGCAAGCCGCTGTAAATATCGCTTTAAATAGGATCCTGGATGCCACTGTGGGAGTCACTGCAGTGGCGAACAGGGCTTGAACAAGGTCAGAACAAGGTGGTTCCGGGCCACGGCTAAAGCCGCTCGTACAAGTCAACTGCAGGAGCCACTTCAGTGGTGAAAAGAGCTTGAGCAGGGCCCAGGCTGGGTCAGCACAGGATAGCCAGGGGCGCGGCTGAAGCTGCTCGTGCAGTTGGGGCCGCCGGTACAGTTTATATTGCCCATACAGCTGAAGCGGCTGGCGGAACGGATGCAGCAGCTGCAGATGAGGGGTTTATAGTGCAAGCTTCGCGTATGCGATGGTGGGCGTGCAAGGCGCTATAAAGTTCTGTGCGGGCTTGACAGGCAGCATCTAAACCGGCATGATTCGCAAGTCATTTTTCCCTTTCATGTAGAAGTATTCGAGGAGTTCGACTGTGGCCAACAGCCCTTCTGCCAAAAAACGCGCCAAACAGGCTGAGAAGCGCAACAGCCACAATGCCAGCCTGCGTTCCATGGTTCGCACCTACATCAAGAACGTAATCAAGGCACTGGACGCCAAAGATCTGGCCAAAGCCCAGGAGGCCTATGCCAAGGCTGTTCCTGTCATTGACCGTATGGCTGACAAAGGCATTCTGCACAAAAACAAGGCTGCCCGTCACAAGAGCCGCCTGAACCAGCACATCAAGGCGCTGGCTGCTGCATAAGCCCCAGGCATTGCAAAAAACCGGTCCCCGTGACCGGTTTTTTTGTGTCTGAAAAATCTCTTGACGGCTCCTGTCGGCCGCTACCTCATTTTAAAGCTTGGTGTTTGTCG
>Ga0209075_1001307_pt1 | contig 23546 bp, 20 predicted proteins | sample Stecom2011_FD_187523 | JGI IMG/M metagenome (GOLD analysis project Ga0209075, IMG submission 187523) | Agricultural soil microbial communities from Utah to study Nitrogen management - Steer compost 2011 (SPAdes) (version 2) | ecosystem: Environmental > Terrestrial > Soil > Agricultural land...
AACTTATTAACACATATATATTATAGCACAAGTTAATATTACGTTAGTAAATATATGATATTAACTTTTTTTGAATCAATTATTATTTATGTCGGAGAGGATATAGTGATTATTGCGCTATGACACAGTAAATAAAAGAATCTAATCAATTGTTAAAAAACTTATATGTTTGGCGAACCATTATAAATAAAAAGGAAATGGTTACTAATACTCATCTTGCCGGATATTCTAAGAGGATTAGACTACTTTTTAAGTGGTTTGAAGTTTGCTTTATATAAAATAGGAACGTCTCAAATCAGTAGAAACGAGAAGATTAAAAAGGTTTTAATAGAAGAATTAATCATTTAAAATTAAAGTTATGCAAGATAAAAGAAACAACCCCGAGGAAAATGAGAATTTCCAAAAAAGTGACCCGAGAAATATCCGTAATCAGAATAATGAAAACAATCAGGAGGAAAGATTAATAAAGGATAAAAACAATCCTTATGCAAAAGATGATTCGGGAAAACAACATCAGGGTACTGGTAGCGCAAACTCATTTGAAGGACAACAAACCGATGGAGAAGCTGCGAACCGAAATGGTACGCAAAATCCTGAAAACAACCGTGACAATCGCGCAAATGACGCCAATGACTAAATCGAAATTGGTATCAAGATCATAACATAGAATACTTTAATGTTTTATGTTTTTAAATGAAGGGTTTAAATTATTTACGTTTAAACCCTTTTTTATGTTGTACAATCATTGAGGCGACTTAAACTTTATTGATAGTAAAAAGAGTAAAATAATAAACAAACCACATAAACACCATGTGTATTTTTAACATATAGTTGATTTTTAAGTTTTAGACAACTTTTTATCTTCGACAAGAACATAGCTCAGCTACGCATTTCTAAAGGCAAATCTATAAAATCTTATAAAACATTGACTAGTACACGACAAAATTTATAAATACCAGAAGGATAAAGATTTAATTGTTAGCCACAGATGCACAGATATAAATTTCAAAAATAAATTTTGTTCAAATAATAATTTCACGGATATTGAATGCTTTGCATTCAATAAAATCTGTGGAATTTTATCCATTTTAAACAAAAAAATCATCTGTGCATCTGTGGTAGATTAACAATAGTTTGTAAATGAAATATTTGTGTTTTTTGTCGTGTACTAAAAAAAATTGATAACTATCTTTATGGTTTGAAAAAAGTTTAAATGAGTTCATTTATTTAAAAAATATTGTAATGAATCTGAGTTCGAATCTTCTTTTTGAACTCAGATTATTAACTATCAGAATTATAAGTAAAAAAAGTTTTTATAAGCATTCTAATAAATGGCAACAATAAATAAGAATTGTAGGTTTTTTATAAAATATGTGTACTTCTTCTATATTATGTAGATACAATAACCACGTCAATAATTTTATTTTTAAATGTTTTTAATTCTTTCTTATTGTTTAATTTACATAAAATTAACAATTAAAACATAAAATATATTTTATTTTTCTTTAAATATAATTTTTTATTTGTTCTTAATCAAAAATATATTTTTTATTTTTTGTAATACTTAATTTTCATCAGTTTTACTAACAAACACCAAAATGTTAAAATTTTTAATTATTTAATAAAGGGGTTAAAATACTGCGTAATACCCTCTTTTAGTCAAAAATATTACAAAACTTTTTTATCTCCTTACCGATTTTAGGGACTGTTTATTGTAGTTAAGATAAAGAGCCCGATTTGTTATTAAAAAAAATGATAGTGAATTGAAATACAAATATTTTGAAATAATAATCAACAAAAAGAAGTTTTATGGATCAAAATATCAAAACTCAAGTAAAGGAGGTTTTAAACCATACAAACCACAGGCAATATGCGCTGCCGGAAAAACAATGGTTGCTTTATCAAGAATGGCATAATGTATTACTGCTTCATTGGTCGGTAGATCCGGATTTAATACGAGGTTTAATTCCAGAACCTCTCCAGCTGGATCTCATAAATGAGACGGCTTATATCAGTATCATTGGGTTTACCGTTAAAAATTTTCAAACAGCCCTCACTCCACTGCCCTTTGTGTCGTCTTTTGATGAGGTAAATGTGCGTACGTATGTAACTTACAACGGAATCAAAGGAATCTACTTTTTTTCGTTACATGCGGATAAATTTTCAGCGGTATGGGGTGCAAAACTACTTTACCAACTTCCTTATCTAAAAGCGACCATTAATGTGAGTGACAGTATTTTATATGCTAAAAACGAATATTCACAGAAATTGAATATATGTCTAAATCACAGTACGTTTTCTCCGATACAAAAGGATATTCTTGATGTGTGGCTAACCGAACGTCATGCATTTTATCAGTCAGTTGGCGGAAATCTGTACCGCTGTGATATCCACCATAAAGAATGGCCTTTACATAAAATGGTGATTTATTCCGGACAGATAAGAGCACAGCTCGGAGAAAAGAATGAGGAAATCATTATTGATGGCCACCCAAATAAAGTGCATTATGCCCCGCAGCTTAAAGTTCTTTTTTGGAACAGGATTAAAGTTTCCAATCGGCATCATTCAAATATAATTTTTACCATCGGGAAGAAATATCATTTGCAGAATAAATTAAACAAACCACTATAAATATGAAACCTAAAAATATTTTTATTGTATCAAACCGTCTGCCCGTAACTGTTGTGAAATCTGAAGATGGTTTTACGATAACACCCAGCAGTGGTGGACTTGCAACAGCTTTGCAATCGGTGTTTCAGCAACAAGACAGTTATTGGATTGGTTGGCCCGGAATTATTACCGAAACAAAAGAAGAAGAACAACAGATTACCAATTTATTAAAACCATTGCGATGTCTTCCGGTTTTTCTTACTCAAAGGGAGCTCGATGGATATTATAACGGATTTTCCAATGCCATTCTATGGCCTTTATTTCATTATCACCCTGGACATTGTGTTTTTGAACAGCAGTATTGGGAAATATATAAGGAAGTAAACATCAAATTTTCCGGCATTGTGAACAAACACACCAAAGAAAAAGATTTTGTATGGATCCACGACTATCAGTTGATGTTGATGCCAAGATACGTCGATCGTCCGTATATGTCTTATTTTCATCATATTCACTTCCCATCTGTTGAGGTGTTTGGAATTATTCCCTGGAGGACAGAATTGTTGGAAGCAGTTTTTAAATGCAAACATTTAGTGTTTCAAACAGAGCAAGATTGTAATAACTTTAAGTTGGCTTACAAACATTTTGTTTCAGATGATTCCAAAAAGAGCTTATCAGGGAGGACACGTCTTGTCAACAAAATTTCTTTTCATCCGATCAGTATTGATGCACAGGAATTTTCGTTAACTACCAGTACTGAAAAAGTAAAAAACACTGTGCAAAAGATGAGCGATGCTTTTGATCCTTTTAAAATCATTCTGTCTGTGGATCGACTCGATTATTCAAAAGGCGTTTTGGAACGGTTGGCAGCTTACAAAGAATTATTGATGGATCATCCGGAATACCGCAGCAAAATTGTTTTAGTAATGATCATTGTGCCCTCGCGAACAAATGTTGCTTCTTATGAGAATCATAAAAAAAAGGTGGACGAGTTGGTTGGTAACATCAATGCAATGTTTGCTACACCGGAATGGCGCCCGATAAATTATTATTACCAACATTTTGACCGTGAAACGCTTTGTGCTTATTACGCTACTGCTGATGTTTGCCTTATTACCTCGTTAAGAGATGGATTGAATCTGGTGTCCAAAGAATATGTTGCGTGTCGTAATTCAAATACAGGTGTACTGATTTTAAGTGAGATGGCTGGAGCTGCAAAAGAATTAAAGTATGCTTTAAAAGTGCACCCGTATGATACTACCCAGATCAAAGAGGCTGTTAATTATGCTCTTTTGATGGACGAACAAGAAGAGCGAACAAGAATGGAGTATTTAAGAACACAGGTTTTTAACAATACTATTTTTGATTGGGTAAACAGAATCTTTCAGGAAGTGTTCTGTTTGTATGAAGGTTTGAGTTATACTTTTGAACAAAATTTGAATGCGGAGTTAATAAACAAATTAAAATCAAAGTTTAAACACGCAGAAAAGCGTTATATCCTATTGGATTACGACGGTTGCCTGAGAGATTTGGAACCTCATCCTGAATTGGCAACTCCCACTTCGGAAATCCATAAATTACTTAAAAAATTGCTTTTACTACCTGATACTGAAGTTTATCTGGTAAGCGGGAGAAGCAGAGCGGACATGGACAATTGGTTTGGAAAATCGGGTGTAAACATCATTGCAGAACATGGAGCATGGTATAAAAAGCATTTGAATGAATGGAGTGATTTACGCCCTGGTGCCACTGTAAATAAAGAGTGTTTTTGGGATCTTTTAATGTATTATAGCCAACAGATTCCCGATTCTTTTATTGAGGAAAAAAACACAGGATATTGCCTGCATTTTAGAGCCTGTAAATCGGAAGATGTTTCTCTTTATCTGGATCAACTTGTAAATGATTTTTTTGACTATATAAAATCAAATAATCTTCCGTATCACTGTACTGTTTCCCCCACACAGTTTGAGGTACTTCCAGTAGGATGTAATAAGGGAAAAGCTTTACGGAGCGTATTACCGATGGATGAGCATACTTTTATACTTGCTGCTGGTGATGATGACACCGACGAAGATATGTTTGAAGCATTACCGAAATCAGCTTTTACATTTAAAATAGGAAGAAAAGAAACTTGTGCAAAAATAAGAATACCTGAAGTCAATCGATTTGTCCGTTTTTTAACCGACTTGTCCGACTTTCCAGTTACTAAAAAATAAGACTCTTAATGGATAAGAATCGAAATTTAAAAGATTAAAATATGAAAGCAGCAGTCTAAGTATATTGTTTAACTCTTTTTTTATGAGCAATAGATGCATCAAAAAACCGCTTCAGAAATAATTCAGAAACGGCTTTTTATTTCCTTTTAAATAGCAATTTGGAAGTATATTCAAAAAGCAGGTATCATTTTACATACAAATTATTTAATTCAGGAAAATCCTTATTTAAACAAAAATGATGTGAAACCACCGCTTAATCAATAACTCTTATAGTGATTAGCTTAAAGCTAAAGATGTTCTAATAGTCATTCACTGTTGAGTATAAAACAAATTTCGTTCCTTTTTCACGAGGATATTGATGCTTTATTGTTGATCTACTTGGTAAAAAAAGCAGAAAATTCAACAATTAGTAAGGGAAAGATAAAAAAACTTATATTTAACATTTAAAGTGTTTTTTACCACTAACCTACATTAGGCATCATTTTTTCACTACTTTAGTTATCAATAATTTATCTCTAAAAACAAAAACCTATTTTTAAAGTTAACATATTAAATATTAATACATATTATAAGCATATAGAATATATTATCATTAAAAAAATCCTAAACTAACAACTAAATAATAATTAAATTAAAAGTTAAAAACAATAAGTATATAATATTTTAAAGTTAACAAATCGTGCAATTATTCTTCTTTGTGTAGATTTTATACTTGATATGTAAAACATATTCACTTTGTTTTTTGGTCTGTTTTTTTCAATTAAAAAAAAATATCCAATATAAAAACCTTTAATTATTCCTTTATATGTCCAGAAAAAGATTTAGCAGGCATTTTCTGTATGAAGTTTGTATTTTAAACTTTCGTTGTTTTACTACTTTATAATTTGCGGAACAACATAATATTTGTTTAAATAAAATAATGAATTATGAAAAAAGAAAATGAAATGAGAAATCATCCCACACCTCCTTTTAAAGAGCCACGACAAACACCACCAGGAAGTGAGCAGGAAATGGAATTAAAGCCGGATCACGGTGAAGAATCTTATGTGGGATTTGGCAGAATGAAAGACAAATGTGTCTTAATTACAGGTGGTGATTCGGGAATAGGAAAAGCCATCGCTATTGCCTTTGCCCGCGAAGGAGCCGATGTTGTAATCTCTTACCTGAGTGATACAGAAGATGAGGATGCAAAAGACACGGCTCAATGGATTGAAGAAGCAGGAAGAAAAGCACTTTTGTTTAAAGGTGATTTAAACAATAAGGATATTTGCGATATTCTTGTTGAAACTACGGTACAAGCTTTTGGAAAAATCGACGTATTAATCAACAATGCTGCTTTCCAAATGGGAAGAGAGAAAATTGAAGAAATTTCTACCGAAGAATGGCGTCTTACCTTTGATACAAATGTTTTGACGATGTTTCACTTGTGTAAGTTAAGTATTCCCTATATGCCGAAAGGCAGTAGCATCATTAATACTACATCAGTGAATGCGTATCAGCCCAATCCTACACTCTTACCTTATGCAGCAACCAAAGCGGCAATACAAAATTTTACTGCAAATCTGAATCAGATGCTGGTCGAACAGAAAAAAGACATCCGTGTCAATGCAGTAGCACCGGGACCGGTATGGACACCACTCATTCCCAGTACAATTATTGATTATAAAGATTTTGGAAAAGACACTTCGTTGAAAAGACCGGGGCAACCTGGAGAAATTGCACCCATTTATGTGTTTTTAGCATCAAAAGAAGCTTCTTATATTGGTGGAGCGACTATTCCGGCAACCGGAGGAAAAATCGCTTATTGACCAAATGCCTTAGCTGAATGGAGTATTCTGATGGATTGTTTCCTTTTAGCAGAACGTCAATTAAAAATTATATTTGCCGAAAGTGCTGCAGCTGGTGTGCTTTCGGCTTCCTTTGTGCAGATATAATTTGTAGTTGTAATGCGTTAAACCATCCAGAAAATTGCGGTTCTACTTGTAGAGTATTTTTATAAAAACAACTTTAACATAAAAAACCGCTCTTTAAAAGAGCGGTAAAAATTGAGTAAATTCTCATTGAATTTAATCCTGAAAATATTTCTCATCATTACGTTGATTTCCATCAAACCTTTTATTTTTATTAGTTACCTCAGAATCTGCTCTGTCAGGATTTTGCGTTCCTTTATGTCTTCTACCATCCTGAATATGTTCCGAAGTTTGCTCTCTGTTTGCATCGTTTCTTTCCATTCCCGGCTCGTTTGGTCTGTTTACATCATTTTCATTTGTAGTTTGGGTACGTCTTTCATTTTCAAATGATTGATTGTTAGGATTTTTTCTTTTGTTTTCCTCCTCTTGATGTTCTTTTCTATTTCGTTCCATAGTTCATTATTTTTTATATTAAACATTTTGTTGATTTCTTTTTGTACAATGTTGATTTTATTTTTTTACTCCTTTCTGTAAAATTAATAATACAAAAAAACATCCAATTTTTTTTATCTTAATAAATTAACAATGAATGATTTGATTCAAAGAATTGATCATTTTCTTTGCTGCTTCTATGGTGAGAAAGGAAATACTTGTTTTAACATTTATGGAAGTACAGCTTTCAGGTATTATTTTTAAAACGAAAAATAGTTTGACGAAGATTTGTAATTGTTTTAGGTGATTTTTTTATCTTAAAGCGTCCATAAATTTTTATAAAAATGTGCATTCGATTAAAGTTACATCTGTTAGAGTGTGATTATACTAAAAGAAAGATTTATTAGTTAAAAATATATATGATAATATTTTATTTGTTCTAAAAAAATAATAGTGTATATAAAATTCACATTTTGACGAAAATAATCTCAAACTTTACTGTGGAGTTTTAATTTATTATACGATTTTTCATAGACATTATAGAAAAACACGGTATTCTCATTTATGGCATTTCTTTTGTTTTTATTCAAGTATCTTTTTGTAAAATATAACGATTTATTTCAATTCTTCTTGAGAGTAAACCAAACAGAAAAAACATTACTCGTTTAATGATTTCTATCTGTTAATTATCAATCTAAAATCATTTTATTATGAAAAAGAAATTTTCAACAATCACGGCTATGATTTTTTTAAGCTTTCTGATTTTTGGTCTCGCTTCTTGCAAAGATCGTAAAGCGGAACCTTATCCTAATCAACCTGAACCACAAATGCAGGACGACACCTACAACAACAATAATCATCTTGATGATAATGACCGGGAACGGCATTACGAAGACACGGACACGCTACATAATGAGCAAAGAACCGATGGTGTAACTATTCCTTAATAAAAACAGGGTATTTGAACAACATTCAATAGATTAAACCATACATACTTTTTGCAAAACGGTCATTTTCCATTTATGGAGTGACCGTTTTTACTGTAATAAATTTTGAATGATACTTTAACTTTTAAAAATATTGAATATGGATACAAAAAGCTTTTTTTTGGGAAATGAAGATTCTCTTTTTCTTATAGAAATAATGATTCGCACAGCAATAATGTTTATTATTATTCTACTTTTCCTTCGGCTGTTGGGTAAAAGAGGCATAAAACAGCTTTCTGTTTTTGAACTGGTTGTTATTATTGGGTTGGGTTCCGCAGCGGGCGATCCAATGATTTACAAAGAAATCGGGATTTTAAATGCCTTTATCACTTTTGGAATAGTCGTATTGTGTTATAAACTACTTACTTTTCTCGTTTTCAGATACAAAATAATAGAAAATATTGTAGAGGGGAAACCCGTTTGTATTATTAAAAAAGGATTATTTGCTATTGAAAATTTTAAAAAAGAAAGTCTTAGTGAAGATGAGTTTTTTATGGAACTACGTGTTCAGGGCGTCTATCATTTGGGACAAATAGAAATTGCAATATTGGAAATATCGGGTGAAATCAGTATTTACTTTTACCCGGAGGATAAAGTCCGTTATGGATTACCAATTGTTCCGCCTGTTTTGAAAAAAATTGTTAAAGCTCCCAAATCCAGATTGTATTATTCATGCTTATTTTGTGGCAACACACTTTTATTTCAGAAAAACTCTCCTGTTTCTTGCTGTAGATGTAATAAAAGAGATTGGGTTTTGTCGAGTAACAGAAAAAGAGAAAAATAACCACTTTATTCTTCGCTATGAATTCATATTACTGTGAAAAATATATAATAATTTGATTTATAAGGTTGTATATTTAAAAAAAGTCCTCCGCACAAATTAAATATCTCACCTTTTAATTCTTTTGAGTAAAAACTCCATTAGCGGAGGACCAAAAGCCTTCTATTAACGGAGTTTTCTGAATTAAAAAAGGTGAGTTTACAAATATAGGAACAATTAAAATATATCCAAAACGAGAGTTAAGGTAAAACTTGTTAAAATTTAGTTTTTGTTAAATTAAAATTATACATAATACTATTTAGTTAATTATTTATCAATATAAGATGTGTTTGAATAAAAAAAACTAAATAACTTTTTCTTTTTGTAAAATTACCTAAAATATACTCTTGACGATAATACATAAAGTAAAAAAAGGCAATGCTTACCATAAAGATAAGCATTACCAAAAGAACTAAAGGTGAGAACGCTCAAATAAGAGGGTTTTCTAACCATTTTTAGTTCTCAAATTTTCAGAAAGCTAATATAAAAATAATATCAACCTGCATTTTCTATCAAATTGTTATTTTGTTTCATAAATTTTATGAATATTTATAAATTTTACCGCCTGCATCCAGAGTTTCTCCGGTAATAGTTTTTGCTTCATCCGATGCAAGAAATACATAAACAGGTGCCACCTCATAAGGATGCAGTGGACTAACCGATTTTATATTGTCGGGAAGCATTTCGTAATTAGGAAGAGCATCGGGTAGGCTTTCCGTCCAGATAAATCCGGTTGTGATCCCGTGAATTCGTAAATTATTTTTATAGAAAGCAAACATACGGTTCATTTCTGTCGTATAATTTTTTATCGCTGCTTTTAAAGCTGCATAAAAAACCAATTGATCGGGTTCTGCATACGCACAGAGCGTTGCTGAATTGATAATAACGCCGTCCGAAGCGATGTATTCCGGGGCTATGCGGCCCAAGGTAAATAAAGATTGAATTTTTAAAGTGTCGGTTTTTCTTAAAAGATAATGTCCTGTTTCTGTTTCTGCTTTGTGATAAATAGGAAAAGTATTTACCAAAATATCAATGCGTTTTACCTTTTTAATAATATCCTGAAAAAGACGTTTGCACTTGAATTCATCAAAAGTACACGAACGAAAAAGCCAGACTTTACGACCTATTTTTTCAATTCTTTTTACAATTTCTTTCAATTCTTTTTCGTGCTTCTGATGGTTATATACCATCACAATATGTGCACCTTCTTTAGCAAAAGCAAGCGAAATTGCTTTGCAAACGCCATTGTCACTTGCTGTAACAACTGCATATTTGTTTAATAATTTGCCGTTACTTTTGTAATCTTCATCGACATACTGAGGTTTAATCCTCATAAACGAGCTTATGTCGTTTTCGGTCGCAAATTGCGAAGGCGATTCTTTTAGTTCTTTTTTCATCGTGAGATATTTATTAAAGAGTATGAAAATATACCTATGCAAATTCTATACTACTTTTCAGAATTCTCCATATGAAAACTGTTTTTTAGTTGTTATTTTTTCATTCTTCAGTAAAATGTTTTTTTGCTGCTCCGTTTTAAACATTCGAACCACTAAACTGATTGCTATGTATTTGTATAAAAACAACAAATTTAAAAGGTTTTTTCTTTAAACCTACATTATTTTGGGGAATTGGTGCGCAATATGTGTTTTTATTACACATTATTCACGTAGAATTTCAACCAATTCAACATTATATTTTTTTTTAGCAAAAGAAATTATTTTATAATAAATAAGCACATACAAAATAATTACGCTAAAATAAATACTAAATACAACATTTGTTTTATCATTTTTTACACTATTATTTATAAAAAAATCATTACCTATAAATTAATCTCTTTTATTTAGCGACTCTTGTCTTTTTTTACAAAAGTTAAATATTAAATATTATAGAGGTATCTCAACCATAGTATAACCTACACATTTTTGGACAAATTTATAAAAGCACACCAGTTATTTTTAAAACCTTAAATAAGGTATGTCAATTGCTTTTTTACTGATACAAGAAGCTGGCAACTTGTACTATTATTAATCTATCAATATAAAAAAATTATGAATTCAAGAAATAACAGAAGGAGTTCAAATTCAAGAAACTCTAGAAACACTCATAATAGCGATATGAGTATGATGCACGAAGAAATTTATCAATTAGGTTACGAACAAGGTTACGAAGACGGATCCAATGATGAGGAATATGATGATGATTTCTCGGATTTTGAAGATGATTTCAATGATAACCGATCGTCAAACCGTAGTAATAATCAGAACAACGATGATTGGGACGATGATGATTATGACGACGAAAACTGGGAGGACGATGAAGATTGGGATGATGACGAGGACGATGATTTTGATGATCAGCACCCTCGTGATTCACAAGGAAGATTTACCTCCAGCGGACGAGGATCTCGTAACAGATCTGGTTCAGGTCGTGGAAGTTCCCGTTCTGCCAACAGGAACACCGACTCTAATCGAAGTAGTTCATCAGGCTCAAATCGCAGTGGAAGATCAGGAACTTCGAGATCAAGTCGTAGTTCTTCTGGTTCGGGCAGATCTTCAAGCTCATCTTCCCAAGGAAGAGGCTCTTCAGGTTCGCGTTCTTCCAACAGAAATACTGGTAATACTTCCAGTAGTACAGGTAACGCTTCAAAACGCGGATTTGGTTCGATGAGTAAATCCCGAAGAACTAAGATTGCACGTATGGGTGGTTTAGCTTCCAGCAGAAACCGTTCAGGATTTGGAGGAAGAAGAAATAATTAAAAGCGAAAGTAAGGAAGAAAAGGCGACTCCTTCAACCCAACATACTGAAGAAACACCTTTCTTCCTTCTTTTTTAATCTGCAATAAAAACAAAATCAATATGAATCAAAAGAGTAAAACTACGGAAAAATCTGCTCCTTCAAAAAAAAGTGAAACAGGTGAAACTCCAGTTGAAGAGAAAAACAACTCGGACAATAAAATGGAGTTAATTAATACTGCTGACTCCGATTCAGAAAAAGGTAAAGAAAACAATGAACAATCAAAACCTCTAAAAAAACAGGATATGGATCAGAATAAGCATCATTCCGAACTGGAAGAATTTTTTATCAGTGCACTCCAGGACATCTATTATGCCGAAGCAGCGATTGAAGCAGCTTTAGGAAAGATAAAAAGTAAAGCTACTACCGAAGAGTTGGAAGAAGCGATGGAAGATCATCAATTGGTGACAAAAAAACAGATTCTTAGACTTGAAAAGGTGTTTAAACATTTGGGAAAAGAAGCTAAGAAAAAGAAATGTGACGCAATCGATGGTATTTTAAAAGAGGTGGACGAAATGGTTAAAAATACAAAAGAAGGCTCTATGACCCGTGACGTCGCACTCATCATTGGAGCACAAAAAGTAGAACATTATGAAATCGCAACTTATGGTGGTTTACTTCAGATAGCCATTACTTTGGGACACGACAAAGTAGCTGATTTGCTCGAAACTACTTTGGACGAAGAAGAAGAAACCGATGAAATATTAACTGAAATAGCCGAAGAATACGTGAATTTTGAAGCCAAAATGGAATAGCTTTTACATTAATAAAGAATTTCTTGAAATCGACTATCCCCGAGGCAGAGTCATCGAGGTATTTCGCCGATTTCATTTCGGCAAGCTCAATACATCGCATTTTGACCTGAAGGTCAAAAACCGAAATTCTTTATTTTGCCTCACCCGAATCTGTTTGCAACAGATTCGACCTCTCCAAAGGAAAGGTGAAGTGGAAATCTCGAGGCAAGCCTCGAGGAATTCTTTAGATTAAACAGTTATAAAAACTTACATTAAAGATGGTGTTTTGTTCTGTGTAAGAAATTATAATGTATTTATGGGATAAAAATTCAAAAAGAATGATTTGTCATTCATAAGGCTAAAAAAGTTGTTATGAAAAAATGAGAGCTGTCTTTGGCAGCTCTTTTTTCCTTTTCAATAAAAAATGGAACACTTTTTTATAGGATTATAATACAAGAATGTTAAATAAAAACGATTATGTCTAAATCATCACAAATAGCAAGTAAAAAAGTCGAAGAAGCAATGCACGAAATGAAAAAAGGTAATCTAAAAACCGGAAGCGGAAAAAAAGTTACCAGCCGCAAACAGGCAATTGCCATAGGATTATCGCAAGCGCGCGAAGAAGGAGCAGATATTCCGGAAAAAAAGCCTTCTGCCAAAAAATCAAAGAAAAGTAAAAAATAAGATTATTCGACGTCACTAAATGCGCAAAATTATTTTTAAATCTAAACACCGAATGTATGAAGAAAGTTTCATTTTTTAAAAATACTTTTAAGTTATTAAAAGATACATTTACTGCATTTATGGAAGATAAAGGTTTGAAATTAAGTGCATCTCTGGCATATTATACTTTTTTTCACTGGCGCCTTTATTACTTTTAATTATATCATTTGCTGGTGCATGCGGTGTATGTGGAAGAACAGAAACATGAAAAAGAAAAAGCCACGGTTACTTAATAGAGAGGATTTATTGAAACCAACTATTATCAAGGTAAACCCATACTGATAAAGGAAATAAATCCTTATAAAAAAATAGCTATCGACCAGATATTGTCAGAATTGGAACTATTAAAATCATAAAAATCGAATTATAAATTATTAAAAAATGGAAATTATGGAAAAGCTAAAAGGTAAAAAAATTGCCATCCTGACTGAAAACGGATTTGAAGAAATAGAATTGACCAGTCCACGACAAGCATTACTTGAAGAAGGTGCTGAAGTGCATATTGTGTCACCACAAACAGAATTCGTGCGTGCCAAAAGTGGTGACGAATGGTCAAAAAACTATAAAGTAGATACCGAGTTACAAACGGCAGCAGTAAACGATTATGATGCTTTACTTATTCCGGGAGGAGTTATCAATCCGGATAAATTGCGAACAAACGAGAAGGCTATAAGTTTTGTAAAAGGCTTTTTTGAAGAAAACAAACCAGTTGCTGCAATATGTCACGGTCCACAAGTACTAATTAATGCAGCAGTTATAGATGGAAAAAAAATGACCTCTGTAAATGCCATAAAACTTGATCTTATCAATGCCAATGCCCAATGGGAAGATAAAGAAGTAATAGAAGATCAAGGACTTATAACTAGCAGAACACCCGAAGATTTACCCGCTTTTAACGAGAAAATTGTAGAAGTATTTGCTCGGGATGTGACTTAAAAAACCATAAAGAGTTTTTATGTAAATAACGGTTTCTAAAAAAGAAGCCGTTTTTTATTATTACTTAACATTACAGAAATTTAAATTGGGTATTTTAACTACAATTAATGGAAATACTAAACGCCATTATCTTCTTTTTTATATTTTAAAATAGTATAAATAATATTTTTAAAAAAAAATAAACAAATAATATTTAAGTATAAATAATCAATATAAAATATAATTAGTTAAAAATCAATTATTAAATCTACTATTTAAGTAATAAAAACATTTATAAATATAATTAGTATTTTATTCTTTAAGTAGTCCTTTTTTCGTAAAATGTTAATATTCAAACTTAATAACTAAAACAATGATTGTCAGTGCACTATAGCGGTAAGGTTATTTTAACTTTATTTTAGACACTATTCTTCTATTTTGTTTATGGTTTGTTTATTGCTCTTTCTTTTAACATATTCTTACTAACAGAACTTAAAAAATATTTATTATGGAAAGAAATAAAAAAAATATCGAAGATAAAAGAAATAAGAACACCTCTCCAACTGATTTAAAAGGAAAAGATATTGATGCGACAAATCAAACTAATTTCGATGAAGAAGGATCACCAAGTAAAGAAGGGAGTAATTTACTGCCAGAAGATATCGAAAAGGATGAAAAATCAAAATTGGATCCTATGGGAACTGAGGTGATGCAAGAAGATAAAGAGCATCAAACGCAACAAGACAAAGACCGTTACAACGGGTCAAAAAATCCAAAAGGAATGGATACGGACCTCAACGACAAAAACAAGAAAACAAAAGACAGCACCAAATAATCTTTGTTTTACAAAATATTTTCAATAGGTTTCACATTTAATCTATGTCAAAAATTTATTGATATTAAAAAATCAAAAGTGTATTTTCTTCTATTTTATGCTTTTAATTTATTCCGGTGATACGTTTTCTTACATTCTACGGCGTGTCGTTTCATAGTTATAAGACGCAATGACCATACCTTATGCTACTGAAAACTGGGAATAATTTTACAAATACGCTTTTGAAGAGGAGCAACAAACTGAATATTAATAAGAAGGTAATAGATGTCTGGTTTACCAAACATTTGAGATCAGCATTTATTCTTGATATTTTTCACAAACAATATCAACTCAGACTGTTGCAGGAAGCGAGAAATAAGTATGTGGAGAAGTTTTTCTTTCAGCATTGTGGGAAAGAAAACAGCTCCACATTCTTAATTATTGAAAAAAAACGTTTATAGTAATAACCTCAGTTCAATTCTTCCCTTAGAAAATTATGGTAATTATTTTTATTTAACCAATTATCGAAGCTGAGATCTTATTGAACGCTTTTAGTTCGTTTTTACCATTTTTTTGCCAACGGTTAAAAACTTATGGTGCTCTAATCTACTACTCGGCAATACCCTACGCTTAAATATTTTTTAAAGGCATTGCAATTATAGCTATTTTGTTTATTTTCGCAAGATGATAAACGAAAATGAAACAGCGTTTCTGACGGATTTTCTGGAAACGCCAAAACAAATAACTATCATTCCACACCGCAATCCGGATGGTGATGCCTTAGGGGCATCTTTGGGCTTATATCAGGTATTGAAGCAAATGAATCATAAAGTTCAGGTCATTTCACCTAACGAATTTCCTGAGTTCATTTCTTGGTTGCCCGATGCTGAAAAAGTATTGATTTTTGAAAAAAATACAGAAGTTTGCAAAGCTTTTTTACAAGAAAGCGACTTGATTTTTACATTGGATTTTAATGCTTTGCACCGAACAGGCGAACAAATGGCAAACACGCTTTCCCAGCTTTCTACTGATTTTGTAATGATCGATCATCATCAAATGCCCGATTCGTATGCCAAAATCACGGTTTCTGACACTTCATTCGGTTCGACCTGTGAATTATTGTATCATTTTTTAGCACATTTACAGCTTCAAAAATACCTCAATACAGCTGTTGCCACTTGTCTTTATACCGGAATTGTAACCGATTCGGGATCATTTAAGTTTGTAAAAACAACCGGAACTACCCACCGCGTGGTTGCTGATTTAATTGATCTTGGAATTGATAATCCTTCCATTCACAATAAATTGTTTGACACTAATTCTTACACCCGTTTGCAATTACTGGGACGTGCGTTGGAAAAATTAAAAATTTTACCACAATACCATACGGCTTATACTTTCTTATCGCAAAAAGACCTTTTTGACTTTAATTTTCAGAAAGGCGATACAGAAGGGATTGTAAATTATGGGCTTTCTATCAAAGGAATTGATTTAGCTGTAATCTTTATCGAGAACAAAGATGAGGGCATTATTAAAATTTCGTTTCGCTCTGAAGGAAATTTTGATGTGAATGAATTTGCACGGAATTATTTCAATGGTGGCGGACACATCAATGCTGCTGGTGGAAAATCGTTTGAAACATTAGAAGCAACCATTTCCCGGTTTGAACAAATTTTAGAACAAATAAACAAGCAATAATTATGAAAAAAACTCTTGTCTGTATCCTTGGCTTATCAGGCTTATTATTTGCTTGTAAACAACCGGAACCCAGAACACCTATGACTTACAACTCTGGAACATTCATCAAGGAATCGGTAGAACGCAACAAAAATCTGGTGCAAAATGAAGAAAAAATCATTCAGGAACTGATTCAGAAAGATTCTACTTCAAAATATTACCAAAGCGATTTGGGCTTTTGGTACAAATACCACGAAGCAAATACTAATGATACAATCGTTCCTAAAAAAGGCGACATTGTAAAACTGGATTTTGAGATTTTTGACATTGATCATCAGCTTATTTACAGTAAAGAAGAAACCACCCCAAAAGTATATGCAGTCGATAAACAAGAAATTATGGTGGGATTGCGCCACGCAGTCAAACTGATGCACAAAGGTGAAACCGTTTCGTTTATTTTTCCGTCGCATATGGCATTTGGTTATTTGGGCGACAAGGATAAAATAGGTATTAATGTACCGCTGATTTGTAAAGTAACTCTAACAGATATAAAACCAGAATAATAATGAGAAAAATTTTAATGCTGTTTGTGCTGATTTCTACGCAACTCTATGCACAAAACGATTTGGAAGATGGGATGTACGCCCGTTTTGTTACTACTAAAGGAACAATTACAGCCAAATTATTTTTTAAACAAACCCCGATTACAGTAGCCAATTTTGTAGCTCTCGCAGAAGGAAAACATCCAGAGGTTAGCACAGAATACAAAGGGAAACCTTTTTACGACGGACTTAAATTTCATCGTGTGATTGCTGATTTTATGATTCAGAGTGGCGATCCGAAAGGCGATGGTTCGGGACAACCCGGCTATTTGTTTCCCGATGAAATTGTAGAAGATTTAAAACACGACAGTGCAGGTATTCTTTCTATGGCAAACCGCGGTCCGAATACCAATGGTTCACAGTTTTTCATCACACACAAAGCCACACCTCATTTAGACGGCGGTTATAGCGTTTTTGGGAAAGTTGTTTCCGGACAGGATGTGGTGGACGCTATTGCACAAAACGATGTTATTGAAAAGGTAGAAATCATTCGGAATGGTAAAGAAGCCCGAAAGTTCAATGCTGCAAAAGAGTTTAGTTCTTCCATCGAAAAGATTAAAAAAGAAGAAGAGGTTAAAAAGAAGAAAAGCGAAACTTTGATGGTAAAAACCAAAACAAAGTTTGACGAGTACAGTGCTAAAGCGACCGTTTTATCTTCTGGTGTGAAAGTATTTGTTGCCGAAAAAGGAACAGGTGGAAAACCTGCTCAAAACGAAAATATTGCTTTTGATTATGCAGGTTATTTGAGCAATGGTAAATTATTCGACACAGGAATAGAAAGTCTTGCTACAGAACACGGTATTTTCGATGCCCAACGAAAAGCTGCCAACGCTTATCAACCATTGAATTATACGTTTGGCGATCAAACTACTTTTATTAAAGGAATGATCGAAGGTTTGCTTCAACTCGAAAAAGGCGATAAAGCATATATTTTTATTCCATCGGAATTGGGTTACGGTAATCGTGCTTTAGGACCTATTCCTGCCAATTCTGACTTGGTATTTTATGTAGATATTAAACAATAATTAAAAAAAGATTAATCAATGAAAAAATTACTATTGACCGCTGTTTTGACAGCAACTGTACTTGTTTCGTGTAAAAAAGAAAGCGAAACCAATCTTCCAGAAGGAATGTACGCAGAAATTACAACCAACAAAGGAACTATTGTAACCACGTTGGAATATGAAAAAACCCCTCAAACAGTAGCCAATTTCGTGGCATTGGCTGAAGGTACTCATCCCGAAGTAGATGCACAATACAAAGACAAACCTTATTACGACGGATTGACTTTTCACAGAGTTATTGAAAACTTTATGATTCAAACAGGTGATCCACTTGGAACAGGTGAAGGCGGTCCAGGATACCAGTTCAACGATGAGTTCAACGAAACCTTAATGCACAATAAACCAGGTATTTTGTCTATGGCAAATGCAGGCCCTGGAACCAATGGTTCACAATTTTTTATTACTCACCAAGAAACTCCTTGGCTTGATAATATGCACAGCGTTTTTGGACACGTAATTGAAGGACAAGCTATTGTTGACTCCATCCAACAAGGCGATAAAATTGAAACCGTAAAAATCATTCGTTCGGGGAAAGCCGCCAAAGATTTTGATGCTCCAAAAGTTTTTGAAGAACAAAAAGAAATTCAAAAAGCAAAGCAAGCGGAAGCTGAAAAAGCTATGGCAGATGTTATGTTAGACACTGCTTCTACCTTAGCTGATGCCAAAACCAAAGCAACTAAAAATCCTTCGGGATTATCTTATTTCGTTTTTGAAAAAGGTTCTTCAGAAAAACCAAAAGCAGGCGACAAAATCAATGTAGCTTATGCAGGATATTTTGAAGACGGACGTTTGTTTGATACCAGTATGGAGACTATTGCAGAAAAATACAATATGGTGGACAGCCGCAGAAAAGCTGCTAATCAATACATTCCTATTCCGTTTGAATATGGACAAAAAACGGGATTGATTCCAGGGTTTATAGAAGGTATCGAGCAACTGAACATCGGAGACAAAGCGTATATTTTCATTCCTTCTGAATTGGGATACGGCAGTCAAAATATGGGGATTATTCCGCCGAATACCGATTTGGTTTTTGAAATCCACATTTCAAAATAATAAATTGAAACACTAATCCCGATAACTGCCGAGACAGCTTTACAACCCGGGACTTTAGGTCTTCATAATTAGAAAGAATAAAAAGAGGCTTATGCCTCTTTTTATATTAAACTAAACCACTATGGACTGAAAATACCGTAGTTTGAGTTCGTTTTTTAAATATAATAGCCACGAATCACACAGATTTATACAAATACTTTCTATTTTTACAATCCAGCTTTCCTTCCATTTGTTCAAATTCAGAAAAAAATAATACCTTTAGTGCTGGATAACGCTGATTTTTTGCCTGTTCTTTTCAAACAAAAAAAACAAACATAGATATTTTTTAATGAAGTATGTTATAGAGGTAGTTTAAACTTTATTGATATTAAAAAGCATAAAATAATAAATAAACCACATAGATACCACAGATATTTTTAAGATATATTTGATTTAAGTTTTAGATAGCTTTTTATCTTCGATAAAAACATAGCTTCGCTACGCGTTACTAAAAGTAAATCTATAAAATCTTATAAAACATTGATAACTACACATCTATGTGGTTTGAAAAAAGTTTAAATGAGTTCATACACTTAGAATTAAAAAGCAACTAAAATACTTATAGATATGTCATCACACCATATAGTTTACGACGATCAGGAACCGGCATTAATCATTGCCAACGGCGAATCTTGCTCCAATGAATTGTTAAATCAATTACTGGAATGGTCGCCTTTGGTTGTCGTTTTAGACCGCGCCATTGATCGTGTTTTACAATTAGGCATTAAAGTCGATGTACTGATAGGAGATTTTGACCGTAATTTCGATTATAATTATTACAAAAAGCTTCAATATCCCATCGAAATCATCCAATTGGAAGATCAAGAATCGTATGATATTGACAAAGCGATTAATTATCTGATCGAACGGAAAATTCCTGCTGCCAATATCGTCTGGGCAACCGGAAAACGAATGGATCATACAATGACTAATATTACAAATCTGGTAAAGTATCAGGAAAAGATTAAATTAGTAATGCTTGATGATTATTCCAAAATATTTCCCTTGTCAAAAAATTTCACTAAATGGTATCCCGAAAAAACGATTTTATCATTGATCCCTGTAGGCACCGTTCACAAAATTTCTACTCAAAATCTAAAGTATGAATTAGAGAACGATTCTTTGATTTTAGGTTTTAAACCTGGAAGCAGTAATGAAGTTTTAAACGATGGTTTGGTTGAAATAACTTACCAGGATGGACACCTTTTATTGATGGAATGCCACGATGAACCATTCGGAAAATCAGGATAAGGTATGAATCACTGCTGCACAGATAATTTATATTGAAAATTCACCAAATTGTTTTCATCTATGTAAGTACAGCGAGAATTATGGTGGCCAATCAACTTTAAACTTGACGCATCCTGTCAATTTACATTATTATCAACCAGCAGGAACTTTCGTTGAAACAAGAATTTATGTTTTTGAAAAAACAGTAAAACCAATAAACGAATTTATCTTAGACAGGAGTGAAAACAGCATTATTTTTTGTATAATCGAAGATAGAAACTAATTTTTATCAACAATCTCATTTTCTTAGCGTAGCTTTGTGTGATTTTTACGAAGTTTGCAACTTAAATTTTATTGTATTTATAATGGAACAAATCTATATTATAATGCTCATTGCTCTTGCCGTATTAGCGGTGATTGATATTGCAGTTGGTGTGAGTAACGATGCGGTAAATTTCTTGAATTCGGCATTGGGTTCTAAAGCAGTTACTTTTAAAACAGCAATGATTGTAGCGTCGTTGGGTATTCTTGTAGGTGCGTTATTTTCCAGCGGAATGATGGAAATAGCACGAAGTGGAATTTATAACCCCACAATGTTTACATTTAACGATGTCATGATTATTTTCCTTGCCGTCATGATTTCGGACATTTTGCTTTTGGATGTATTCAATTCCTTAGGATTACCTACATCTACTACGGTCTCCATTATTTTTGAATTGCTGGGGGCTGCGGTTTGTTTAGGCTTAATCAAGATATGGACAAACGGCGATTCATTTAGTACATTAGCTCAATACATCAATACCGAAAAAGCCACTCAAATTGTAGTAAGCATACTGCTCTCGGTGTTTTTATCCTTCTTGTTGGGGTCTATTATTCAATATTTTTCCCGGTTGCTGTTTACTTTTCAGTCAGAATCCCGGATTAAGAAGTATGGAGCACTTTTCGGAGGATTTGCCATATCGTTTATCACCTTTTTTATATTGGTCAAAGGACTGAAAGATGTGTCGTTTATGAGTGCGAATACTAAAGAGTTCATCGATACACATCAACTTTTAATATTGGGATTTTCTTTTGTTTTCTGGACAATAGTTTCTCAGTTGATTATGTCTGTTTTCAAGCAAAATATTTTAAAAATCATCATCATCATCGGGACTTTTGCATTGGCATTAGCTTTTGCAGGTAACGATTTGGTAAACTTTATTGGGGTACCGATTGCTGCCATTCAGTCTTATGAATTCTTTTCTGCAGTTCCCGGAGCGGATCCTAATACCTATTTGATGTATGAGCTGGCAAATAATGAAATTGTAGCTCCGTTTTATTATCTTGCGTTAGCGGGAATAATTATGGTACTTACGATATGGACTTCCAAAAAAGCACAATCCGTAATAGAAACCGAAGTTGGTCTGTCTCGACAAGGAGAAGGTAAAGAAAAATTTAACCCAAACTTTATTGCACGTGTTCTAGTGCGCACTACAGTTACCGCCGGGAAAGGAATAGATTATATTTTGCCTAAGTCTCTACAACTGCGATTAGACCGTCGATTCGAAAAAGAAGAAGTAAAAAAGTCTAAAAAAGAGCGTTTAGAAGAACCTGCTTTTGATATGATTCGTGCTTCCGTAAACCTTATGGTTGCGAGTATTTTAATTGCGTTAGGAACCTCTTTAAAGCTACCATTATCTACAACCTATGTGACGTTTATGGTGGCAATGGGTACTTCTTTTGCTGATAGAGCTTGGGATAGAGACAGCGCTGTTTATCGGGTATCGGGAGTATTTCACGTAATAGGCGGCTGGTTTGTAACAGCATTTGCGGCGTTTACCGCAGCGTTTATCACAGCTACTTTCCTGTATTATGGAGAAGTCTATGCATTTGTAGCCATCCTTATCATCTTGGGAATCAGCTTATACAGAAGTAATAAGCTGCACAAAAACAAAGAACGCGAAAAGCTGGAAGAAGCGCAGGCATTGAGTAAAGGAGATATTTTAACAATTCAGGAGGTAATTAATGAGAGTTCCAATCAAATTTCAAAAGTCATCAGTAAGTCAAGTGGATTATATACCGAAATCATAAATGGTTTAAGTGTTCAAAACTTAGATTCTCTAAAATCAGCGAAAAATCGAATGAAAAAGATGGATAAAGACATTGATGATTTAAAATCAAATGTTTATTATTTCATAAAGCATTTGGATGAAACCTCTGTAGAGTCGAGTAAATTTTACCTACATACATTAAGATATCTTCAGGATATGATTCAATCTATCGACTTCATTTCACAAATAAGTTATACACACATCAACAACAACCACAAGAAACTTAAATTTAACCAAATAAAAGATTTAAAATCAATAAATAATCAGCTTGTAGAAGTGTTGGAAGCCTCGCATTTAGCGTTCGTAAATGAAGACTTCTCGAAGATAGATTTGATTATGGAAAATAATTTTATATTGCTTCAAGATATAGAGAATTCCATTCAAAAACAAATAGATCGTATTCGTACAACCGAAACCAGTCCTAAAAACAGTAAGTTATATTTCTCGTTACTACTGGAAACCAATGATCTAATTTCAGCAATGAACAAACTGTTGGTATTGTTTAAAGATTTTGATACGTTTGTAAAAAGTAAAAAATAACAACAAAGACCGTCTCCTGAGCATCATCGGAGACGGTTTTATTGTATTGATTTGCGCCCGAAGACAACTCTTCTTTATCATTCCGAACACACCTTGACTTTTATTCTAAGCATAAAATGCCTTCTGGTAAATAAAGAATTTCTTGAAATCGACTGTCCCCGAGGTAGAGCCATCGAGGTATTTCGCCGATTTCATTTCGGCAAGCTCAATACATCGCATTTTAACCTGAAGGTCAAAAACCGAAATTCTTTATTTTGCCTCACCCGAATCTGTTTGCAACAGATTCGACCTC